>Ga0172379_10000046_pt1 | contig 305491 bp, 312 predicted proteins | sample GrowelOW334metaG_FD_119756 | JGI IMG/M metagenome (GOLD analysis project Ga0172379, IMG submission 119756) | Groundwater microbial communities from an aquifer near a municipal landfill in Southern Ontario, Canada - Groundwater well OW334 metaG | ecosystem: Environmental > Aquatic > Deep... | reverse complement strand
GCATGGTGATAGCATCAGGAAATCTAAATCTGAGCTCGGGTTCCATAACATCGGGTAGCAGCGTAACTCTATCTAACATTTCGGCATCAGTGAGGTTCAACAATGGTAATGGCCCAACCATCTCTGCGACTGGGCCAGCTGGCCAAACCGCCGATAGGCTCTTGCTGAACTCGAATATAGTCGCCATGGGCACTACCACGGCACGAGGTTGGTCATTTGTGATGGCTTCTACCACCCCATACCTCGCTATCACAGACACAGACGCCCCGCTTGATTCGAAACATTGGTTGGTATCGAATACCGACGGAAGTTTCAGGATCGGCACATCATCAGATCTATTGAGCGGTACTTCAACATACTTCACGATCGCAAATGGCGGCAACGTCGGCATCGGTACCACCACCCCCGGTTCGCTCCTCTCGATCGGCAATACCAACGGCATCAACTTCTCGACCGCCACCTCCACCTTCTCCTCGACCGGCGGTATCAACCTGACTTCAGGATGTTTCGCAGTAAATGGCGTCTGTGTAGGCAATGTCGCCGGCGGTGGTTCTGGCACGGTCAGCGCCGGGGTGACGGGACAGCTGGCTTTCTATTCCGCTGATGGCACTACTGTCATCGGTTCGAGCACTGACTCGCTCACCATGGGAAGGTTCATCGGTACCTCCACCATTGCTTCATATTTCCAGTTTGCTTCGACCACAGCTCTATCAGTTTCCGGCGACGCGTATTTCCCAGGATCAAGCGTTTGGAATAGTCTCGGCTTCATCGGCATCGGCACGACCTCGCCTTATGCCGCGCTCTCGGTTGTCGGCGCGAGCGGAGTAGTGGCTGATAAATACTTCGCCACCTCCACTACTGCCACCTCTACCTTCGCCGGTGGCCTCAATGTTGGCAACAATGGCTTGGTCTATGATTATTCATCCGGTGTCACCTCCATCTCCTCGCTAAGGACAGGCAACCTGAACTTTGATACCGACGCCGGTGTCGTGTCATGGGTAGATCTGCCGGTTTCTACTAGCGCTGCCAACAACACAGTCGAGAGCTATACAGCCAGTCTCAACGGCTCGAGCACCCTGACTATATATGGCCAGTCTACCGGTGCCGGCTTCGTCAAGAATGTGGCCGTCGGTATCGGTACGACCTCTCCGTACGCCCGCCTGTCTGTCTCAGCGATCGGTGGAGCCACGGCACCGCTCTTCGTCGTCGCCAGCACATCGCCGACCGCCCCTGTAGCAGTCTTCCAGATCGATAGCGACGGCCGAGTCTCTATCAATACCCCCGGGGCTACCTCGACCATCACCGGCAACCTCGAGGTGGCTGGCACTCTACGCGCTACCAACTCATATGTCGGCGATCTCATCTTTTCCAACATGTTCAGATTTGCCGAGGCCACTGGTACGCCGAACGGTTTGTATCTGCGCAACGCAGAAGGAGGAGATCTCTTCTCAGTCGATGAAAGCGGCAACTTCACAGCCACCGGTGATATTTGCAGTAATGGCGGCAACTGTTTCAATCAGTCTTTGAATGCCCTCAATACCGATGTAGAAGCCTTAGCCTCTTCGACGGCTCTCTCTGTGTCGGCAGCACAAACGGCTTCTTTCCAATCGCTTGCCGGGCTGGCTGCTTCTCTGCAAGTCACCAACCAATCGCTCTCTTCATTATCAACGCGTTTGGATGATCTATCTTCGACGACATCCGCCTTGTCTGCCGCGCTCGGTTCGCTCAACTCGCTCGCTTCTACCACAGAAACATCACTTGCATCTTCCACCTCATTTATCCAGACGATCGCCACAGCCGTGCGCGATGTCATCCAATCAGCCGGTGAATGGGTAGTCTCCAAGGTGAGCGCCACTCTGGCTGTCTTCACTCGCGTGGAGACCCAGACGGCGGCGGTGACCCAGGGTATAGAGATGACCGATCAAGTCACGGGACAGATATACTGCGTGACGATCAGGAATGGTGATTTCTCCAGGATGCCAGGCCAGTGCGGCACGAGCACGGTAGCTACTTCGACGCCAGCTCAGCCATACATACCTCCGCCGGCACCGTCCGCACCAGTCATAACGCCGCCGCCTTCTCCTCAACCAGAAGCTACAATCACCGCGACATCTACGCCATCGGCTTCTGAACCAACTACACCGATAACACCGCCGACACAAGAGCCTGTTGCTACCACCACTGCTCCGACTACGCCTCCGCCTGAGCCAGCACCAGAAGGTTCCGCCCCATCTGTACCGGATACTTCCAACATTCCTGTTCCGGAGCCCGTAGCGCCGTCTGACACACCGCCAGCTCCAGCACCTGAACCAGCTCCGGCACCTGAACCAGCTCCAGCACCAACTCCAGCACCTGAACCCGCACCGGCGCCGGATGTGATAGTACCAAGCGAAACACCATGAAGAGATACATCATCACGATCATAGCCATATCGTTCCTGGCACCGTCGGCGACATTTGCCACCATCGGCGTCCCGACTGACTATCTGGCTATCAACTCCGGCCTGGTCGGCTGGTGGACGATGGACGGCAAGAATACGAATTGGGGCACGAATACGACTGGCGATATTTCTGGAAATGGGAACACGGGTACACTTGTCAATATGTCTACATCTACCAGCCCAACGCAAGGGGAGATAGGGCAGGCGTTGATCTTTGACGGGGTGAATGATTATGTGGATGCCGGTTCTGCTTCATCTGTAGACGACATAGAAACAACCGGTTCAGGCATGACTATAAGCATGTGGATATATCCAAGAGGATACGGTAGCAGTAATGCGGGTGTTATCGTCGGTAAGGGGGCCAATTTCGTGTCCGGATACTTTCAGTTCGTGTTCGATGGCTATGGGCCTACACTTGCTTTTCAGAAGGATTATGACGGTGCTAGTAATTTGGACGCCAGGATACCTTTTGCCGCAACTAGATTGAACAAATGGCAACATCTCACTGTCACTTGGGATGGCAGTGCTACGGCGGCCAACATCCATTTCTATATCAATGGCGCCGAGATAACTAAGTCCTATACGGCAAATGGAGTAGGAAATAAATTGTCTGATGCGTCATATAGCTTGGGTATTGGTAGCAGGATTGCCGGTAATTATACCAATGGCACGCTCGATGACGTCCGTATCTACAACCGCGCCCTGTCTGGCGCGGAAGTCGCCAAACTTTATACCGCTACCGCCGGCAATAAGATTGCGACATCACAGATCGGTCCCGCCAACCTCAACTCCGGCTTGGTCGGCTGGTGGACTTTCGATGGCTCAAAACTGATTAACAACGCTTCTGATTCAAGTGGGTTGGGTAATAATGGCAATCTGGTCAACTTTGGCGCCACTTCAAGTGCTGTTACAGCGGGGAAGATCGGGCAGGGGTTGAAGTTCGATGGGATAGGAAGCAATCAATATGTGACAATGGGAAACAGCAGTATATTGAATACGCCTAGCGCGGTAACTTTATCCGCTTGGGTGAAATCGGGTTTTAATTTTAATTCAGTGTCCAGTCTAATGTTTGCCGTCATTTCGAGAATGCAAAGTAGTAATCCATTCCCCGGATATGAACTTGGTATCGGCGGTAACTATTTAAGCGCCGGAAATAAAGCATATTTTAATGCCGGCGGCACATTTAATCCTAATGTTATTTTGGGCACGACAGCAGTAAATGATGGAAAGTGGCATCACTTAGTCGGTAAGTATGATGGAACAAAATCTTATATATATGTTGATGGTATTTTGCAAAACAGCGCCGATAAGACAAACAATATGAATCTTGCAACGGAATTTCTTGATATTGGCGTAGGTTATGATCGTGGAGCCAATTCATACTTCAATGGCTCCATCGACGACGTCCGTGTCTATAACCGCGCTCTTTCCGCCACGGAAGTCGCCCAGCTATATAATATCGGAAGATAACTCGCCAATATGACAAAAATAGCTAAAACAAATAAAAAAGTCTTTATTTTTCTGAGCATTGCTATAATCGTTGTGGCAGTCATCGCCACGACAGTCTTTTTTAGAAGTCGGCCGGCGGGCGATAGTGTCGCTGGTCCGATAGGATCATCCGAGACATATTCCAACCAGACTTATAGTTTTTCCCTGCGCTATCCGAGCGCTCTCAAGGTCTCATCATTCAGGGCCCCCGACGACAGCGGCGATATCGTCCTCATCTCCGGCGATGCGACTAGCACCGGTATGCAGATATCCATCGCTCCGTTTGACGAGGATCTTCAAGTCCTCACGCCCGCGCGCATCAAACAAGACTTACCCGATCTCGTCATCATCGACCCGCAAGACGTGACCCTAGGTTCGATGGGGAAGGGTGTGGCATTTCTAGATGGTTCCGCCGCCACGGCCCATCGTCAGGTATGGTTCGTGGCCAACAAACAGCTATACCAGATCACCGCGCCGGTAAGCTTCGACTCGACGATGAAAGAGATATTGAATACCTGGACTTTCTTCTGATATGAACACAAGGCACAACACGATCTTTACATTCATTGCCCTTGTCACCATGCTTATTCCGGCCGTCTCATCCGCCTCCACGATCAGCGCGCCGACCAACTTCCTTGCAGTGAATACCGGTCTGGTAGGCTGGTGGACTTTCGATGGTGCGCGCATGATACCCAGAGTCATCGACTCGAGCGGGACAGGGAATGACGGGCGGCTCATCGGTCAGACGTCGACTACGACAGTTCTCGGACGGTTTGGCCAAGCCCTCAAGTTCGACGGGACCAATGACTATGTCAATGCCGGCAGTAATGCTTCTCTACAACTTACGACCGCCGGCAGCATCTCGGTCTGGGTCAAGTACGCGCCCCAGCCGGACTTCTCGGTCATCGCCGGCAATATGGATTTCTTCAGCGAGGTTAACGGCTATGCGCTGGCTATCTGTGCACCAGGATGCGCCTCTAGCGCCGACGGTTCGATCATCCTCGAGCTGGGCACAGGCGCGTCGCACGTCTCCTTGTTCACTACGCTCGGATACAGCGACAATCAGTGGCACTATGTTGTCGGCACATGGGATGGAACCGGTGCTAATTCCGGCAACATCTATGTCGATGGCGTCAATGTCAAGACTGGGACTATGACCAACTCGGCCGTATCGGGCAGTAGCTTGGCCCTGGGCAAGGAGATCGTCAACGACATCTATTATTACCGCGGACTGATGGATGACGTGCGTGTGTACAACCGCGCATTGTCCGATACTGAAGTCGCCAATCTCTACGGCACCAACATCTCGAGATACGCGGCATCGAACCCCCTGGGGTCGCTAGATCGAGGCCTCCTCGGTCACTGGACCTTCGACGGCAAAGATATGATCTCGAATGCTCGTGACTCAAGCGGCAACGGCAACGATGGCAACCTAGCCAACTTCGTCTCGACGACTACGGTCCCAGGGAAGATCGGCCAAGCGCTCCAATTCGACGGCTTCAACGACCATGTCCAATTGACGGAGACGGTATCTATGGACATGCCGAGTGGCGGGGCGATGACTGCGACCGCCTGGGTGAAGACGACGGATTCGTTCGGCTCTTTTTTCACGCTCCGGAGCATCACGAACGACTTCCCGATGTTCTCCATGTGCGTGGGGTATAATGGAGGGTATACCAATGCCGGTCATTTCATACCGATCGAACGGTGCGACGCCGGTAATTCTTGCGTTGTTTACTTCAATACTCCGACTCAGAGGATAGACGATGGTAAGTGGCATTTTGTCGCTATAACTCTTGATCAAGCCACCGATCTATTCACTGCCTATGTCGATCTGTCATCATATAGCAAGGCCTCAGCGGCCGACGGGGCGATCACTTTTGACACTTTCCTCGACCTTGGTTCAGATCAGAGAGGGGTCTATACAGGCTGGGGCACAGTAGATCAGCAATACCTATCTGGTTCGATCGACGACGCGCGCATATACAACCGGGCGCTGTCAGCGAGTGAGCTTGCCCAGCTCTACCGCACTGGCGCGGCAAAACTGGGTGTCACCGTGTCCCCGAATACTGCAGGCACGCTCGGGAATGGCCTTGTCGGTCACTGGACCTTCGATGGGCCGAACATGATCTCGAATGTGAAGGACTCGAGTGGGCAGGGGAATAATGGTTTTCTTGTGAACCAGACGCCGACTACTACTACCCCAGGGAAGATCGGACAGGCGTTGAAGTTTGATGGAGTGAATGATTTTATCAGCATTCCTTCGACTGGAGCATTCACTTTTTCTTCTGGCATCACAGTCTCTGCCTGGATTTACCCGACGAAGCAGATTGACTTTACAAGACAAGGAATCTTTGAGAATGGAGACGGAAGTCTGCTTTTGGATGTTGTTTCAAATACAGGACAGATCCATTGGGGTTCTACTGCCTCTAGTTATGTTATGAATAAATGGTATCACGTGGTGGGGGTTGCAGATACGAATGGCGAGAAACTCTATATGAACGGTTCACTTATCGACTCCAATGGGACTTCTTTTTCCGGTGTAGCTCAGGCAGCATTACGTATTGGTCTTTGGGATTTTGGTACTTATTTTGGAGGAAAGATCGACGATGTTCGTGTCTACAACCGCGCCCTCTCGGCTTCCGAAGTCCAACAGCTCTATAATATGGGACGGTAGTACGATGTGTTGTAGCCAAAGTTTTAGAGAGTGATACAATAACCACACCAGAAACCTGCCATTCTGCGCCCAGCCAACAAGTGAAGTATCCCGAGAGGGGTATTTTTTAATACTTAAAATTTTTCACCATGCATATATTTATCGATGAGTCAGGGATTCATAAGAGAACAGAACATTCAAGTTTTGTGGTGGTCTATGTTGCTATCAAAAATGAAAGTGCGATTAATTCTCAAATAGAGCGGATAGAAGACACCTTGGGAATCCATAACTTTCATTGGTCAGATTTTGGGTCTGAACATGGATGGACGGTTCGTAGGGGATTCATACTGAAAGCACTAAAATTACCATTCCATTGAATCGCATCCAATGATTCGTCTGGCTGACGCTTTGGCAAATGTTGTGCGCTTATATCACGATAGTCCCACAAGATCTGCCAAATTGTTGTACGAATCCTTGGAACCAAAAATAAACAAAAACACCCGCATTGAAGCTGGTGGCCAGAGTTCCTGATAGATCCTTGCGGACCTTTCCCCATACGGCGGATTTGTCACAGGGCTCTCGTTGCAGGAAATACTAGCAAATCCATAAACAAGATGTCAACTGAATTTGATTATGTTTCGACGACTTGCCTTATCCTTCGAAATATAATAGGATTTTGGGACGTGTGAGTTTCTCGTCCTCCGCGTTAGCATAGTGAACGAGAGTGCCGCTAACGCGTGAGTAACGTAGTGTGCGGTGTGAAAAACAATGTCGAAAAGAATCTTCGTGGGTTCGATCGCCTGGGGTACGACTTCCGATGGCTTGAAGAAGCACTTCGAGACCGCCGGTGCCGTCGCCAAGGCTGATGTCCTCACGGACAAGATGACCGGCCGCTCGCGCGGTTTCGGATTCGTCGAGATGGAGTCAGATGCCGATGCCGACGCCGCGATCTCGAAGCTCAACGGCTCCGAGCTCGATGGCCGCAAGATCGTCGTCTCCGAGGCTCGCCCGAAGGCAGAGTAGTCTGTCTTAGTTCGAACTCAGCAAAAAATCCCGCTTTGTAGTGGGATTTTTTGTACGTTGTGTGCTTCCTAGTTGATATTCCTCCACCACTCCGACACCGGTGCTCGTCTGATGATCTCGATCACCCGGTCGGTGCTGTCTGTGATCTCGAATAGGTCCAGGTCTTGTGGGTCGATGGTGTGATTGGCCTCGAGCATGTTCTTCACGATGAATTCCTTGAGCGGATTCCAGAAGCTCGAACCGAAGAGGACGATCGGCACGCGAGGGATCTTGTTGGTCTGGATCAAGGTCAGGATGCTGAAGAGCTCGTCGAAGGTACCGAATCCGCCCGGGAAGAAGACGTAGACCTCGGCCGCGAAGGCCAACATGGTCTTCCGGGTGAAGAAATAATTGAAGTCCAAGCTGTCGGTGTTGTAGATGTTCGGCGTGCGCTCGCGCAGGAGGTTGATGCGCAAGCCGATCGATGTTCCGCCGCCGTCTTGTGCTCCGCGACTGGCCGCCTCCATGATCCCCGGGCCGCCACCGTCTACGATGGCATAGCCCGTCTCCTCGGCGATCTTCTTGGCCAGATCATGGGCGTGTTGGTAGCGCTCGCCCTCCGGTGGTGTCATCGATGAGCCGAAGATGCTCACGGTCTTCTTATACTTTTGCAGGAATTCGAAGCCCTGATGGAACTCACGCTGGATGCGGTCCAGGTGCTCGCCGACGGCCTTCTCGTGGATCTTCCGGCGGGAGAGCTCTTCGGGGCTGGGTGGTTGTTTGTTCGACATTACGGGTATTATACCTTATTCTTACTTCATGCTGAAATTCACCATCGAAGCCCGTCTGCCAGGCGGCCGTGGCAGGGCCGGACACATCGACACTGCGCACGGCCGGATCGAGACGCCGGCCTTCATCCCCGTGGGGACCAAGGCCACGGTCAAGTCGCTCTTGCCTGAAACGATCAGAGATCTGGTGGGCGCTGACGCCGTCCTTGCCAATACATACCACTTATATCTGCAGCCCGGAGCCGAGATCTTGCGACAGGGTGGTGGGTTGGGCAAGTTCATGAATTGGTCCGGGCCGACCTTCACCGACTCCGGCGGCTTCCAAGCGTTCTCATTCCAGGGCGGCTTGAAGGATCGCAAGTCAAAATTTAAAGAGCCCGCAGAGGAGAACAGTACTCCGCGAGGAGGAGGCGAAGCCGAGGATCGAGCGGATGTACTGTTGTCCTCGAGAGGGCGTACAGAAGAAGAATCATTAGCCGCTGTCGACGACGATGGTATAGACTTCAAGTCATTCCTAGATGGCTCATCACACCGTTTCACCCCCGAAAGATCCATCGAGATCCAGCACGATATCGGTGCCGACATCATATTCACGCTAGATGAATGCATCATTCCGGAAGCTAGCTATGAGAGGCAGAAAGAAGCGATCGATCGGACGCACGCCTGGGCGGAGCGCTGTCTGACGCGCCATCGTGAACTCGATCCGGCGCGGGACCAGGCCTTGTTCGGCATCGTCCAGGGTGGTCTCCATGAGGACCTGCGGCGTGAGAGCGCGCGCGTCGTGGGCGGAATGGATTTCGACGGGTTCGGTATCGGCGGCACTTTCGACAAGGCCGATATCGGCACGGCCCTCGGTTGGGTCACGGACGAACTGCCGGAGGGTAAGCCGCGGCACCTCCTAGGCATCGGCGAGCCCATCGATCTCATCCTAGGCATCGAGAACGGGGCCGATACCTTCGACTGTGTCTCGCCGACCCGGCTGGGGCGCAACGGCGGAGCATATACCCGCACCGAAGGGCGCCTCAATCTTTTTAATGCGCCGTTTGTCTCTGATTTTTCACCACTTGACCGGTCATGCAGCTGTTATACTTGCAAGCACTACACCCGGGCTTATCTATCTCATCTCTTTCGAGCCAAGGAGATGCTGGCGGCCACGCTCCTCTCGATTCACAATCTATATTTCTTGGTCCATCTGGCCAAGGAAGCGCGCCGGGCAATCATCGAAGGGAAGTTCGCGGCTTTTAAGGAAGCTATCTTGAAAGATCTGAAGTAAAAGAGAAAATGTTTGTTCTGAAGAACATCTGCAGGAGATTTCTAGCAAGAAATCTCCGAAGCCGAAGAAAGGTCCCTGCAGGGACCTTTCTGTTTCTGAAGGACAAACATTTTCTCTTTTACTTTTAGATTTCCTTCGGCTTGAATTCCGCCGGCGCGCGGGTGAGCCACCATTCGAGCTGTTCAAGCGAGAGCAGGCCTTCTTGGGCGCCGACGAATTGTGCTACGGACATCGGATTGATCGGGGCCCACATCAGAGCTTCGAGCGGCGTCTTGCCGAGCGACAGCGCTGACACAAAAGTAGAAGCGAAGGCATCGCCACAGCCGGTCCGGTCGAAAGCCGGCCTCGGATCAGGATACATCGGCACATGATAGTAGTGCTCTCCGTCGTACATGTAGGCGCCGTTCGTATTGTCGGTGATGATCACGAGCTTCGGCCCAAGCTCCATGAAGCTCTTCATGAGTGTCTTCACATCGCGTGAGTCAGTCTTCAACATGCGCTGAGCCTCCTCTACATTCACGACAAAGACATCCGTCCGCGCGTATATCCTCTTGAGCTCTTCAAAGCCAAGTTTCATCTGGAAAGTACCCGGCTGGAAGGCTAGTTTGACGCTCGGGTTGGCCTCCAGGTAGTCAGCGATCGCCATGTGATAGGGGAAGGTGTTGCCGCCGAGCGATGTCAGATATATCCATTTCGGGGGGTCCATCTTGGGCCAGACATAGTCATACTCCGTATGGTTGACGAGGATTGTGCGGTCGGCCTCGTACCACAAGACGAAATGGTAGTTCGTCGGCTTGTTCTTGTGGACCTTGATCATCGAAGTCACTACCTTGTTCCTCTGGAGCTCGGTCAGACATTCCTTGCCATTCTGGTCATTGCCGATATTCGCCACGAGCGCCGCCCGCAGTCCTAGCCGGGAAGCGGACACAGCTGCATTGGCCGCGTTGCCGACGGCCTTCACGACCTTCACATATTCAAAAGGGACCTTGTCACCGAAGCGTACGCAGAGTTCACAGTCTTCTTCCTTGATCTTACAGTGGACAGCCGCGTCCTTGAGACGAATGAAGGCGTCAGTGGTCAAGTCGCCTACCGCCAAGACATCGATTTTCTTCCTCAACATATATGCACAGTATATCATCCTGGGTTTGGTCGTGCATGCTACAATGTATGGACAATATGCTGACTTTGCGTGAATACATAGCCGAAGCGAGGCAGAAGGGTGTAGCCATCGGCCATTTCAATATCTCGACCCTCGACGGGGCCTTCGCTGTGGCTGATGCCGCCAAATCGCTCGGTGTGCCTGTCCTGATCGGCGCTTCCGAGGGAGAAAGGGATTATCTCGGTGTCCCCCAAGTCGCCGCCATCGTCCGGAGTTTGCGCGAGGGCCGCAATCAGCCGATATTCCTCAATGCCGATCACACCTATTCATTCGATCGGGTCAAAGAGGCCATCGACAACGGCTTCGATGCGGCCATCTTCGACGGGGCACAGCTGTCCCTGGAGGAGAATATCAAGATCGCCAAGCAGTGCGTCGCTTACGCCCGACAGTGTGGTCGCGATGTATTGATCGAGGGCGAGCTCGGCTTCATCGGCACTTCTTCGAAGGTCCTGGATGCTATCCCTGCCGGTGCCGTCATCGGGGAAGAGATGATGACCAAACCGGATATCGCTCTGCGGTTCGTGAAGGAGACCGGAGTCGATCTCCTGGCCCCGGCAGTCGGCAATATCCACGGTGTCGTCCGCGGCGGCGATCCGGCCCTGAATATCCGGCGCGTCAAGGAGATCAGCGAGGCCACCGGTCTGCCGCTAGTCTTGCACGGCGCTTCGGGGAACTCGGCTGATGATATCGCCCAGACAGTCAAGAATGGCGTGGCGATCGTCCATGTCAATACCGAATTGCGTCTGGCTTATCGCGCCGGCCTAGTCAAATCTCTCTCGGAGAGTCCCGACGAGGTAGCGCCGTACAAATACCTCAAACCGGCCAAATTGGCCATGCAAAAGGTCGTAGAAGAGAAGTTGAGGATCATCAACGGTTTGTAGTATAATAGACAGCAATATTGTGGCTCACGGTTGTTTTATAAGAGGGTAATCTTCAATAAGAATATGGCATCAGGAGTTGAATTTGACGAGGACAAGTTTGGTGCTGCCAATAGGGCCTATTCCTCTGCCCGAAGCGAGTCAAAGATGACCAATTGGCTCATGAAGCACGGTCTGGCTAAATCCGCCGGATCTGCACAGACGATCATGATTGTCTTCATTATCATCAATCTAATCATTGCTTATATTTTGATTAAAAAATTCATATGAAAAAGAACATACGAGGTTTTACCCTTATTGAGCTTCTGGTCGTCATCTCCATCATCGGCATTCTAGCTTCGGTCGTCTTGGCTGGCACCAATTCCGGCAGGAACAAGGCCAAGGATACCAGGGTCGTTTCGGCCGTCCAGCAGATACGCATTGCCTTGCATTTTGGTTTCACCAACCCCGTCTATCGCGATCTATTTTTCGCCAACGGCGGCGCCGCCACCAACAATGCTCTCGGCACACGGACAAGCAACGGTCCGAGCAATGCCAACCTGACGGCCTTGGAAGCTGATATCACCGGTCAAAGCAGCGTGCTCACATATAGGGTCAATACGAACACGACGACGGGGAATGCCACGACTCCCAACGCCGTGGCATATGCTGTTTTCGGGCGTCTGATCAGTGATACGACGAAATATTTCTGTATGGATTCGACAGGCAAGTCTAGTTTGGCGACTTCGACCACTTTATACGCTTCCTGCAACTAGCGCATAAGCGAACCGATAACAGTCTTTACAGCGCTACAAAAGCGTGTATACTGTATCTTCTATGTTGTCTTTAGCCATCGAAAAACGAGATGCCAAGGTCCAGTTGGCCAAGATCCGCGAAGCGGGCAAGATGCCGGCTGTGTATTATGGCCCCAAAGAAGCTTCTACGCCTATCATGGTACCGCTGACCGCTTTCAAGAAGGCCTGGAAGCAGGCCGGTGAGTCGTCTGTCCTGGTCTTGAAGGATGGCACCAATGAGCATGAAGCTCTGATCCACGAGGTAGATGTCCACCCGCTCTCGGGCGAGCCGCGCCACGCTGATTTCTATGTCATCGAGAAGGGCAAGAAGGTCAAGGTGGGAGTCACCCTGGTCTTCACCGGGGTCGCTCCGGCCGTCAAGGACAAGGGCGGCATCCTGGTCAAGGTGCTTCGCGAGATCGAGGTTGAAGCCGCTCCGAAGGACTTGCCTCGTGAGCTCATCGTCGATATCTCCAAGCTTGTCGAACTCACCGACGTCATTCACGTCAAGGATGTCAAGGCACCGGCTGGAGTCGAATTCAAGATCAACCCGGACGAGGTCGTAGCCTCGATCACCGAAGCCAAGGAAGAGGTTGTCGAAGCACCTACGGCCATCGACATGTCAGCTATCGAGGTAGAGGCCAAGGGCAAGGAAGCCAAGGAAGGCGAAACGGGCGATGCGGCTGCTGCCGGTACCCCGGCCGCCGCCAAGGGCGCCCCAGCCAAACCAGCCGAAAAGAAATAATATAAATTTGCTATAATTAGCCCATGAAGCCGACGATCAAGGTTCTACCATGGGCTTTTTTGTTTGCCGCGACCATCGTGGTGCCTGGTTCGGCGCATGCTCAATCCATCAAGTGTGATACTCCGCAGGAGAAGGCTCAATGCCAGATCGAATATAATCGTCTGGAAGCAGAGCGCAAGGAGGCCGAAGCCGCCGCCGCTGCCCAACAGCTCAAAAGCTCTTCCTATGAGCGGGATATCGCTCTTCTGCGCGCCAAGATCAAGGCAGCCCAGCTCGACATCCAAGCTAAAACACTCCTGATCCAGACTTTGGGCAACGATATCCAGGTCAAACAGGCTCACATAGAGGATCTCGAGGAGCACATCGCCAAGAATCGCCAAACACTATCCCAGCTCTTGCGTAAGACCAATGAGTTCGAGGCCGCTTCTCTGGCCGAGGTGCTCTTGTCTCAAAGCTCTATCTCTAGTTTCTTCAATGACGTGGATACTTTCCAGGCTGTCCAGGAAAGTCTAAAGACCCTTTTCGAGAAGCTCCGTTCAGATCAAGCCGAAACTGAAGCAGAGAAGGATACCCTCGACAAACGACGCAATACAGAGGTAGATGCCCGTTATGAGATCCAGGAACAGCAGAAGAAGGTCGAAACCAATCAAAAGGAACTCCAAGCCCTCCTCAATATCAGCGAGCAGAACAAGAAGGCTTACGCCTCTCTGGCGGCCCAGAAGGCTGCTCAAGCTAGCAAGGTTTTGGCAGCGCTCTTCCCGCTGGCTGGATCCAAGGCCATACCTTTCGGTGAAGCGCTCAACTATGCCCGTATCGTATATCAAAAGACCGGCGTTCAGCCGGCATTCCTCCTGGCCCTTCTCAAGCAAGAGACCAACATCGGTGGTAATGTCGGCACCTGCTATCTGACCAACACTTCGGTGGGTTCTGGCGTGAATACCGAGACTAATGCCGCTGTCCCCAATGTCATGAAGGCTAGCCGCGATGTCCAGCCATTCCTGGCTATCACTAAATCTCTCGGTTATGACTACAAGACGACCGTAGTCTCATGTCCGCAATCGATCGGCTACGGAGGCGCTATGGGTCCGGCTCAATTCATCCCTTCGACTTGGATGCTCCTCAAGGACAGGATAGCAGCAGCCGTAGGAGTATCAGTAGCAAATCCTTGGAAGCCCCTGGATGCCTTCATGGCTTCAGCCATGTACTTGTCTGACCTGGGCGGTACGAGTGCAAACGGTGTCTCGACCAATGCCCAGAAGAATGCCGCTTGCCGCTATTATTCAGGTCAGGCTTGCGGCAGAGTGACAGGCGCTACCGGCTACGCCAACAATATCCTGTCGATGGCGTATAGCGGTACCAATTCTATACAATCCCAGATCGATCTCACGCAAGGGTATTAGATCGTCAATATAACGGGGATGACCATCGGCCTTTTGGCGGTCTCTTGGAGGAGGAACTTGGATACGGCGTCAGTGACGTTGTCTTTGACTAGGTCGAGGTTGATCGGATTCATGCCGCGGGTGGATCCTTCGATGGTGTCTTTGATGAGGAGGCGCACGCCGTGCAAGAGCTCCTGTGATTCGCGCAGATAGACGAAGCCGCGGGAGATGATGTCGGGTGACTTCTTGAGCTTGCCGGTGGTGGCATTGATGATGCCGAAGATGATGAAGATGCCGTCCTGGGCGAGCATCTGGCGGTCGCGGATGACCACATCCTGGACATCGCCGACGGAGAAGCCGTCCACGAGGACGAGGCCAGAAGGTGCCTTCTCTTTGCGCACTGTGATCTTGTCTCCGGTCGGGTCGATCTCGATGATCGAGCCGTTGTCGGGGATGACCACATTCTCTCGAGGCGCGCCGAGGGACAGGGCCAGCTCGGCGTGCTGGCGGAGCATGTAGTGGTGGCCGTGTACCGGCATGAAGAATTTGTAGTCGACATGCTCATGGATCCATTTGAGCTCGTCACGGTTGCCGTGCCCTGAAGCGTGGATATCGGAGTCGAGATAGGTGATGACCTTGGCATCGCTCCTGTAGAGGTTGTCTTTGAGCTTGATCACGGCGTTGTGGTTGGTCGGGATGATCGACGAGGAGAGGATGATTGTGTCAGTCGGGCGGAGCTTGATGAACTTGTGGGTCTTGTTGGCGATACGGCCGAGCGCGGCGAATTCCTCGCCCTGGGCGCCGGTCACGAGCATGATGATCCTGTCCGGAGCGTGATTCTCGATCTCTTCGATCGGGATGATATTGGTGATCTCGGCGAGCTTCAAGGTCTTGATGATCTCGATGTTCGTCTTCATGCTACGGCCTTCGATGGCGATCTTCTTGTTGTAGCGCTCGGCGATCTTGATGATATTGATGATGCGCTCCACCTGTGAGGCGAAGGTGCCGATGATGATGCGTCCACCCGCCGCTCTGATGAGCTTCTCGATGTTCTCGGTCACAGTGCTCTCCGACAGGGAGAAGCCGTGCTTCTCGATCGATGTCGAGTCCATGGTCAGGAGGAGAGCCTTCTTGCCCTTGAAGCGGGCATACTGGCGCTCTTCTTCCTCGGTCGGCACACCCTTCACATTGTCTACGCGCACATCCTCGATGAAGACTATATCGCCGACACCGGTATGGATGATCAGGCCCATGGCGTCGGGAATGGTGTGGGAGATAGCGAAAGTCTCGACTTTCCAGTGGGGGCTTATGGTGATGGTCTCATTCTTGTCGAGAACTTTCATGTTGATCGGCGGGACATGCGGGAATTCCGTCTGACGCTTCATGATCATGATGGCGCCGAATTGTCTCGAATACATGGGGGGATTGCCGATCCTCGGCATGATGTAGGGGATACCGCCGATATGGTCCAGGTGGCCGTGAGTGATGAAGACGCCCTTGATCTTCTCGCGGCGTTCCTCGAGATATTTGGTATTTGGCAGGATGTAGTCGATGCCCGGGGTGCCTTCCTCCTTGAATTGGAAGCCCATGTCCACGATGATGATCTCGTTCTTGTATTCGATAGCGGTCATGTTGCGGCCGACTTCCTCGACGCCGCCTAGCGGCACGATGCGAATCGCGCCGTCGGAGAGAGGTGGGATGATGTCGCCGGCACGATTCGGACCGGGTGGCTTGGAAGGGCCCTTCCGACCCATCTTGCCGGCTTTCCTGACGATCGACATGCGCGCGCCGGCGATGTGGCCGACGCCGGCTACTTTGCGGGCGCCTCGGCCGAGTACGATACGATGATGGCCCTGGTACGGAGCCGGAGCTGGATTGGCCGGCCGGTTGCCTGCTATCGCTCCACCGGCAACTGGTGGGCGGGTATCATTCCTCAATATCCTAGTGCGCGCCTGTTGATGCTGGCGGTGGCCATCCCTATTATGCGAGTGCGAAAAAGGTTTCTTGGGGGCAGAGCTGTTCGGCTGTGGTGATGTATCCATAGTATTTATGATTGATTAATGTGCAAAGATATCCCAAACATCCTCGGTTTCCAGGTACCAGTCGCCGATCGAAGCGAAGCGGTCTGTCGGCACGACCATCGTGCCGAGAGCCATCCCGCGGAGCGTTTTGGGCACGGCATAGATGAAATCCGGGGTGTAGAGGAAGATGGCTGGGACCTCATTGCGGATCAATTGATCGAGCTGTCCATACAGAGAGGCGACAGCATCCGTGCCGGTGGCAATGCGGATACTATCGAGGATCTTGTCCGCCTTGCTGTTCGTGTACATGGCCACATTGAGGCCCGGGGCGTTCCTTTGCGATGAGTGCCAGAATGAATAGAGATCATTGTTGCGGCCCGGGGCTTCGCCGAAGAGCAGGGCGTCGTAATTCCTAGTTCTGATGATGTTCTGGTATAGATCTCCAGGTTCGAAAGTCTTGATCGTGACGGCCGCTCCGAACCGGGCCCAGTCTTCCTTGATGAGGTCGGCGGTCTTCTTAAGGTCCGGCGTGTTGCTCGTGTAGAGCGTGAATGAGAGGGTGGTAGTGGCGCTTTTCTTTGTGACTTTCGTCTCGTATACTCCGTTGGATCCGATGATCCAACCATTCTTCTTCATGAGGTTCTGGGCTCCGGCCAAGTCTGTCTTGACCGCTGTGGTTGAGCCGATCTGGAGCTCGGGTGGTAGGAGCCCGCTCACCGCCTGGCCATAGCCGCCGAGGACAGTATCGATGATCCGTTCGCGGTCGACAGACATGTTGAGCGCTCGACGGACGACTAGATCGGCGAGCACACGATTGGAGTTCTGGTTGAAGAATACGCCGAAGGTGCGATTGAGCGGGGCAGATGAAATAGCGTAGGGTTCGCCGGTATTCGACGCCAGCTCAACGGCGGCGTCCGACGACACCGAAGCAAGACTGTCGATCGTGCCGTTGCCGAACGCAGTCAGAGCATGATCTTCGTCGGCGAAGAAAGAAAAGTCTACATTGCTTATATAAGGACTATCTCCATGATAACCGTTCCAGACTGACAAATGGTAATCAGTGGGTATGCCGCCCTTATCGCGATCTAGCCCGATGATGTGGTATGGTCCGGCACCGATCGGTTTGATGTTATATTCGCTGAAGATGAATTGATCGTCGCTGACGGATCCCCAGATATGCTTAGGGATGATGCCCACGACTGTGCTAGACAGGAATGAGCTGTAAGGTTTCTTTAAGGTGAATTGGATAGTAAGAGGCGAAGTGGTGGTAGCGGATATGCCGGCCCAATCTGCCAGGCGCGGGCTCTTCAAGGCCGGATCTTGGATCTTAGAGACGGTGAATAGGACATCCTGGGTCGTGACCGGCACGCCGTCATGGAATTCTAACTCCGGCCGCAGATTGAAAGTATAAGTCAGGCCGTCGGGAGAGATATTCCAGTCCTGTGCAAGGTCGGGCACGATCGTTCCGTTTTGGTACTTGGTGAGACCGGCATAGACGAGCGAAGAGATGTCGCGATCGATGTCGGTCACTGCCAGGACCGGATTGACTGTGTGGGGCAGGCCGATCAGGCCCTCATGAAGGGTGCCGCCATGTCCGGGGATTTCGGTCAAAAAAAGGCCGTTCACCTGCAGAGCCATGATGACGGCTGTCACCACGGCCCCGGCGACGAACAAACTGAAAATAGCCTTCTCGGTCGCGGAGAAGCGTTGTATATAGTCCAATATGGCGGCGCTGTTTTTCAGGCGCAATTCTTTGGGTTGTTGATCAGTCACAATATGAAATAAGAGTTTTCCGAACGGTCGGATCTATATGAGATTAAGGAGAGCCGAGAGGGCGAACAGAACAGCGATGATGATCGTTGCCGTGAATAGGACTTTTTCGAGACCGCGGCGAGTGTGGAATGCCGAGGACCAGTTATCGCTACCACCGAAGGCCCCTCCTACTTGTGCGCCCGTTCTTTGGAGCAGGATTATAGCTACCAAAAGCACAGACAGAATGATCTGGACGTAAGGGAGGAGAGACTTCATTGGCGATTAGTGTAACACAATGACATTTATTTGCAACTTAGCGGAGTTTCGACAAAGCCTCTCTGGTCTTCGGACCGAAATATCCGACAGCTGGGATGATACCGTAGGCGGTTTGGAATCTGATCAGGGCCGCATTGGTGGCTGGACCAAAGAAATCGGATTCGAGACCAGGGGAACCGGCGCCAACGGCGGAGATCGTATACCCGTGCGCGTTCAGGAAGATTTGAAGTGTTCTGACTTCGGGATCTTTGATGCCGAGGAATAAGTCGCGGCTGGGGATGATCCCGGTCGTGGTCGAGACGGGCAGATTGTAGATCGGTATATCCGTGATCGGCAGGGCAGTGGTGTTAGTAGCGCCCGTGGCGGAGGTCAGGCTATTGAGCAGAGCCCTGGTCTTCGGGCCGAAATATCCGACGGCCGGGACGATGCCATTCTTGGCCTGGAACATAGCTACAGCTCTTGTGGTAGCCGGTCCGAAATAGTCGGTTTCATTCCCAGATGATCCCGGTCCGCTTGCCGCCACGATGAAGCCGTTGGCATTGAGATATTTCTGTAGGTTCCTGACGTCCGGGTCTCTCGTGGCCAGCATCAGGTCATGACTGAAGGATGAGTGATTGGTGGCCGGGCTCGTTGCCGGCAAAATCGGTACCCTAGGTATTACGGCCGCAGTAGATGTCGGCAAGGTGTTTGGTAGGAAGAAGTTTGTGTTTGCCGCACTGCCCCCACCTCCGCCTCCACCACCCCCTCCGCCTCCACCTCCACTACTACCTGTTGCTGCCGCCGAGGTGGTGAATGTAGCGCCAGGAGAGCTGGCGCTGTTCGCCAAGGAATCGGCGGAGATGACCCTATAATAATACACCGTATTGGCGCTCAACCCGGTCAGAGTCTGTGAATGCGAAGTCGTCAGGGTAGCGTCCAGGGTCGTCTGACTGCCGTACCCGGCGGTGAGACCGTATTCCACCTGACTGTCGGCGTTCTCATCGGTCGTCCAGGTGATGGTCGCGCCGGAGACTGTGACGACCGAGGCGGTGACCGAAGAGATGACGGGAGCAGTCGTGTCCGCGGCGACGCTGAATGAGATCGAATAGTCAGTGGCGCTCGTATTGACCTGTCCGTCGGAACATTTGACGTAATAGGTGTAGGAAGTGGAGTTCGTCAGTCCGGAGACCGCTGTTGAATGCGAAGTCCCGCCGGTCGTGCTGAATGATGTCATGGAGCCGTAGGCTGTATCGGCGCTCGTGGAATACTTGCAGGTGGCGCTTTCATTTGTGGTGAGCGAGAGGGTAGTGGCGGTTGTATTTGCCGCCAGCGTACCCGAAGGTGCCCCGGCCGAACGCACCGGTGCGGTATTATCCACCGTGACCGTGACGGCCGTAGAAGTGGCGCGGTTCCCGGCGTCATCGCGGGCTACGGCGATGAGGGTATGTGACCCATCGGCCACACCTGTCGAATCCCAAGTCACACCATATGTGCTCGTAGTATCCTCGGCTCCGACCAAGGTATTGGTATCGAGCTTGAATTGCACGCCGGAAACCCCGACATCGTCAGACGCCGTGGCCGAGACTGTGACCGAAGCGCCCGAGACCGTGGCTCCGTTCGACGGGGCTGTCATGGAGACGCTGGGGGCGGTGATATCTCCTTCAGGGGGGTAATAATATTGCTCATTGAGCGGAAGGTCTTGAGTTATCTTCATTTTTCGAGCGCGATCGATCTGGAAACCATCGACAGGACCGACATCGTTCCCCCAATCGGTGCCACCGATCGTCCCAGTCATGAAGTCAGCGTCGATCCCGTCGGGATAGATATTGCTGATAGAATTGACGGCAGTCCTAGAACTGCCGGATGTCATAAGATTCGTGGCTCCGCCAGCACCCATATCGTCATGATCGAGCGCTAACAAATGTCCGATCTCATGCGCTATCACATCGATCCGATTGCTCGTAAATGTGTTGTTGGAAATGATACCCCCGACCTGTTGATTGACTACCACACCTAAACCTCCATCGTACAATCCGCTCTGCAGAGAAAATCCGTAAATGCTGGAGGAACCCCCGATTGAATTGACGAAGAATAGTCTGACCACCTTATCGCTCAATCCACCAGTCCCGCCATAATAGGATAGGCTCCAGGGCTGGTTCGGGTATTGAGTCAGGCCATAGGGACCATTGAAGGCTGTGACGTTCGATGACGCATTGGTGGCAGTTGTGGAAGCCCAGGTCATCCATGGGAGGAATTTGATATCTATACCGGCTTGGGCGTATATCTTATCCGTCTCGGCTTCATAAGTGATCAGCGAGGGGTTGGGGACTATCGTCGTCCCGTCAAGGCTGGTGACCTGGATCGGCTGGACGGTTATCTGCTTGTCGATGAGGGTGGAAGCGCGTGCCCACGAAGGCATAAATGAAATTCCGAGCATCAGAAAGGAGGAAATAATCAGAGCATTCGCGGTTTTCATCGCACTCAATTATACATGAGATGTCGCAAAGTCAAAATATTATCGCTTGCTACTAAGGTATCTTTTTGCCTATAATGGCCGATACCTTAAGAATTACAAAAAACCTAATGAATATCACGAAAAACATGAAAGACCTCACAAAAAAGATCAAACCGCTCCAGGATCGCATCCTCATCAAGGAAGATCGAGATTCGCATGAGCAGAAGACATCCTCGGGCATCATCATCCCCATCACTGTGAATGAGGATAAGGGAAGCAAGCGCGGTGAGGTAGTGGCCATAGGCCCAGGACGCACGGAGGAAGGCAAGTTAGTGCTTCCGGCGGTCAAGATCGGCGACAAAGTGCTCTTCCAATGGGGAGACAAGGTCCAGATCGGCGATGAGGAATACTACATCGTCAAGGAAAGCGAGATTCTTGCCGTCATCAAATAACCTTAACAATTAATTCCAGCATAACCAACATGGCAAAGAAGATCATATACAACGAAGAGGCGCGCAAGGCCTTGAAGCGGGGCATCGATGCGGTGGCTGACACGGTCAAGATCACTATCGGTCCGCGCGGACGCAACGTCGTTCTCGACAAGGGGTACGGTTCACCAACTATCACCAACGATGGCGTCTCGATCGCCCGCGACATCTCGCTCAAGGATAGGTTCGAGAATATGGGCGCGGAGATCGCCAAGGAGGTGGCTTCCAAGACCAACGATGTAGCCGGTGATGGCACCACGACGGCGACCATCCTCCTCCAAGCCATCGTTACCGAGGGCATGAAGCATACGGACATGGGGATAAATGCTATGGGCATCCGTCTGGGCATCGAGGCCGCCTCGAAAGATGTTTCCAAGGTTCTCCGCAGGATCGCCAAGCCGATCAAGACCGACGCCGAGATCAAGCAAGTCGCCACTATCTCCGCTGAATCAGAAGAGTTGGGCGCGATCATCGCCGATACCATCAAGAAGGTCGGCAAGAATGGCGTCGTGACAGTCGAGGAGTCCCAGTCTACCGAGCTCGAATCAGAGATCGTCGAGGGCATCGAGTTCGACAAGGGCTATGTCTCCGCCTACATGATCACCAATCCGGAGCGCATGGAAGCCGAGTTCAGGGATCCCGCGATTTTAGTTACTGACAAAAAGATTTCATCAATTAAAGAAATTTTGCCGCTGTTAGAACAGTTGGCCCAATCAGGCAAGAAAGATTTAGTCATTATCGCCGAGGATGTGGACGGGGAAGCGCTAGCCACATTCGTGGTGAACAAGCTCCGCGGCACATTCAATGTCTTGGCTGTCAAAGCACCCGGTTATGGAGATCGCAAAAAAGACATGCTTCAGGATATCGCGGTCACGATCGGTGCCACAGTCGTATCCGAGGAGGTAGGGATCAAGTTCGAGAAGGCAACACTCGCGATGCTCGGCAAGGCGCGCAAGGTCATCTCGACCAAGGACAACACCGTCATCGTCGGTGGCAAGGGCAAGAAAGCCGACATCGAGAAGCGTGTCGAACAGCTCAAGAAGCAGCGTGAAAGTATCGATTCTAAATACGACAAGGAAAATCTCGACAGCCGCATCGCCAAGCTTTCCGGTGGCGTAGCTGTTATCCGCGTGGGAGCGGCAACAGAAACGGAGATGAAATATCTGAAGCTCAAGATCGAGGACGCCGTCAACGCCACCAAGGCCGCCATTGACGAAGGTATCGTGGCCGGCGGCGGGGTGGCATTGATCAGAGCCGCGAAAGAAATCTCAGATTCGAAGGCCGCTGATTATACAAGTTCCGAACAAGAGCTTGGCTATAAGATCGTAGTTGAAGCTCTCAAGGCTCCTCTCCGTCAGATCGCTATGAATGCCAATAGGGAGGATGTAGTTGGGGAAGTCACGAAAGAAGTCGGTAAAAAGGGCAAGGAGAACTTCGGTTACGACGCACTGAAGGACGAATTCACACCTGATATGATCGCCACCGGCATCGTCGACCCGGTCAAGGTCACTCGCTTGGGTGTGGAGAATGCCTGCTCGGCCGCCGCTATATTATTGACTACCGAAGCCGCTATTGCTGATCTTCCGGAAGAGAAGAAGGAACATTCACATGGTTCTGGCGCTCCGGATATGGGATATTAGAGGCATATGACTTCTCGTCCTCTTGTCATTCTTGGTTTCGTGATCGTCATCATTGCGGGCATCGCCGCCGCTGGGTATATCATCAGCGGCCAGGGCGACACGCTCGTCAACGGTCCCGATACATCTGTCCCCATCGTCTCAACCTCTGCACCGTCCGAACCATCTGATACGAACGCCACCTCGACTTCTACGACTGCCTCATCCACTCTTCCCGCTATCCCGCTCCCCGGCCAACGGAATCCGCCGATCAACACGTCTTCCTGGTTCATCAATGTCGATGACAAGCTCGGCTACTCCATCGAATATCCTTCGGATCTGATCACTGGTCAGAGCGGCGATCGGTTCACTTTGGTTTTTCCGAAGAACACCTATTTCCACTGGCCGCTTCTCGATGATGTGAAGGTGACGATATCCGTAGCATCCTCTTGTCCCAAGACCATCGAGGGTGGTCCGACCGACGGACAACCGGTTGAATTTTTGTTGAATGGATACAGCTTCGTCCGTACTATGGGGACTGATGTGGGCGCGGGCCAGCGCTATGAGGAGATCGCCTATGATCTCCTGCAGGACGGTTCGTGCTATCGCGTGAGTCTCCTTGGCCATGGGGCGAACGGGGCCGGCTTCTATGTGGATGATGCGGCGCTCGTCAAGAAGTATGATGCTCAACACGAGGTAGATATGGAGGCCGTCGTCGATATCTTGAATGGCATGGTCGGCACTCTCCGTATCCTTGCCCAAAAGCACTAAAAGCAGTATAATAGCGTGATATTATCACCTGTGCGCATATTCGTGCGCTCTAAATAATCTACAACATGAGAAATAATTCCAACAAAGCCATCGTCGTCATAGTCCTTATCATCGTCGTGGTAGCTGGTATCGTGTGGTTCGGCGGCCGTTCGGATAAGGGTTCTGATACCGACACTGTCGCCAATCCGCTCGATCAGGTGACCAATGGTTCGAACGCAGTCCTGCCGGTCTCTGAGACGACGCAGGTCTCCAGTTCGCTCTCACAATATCAGAACGCCGAGCTCGGCATCTCCGTGAAGTATCCTAGCTCTTGGGAGAAGGAAGAGCTCTCTTCTGGCGCTCACTTCATCATGCCGATCGATCAGTCCCAGGTCTCTACCGTGGCCAAGATCGAAGCCGATGTCACTGTTACCTTCGGTAAATGTGCCTTTCCTCCGGTCACAACTATCGATGACAGGAGCGTTGTGACTGTGGGTGCGATCTCCTTCAATATGATCGCCATCTCGAACAGCGTGCAGGGACGCTCGTATTTCAACCGCATGTATTCTTATGAGAAGGGAGGCCTCTGTTACTTCTTTGCCTTCTCCTATATCGCGCTCTCGCCGGACAGCAAGGGGCTCACCGGTTCCAACCTGACCCAGGCCACGAACAACAACAAGGCCATCAAGACGGCCGCTGACACAGCTTTTACCGCCATGGTCAAGTCTTTCGGCCTAGTTGCTCCGCCACAAGGCAAGGATGAGACCCAGGCGCCGGCAGTCAAGAAATAAACCTATGAAGAAGACACTCATCGCCATCGGCATCATCGTAGTTTTGATCGTCCTCTACGGCTGGTCATCTTACAACAGCCTAGTCACGCTCAAGGAGACGGCCACGGCCGGATGGCAGCAAGTCGAGACCCAGTATCAGCGCCGCTTCGACCTCATCCCGAACCTCGTCGAGTCAGTCAAGGGAGTGATGAAGCAGGAACAAGCCGTGTTCACCGCTATCGCCGATGCCCGCACTCGCTATTCCGGAGCGGTTGGCGTGAATGATAAGGCAGTGGCAGCCGGTCAGGTAGAGTCAGCGCTCGGCCGTCTCCTGGCCGTCGTCGAGAACTACCCGACTCTCAAGTCGTCCGAGACCGTCCAGAACCTGATGACCCAACTCGAAGGCACCGAGAACCGCGTGGCCGTAGAACGCGCACGCTTCAATGATGATGTGAAGGCCTACGAGCTCTCCATCAAGAGATTTCCACGCTCGATATTCGCCGCCATGTTTGGCTTCGGCGACATGCAATACTTCGATGCCCAGCCGGGCGCAGAAAATGCACCGAAAGTCAGTCTCTAGTAAAGGCTTCATTCGCAATGAGCAAGTAGAGCACGGATATTTAGCTCTGCACGATCCTGCTGGATCGCTTGCTAGGAAATTCCTCGTGCTCGCGCCAGTCGCGCTCGCAAGTCTCTCCTTACTCATTGCGAACGTCGCCCTTGCCTATACGAGTCCCGGCAAAGCTACCGGCTATGTCAATGATTTTGCGCATGTGCTCCAAACTACGACCGTCCAATCACTGAATGGGCAACTGAAGTCTCTGCAGGATGCGACCGGCGATCAGATCACGGTGGTGACCGTCGACGCGATCGTCGGCGATACCATCGAGAACTATGCGAACAAATTGTTCCAAGAATGGGGAATCGGGAACAAAGAGCATGACAACGGTCTCCTTATCCTAGTTTCCGTCGCCGATCGTGAAGTCCGCATCGAAGTCGGTTATGGCCTCGAAGGGACTGTCACCGATCTCCAGTCCGGCAACATCATCCGCAAGGTGATGATCCCGGCCTTCAAGGAGGGGGATTATGATGCCGGTGTGACTGGGGCGGTCCAAGCGGTGTCGGATATCATCACTGGCTCGGCGGATGCCGCGCAGTATTCAGAGCCCTCAAGCGAAAGTTCTCTAGAGAGCAGTTTCAATCCGGCGGCGATATTCTTCTTCGTTATCATCATATTCAATATCCTTGCCAAGATTCTGGGCAAGACCAAATCATGGTGGCTCGGCGGCGTCCTCGGCGCGATCGCTGGCGGGATTATCGGAATTTTCACAGGGTTCGTTCCAGTAGGGATCATCCTGATCATCGTGCTGACCATCCTCGGTCTCATCTTTGATTACTTCATCTCGAAGCATCCGCCCGGCCCCGGCAGCTCTGGCGGTATCTGGCCGATCTTCCTCGGTGGCGGACGCGGCGGCTCTGGCGGCGGAGGGTTTGGCGGTTTCGGCGGCGGCATGTCCGGCGGCGGCGGCGCCAGCGGGCGGTGGTGAAGGTTGGTGATTTCGGGATGTTCTGCTAATCTGTCTCTACGCGCTCCTTATATATGGAGGGTTCGCATAGCGGTCTAGTGCACCACCTTGGAAAGGTGGCATACCCTAACGGGTATCAGGAGTTCGAATCTCCTACCCTCCGCCAATAAAATTAATGTTCTATAAACGAAGGGCCTGCACAAGCTTAAAGCTGTGCAGGCCGAGGGGGTGGCACTTGCCGCTGGTACTCTCGTTGCGTGATGATTCCGCAACAAGCCAATCATCATGGGACCATGACACGGGGTGCTTCGCCCAAGATTGAAATCTATTAATATACTATATCTAGAGTTAAGCGATTGCAATACATTGGTGTTAATATAAGTCTCATGAAACTCCTCACCAAGACCGATTTCATCCTTTACCGCGACTGCGCCAGGAATGTCTGGAACAAGTGGCATCTGCCGGAGGAGTACCGCAAGTTTGAGGTGTCCGAATTCGAGAAGTCGCTTGGCGTCATGGGAAATGAAGTCGAAGAAATGGCGCGCGGGATGTTCCCGGGGGGCTATCTAGTCGAGAAGAGGAGCGAAGGTGCCCAGGAACTGACGGAGAAACTCATCAAGGAGAGACATCCCGTCATCTTCCAGCCGGTTTTCAGCACTGACAGATTCTTGGCTGCTGCTGACGTGATCGTATGGAACACCGAAGCGAACGCTTACGATGTCTATGAGATCAAGATGTCTTCGACCGACGAAGAGGAGGAAGACGAATCTGGTAAGCCTAAGAAAATAAACAAGAAGAAGGAGGAACAATTTGAGTATGACTTAGCTTTTCAGGTAAATGTTGCCAAGTTGTGCGGTGTGAATTTTAATAAGAAGTATTTGGTGCGATTAAATAGGGATTATGTGCGCGTGGGTGATCTAGACTACAGCAAGCTATTCAAACTCACGGATAAGACAGAGGAACTTTATGAGGATCGTCTATCCGCGATCCTTTCTGAGATGGAGGGCGCGCTCTCATATTTATCTCAAGATAAAATGCCCGTTGGTCCTTGTGAGTGCTACTACAAGGGCCGCTCGTCGCATTGCACTTCATTCACCTTGAGCAACCCGCAGGTGCCGGCGTACAGCGTCCATGACCTGAACCGCATTGGGAACAGCAAGAAATATCTCAAGGAACTTCTCGACGAAGGGATCTTGGAGATAGACCAAGTGCCGGAAGATGACAGATTACATCCGAAGCCAGCCAAGGCAAACGAGAAGCAGACCAAGCCGCGTAAGCTCAATCAAGTGCGCGTTCACAAGACCAAACAGCCGATAGTTGATTTGGATGCGATCAAAAAAGAACTTGATTCTCTACAATTCCCGCTCTACTTCCTGGATTACGAGACATATCCCACGGCTATCCCGCCATTCAGCGGCTACAGTCCTTACCAACACATCGTCTTCCAGTATTCGCTCCATATATTGAATGCGCCAGACGCCGCGCCGGAGCATCGCGAGTGTCTGGTGCTCGAAGGTGATCCGGCGGAACAGATTGTCGCTGGATTGAGAAAAGATATCGGCAATGTGGGCACGGTCATTTCTTGGAATAAGAAATTCGAGAATTCACGAAACAAGGAATTGGCGCGGCTCATTCCGGCGCAAAAAGAATTCTTGCATGATGTGATCAAGCGCACATATGATCTCATGGATATCGTCGACCAACAGCATTATGTGCACCACGGCTTCCGGGGCAGTGCCTCGATCAAGAAGGTCCAGGAAGTGCTGGCCCCCGAGTTCGCCTACAAGAAGCTTGGCGTCAAGAACGGCACCGAAGCCATAGAGGCTTACCGGCAGATCTCGCGGGGCGAATTGACCGGAGATGCCGCCGAAAAGAAGAGACGCGAGATGTTGGAGTACTGCAAATACGACACCGAGGTGATGTATGTGATATGGAGACGTCTGCAGGAAATGATCAGGTGAGATTTTCCTCCATCTCTCTTTCTGTCGCAAAGAGCTTCGAGACCACAGATTCAGGATCTATCTGCACTGTCGAATGATATGCGTCTGGAATGTCTACGACCCTCATCTGACCATTACCGGTCTTGAATTCTTCATTCATCATTGTGCCCTTTGTTATCTTGTCTTTGCCGCCAGTGACCACGATTATATTTCCTCCTTCCCGGACGCGAGCATCTCTCCAGTCGTTGTTATTCACACAAATCTTATTTAGCAGTGATTCCAATACCTCCTCCCTAAGCTTGGTTTGTTCTTTCTCCTTCGGCACCTTTGAAGCAACAGTCAAGTTCAAAGATGCTGTGCTATTGCCTTTCAATAATCCGAGTTCTTGGACTACTCCCATTTTGAGACTGTTCAGGCTCTGGTCGACGACCGCGGCGGGAAGAATCAGGGCGGCGTCCTTGGTCATTTGAGAATACTTTTTATCTTTCAAGATGCCCGAGATGATGGGGGCGCCAGTAGAGAAACCCCACAATTCGATCAGTTCGCCTTTGTTGAACAGCTTATCTATCACTGCCTTATAGAATTCTATGTGTGGAGCGAAGCCTGGGTCTTTCTCTACAGCATCCGCGAACTCCTGTGTCGTGTGTCCCATAAATGATTCCGGATAACCGACAGTGACGATCCGCCTGCCTTGGAATGCGACTTCTGCGATAAAGGAGCTTACACACTCGATATCATTTGATATGCCGGGGATCAGGAAGATCGGCGGTTTTGCCTCTGTTTCCGGAGTCTGCAACTCTTCCGGCGGGTGGATATCGACTACCCGAGATTTTTGTTCTCCATATCGAGGCAAGTTGATCGCAATTTCTCTCTGTTTGAAGTATTGTTCATTTATTTCATCTCGCAGATGGCCCTCTTCGATGATCACCTTCCTTTTGGCACGACTATTTTCTTTTTCTTGCTCGGTGTTGTGGGGCAGTGCGAGGATCTGTTTGTAGAGTTCTGCCCTTTGCGCACGGATAAAGAGCGGTCGCTCCTTACCCTTCGCATCTTCAGGAGTTCGGGCAAAGCGGCTACGGTGAGTGACTGTGCCTTGGGTGTAGTAGAGTTTATCGAAAGATTCGATGAGATTCTTGACGGGCTCACCTTCTCCTTGTATTTCCGGCCCAAGCTCTGCTTCCGGTGGTTTTTCCATTGTTCGTCAATTATACTACAGTCTATAGTATAAAACCATAATTCATGGTATGATATATCCACTATGACAAACAAATTTGAGTCACCACAGGGTTCGGAGGAAGTTGTTACCAATCTCGGCAATATCATGGACGAGGCCATGGGCGTCAAGAATAACTCGGAAAAGCCCGTCACAGAGAAGCGTACTGGTCCGGTAGAGAAGGTAGATCGCCGCCGTCTGAAGGAGAGAGCCGAGCTTAAGGCGTATTTCGACAAAATGCCGCAAGAACAATTGGTTGAGTTGGCGCTCAACGCGGTTGTCGCAGATCCCGATCTCGAAGCAGAGATCCGCAAACAGGCGCAGGCTCTAGAAGGCCGGTATATAAATGGCGAGAAGCTTGAGTCAGACGAGACCGAACAAGCAGCCTAAGCGTCTAAATAAACATCCATGTCTCTAGAAGACGGTCCAGACCCACAACTCGAAGATCTCGAACAGCAAGTCAGCGATTTCGAATCCCTGATATCATCTTCTCCGGATTTTGACGAGCTTTTTGCGGTTCTCGAGGCCGAACAGGTCATCGAGGGATCGGAAAGGACTTATACAGCCAAAGAAATAGAGTCCATTGTGGAGGCAGGTTTGGCTGATCTCCGGCAATCTCCGGCCGAGCGTGTATATTCCGCGGGCGACATGCTTTTTGTCAAAGAGATTCCGGAAGCCCACGGCCTCCGTGCCAAAGTCATCGAACTGGTTGATAGGGAGAGATCCAATCTGGATTCTTCCAGACATGAAGAGGTGATCGTTGTTCCGGAGTACCGCGTGGAAAGCCCGGCTGTGCAGAAGGTCATGGACCAAGTCAGTCAGAGAGCCGTGGAAGAGATGAGCGAGAATATGGTGGAGGCCATCGAGGCGGGGCATGACCGCTCTTTTCATAATCTAGAACATGCTCAAGATGTCAAAACAGCCGCCCTCAAGATCCTAGATGCCATCCAGGCCATCGCCCCCAACCTCGTCGACATTGACGCATCTCGTATTGTCGCGGCCGCGGCTGATTTCCATGACAGCGTCGTGAACGGCGTGGTTAACAGGGAGACCGGCAAATTCCAGAGGAACCGCGGCGCCGGTCCGGCTGACACCGACAAACTGCCGGAGAATATCAAGGCCGAAGTAGCCGCTAGTGGAGGCGGCAACGAAGAATTGAGCGCTAAGCTGGCTGTCCAGATGATCGGCGATGTTGATCGTACCGGAGCGGTATTTACCAGGGAGATGAACGACGAGGTCAGAGCGGCCATAGATGCTACTCATCCTGCCGTGACATTCCTGCGTTTTGATCCTAAGGAGGTAGATGAGCCATTCAAGAAGTATTTTCCTGCGAATGAGAAAGGGGAGGTGTCGGTCTTCGCTTTTGATCAGAACCATCTCAAGCCGGAATCAAGCCTGTCTACTTTAGCGGTGGCCATCGGCGACCTATCTTATGTCGGTCAGGTGTCCGCGGAAGAGTTCGCAGAGCGCGGCAATGCCGAGTTCCGCGAGATCAACGAGGATATCGGCACCGATCTCAAGAGAGGTGTCGAGAATCTAGATGGCCTGCGCAAATCATCCATCGCCGGACAGATGTTGCAGTGGGTCACTAGTCAGGTACCATTCGCCAAGACACAGGCCATGCTTTTTGAGAAGAAACTAGATGATAATCTGATCATCAACAACGATCCCGCTGGCGATGCTATCAAGAAGGGATTGAGAGACCTATACCCGCGTTTTGATAATAATCTTGTTGGAGCGATCGAGCGAGATGTCAGGATCGCCGAGAAATATGGCGTCCTCTTGTCCCCGAACGCCTATCCCGCTCAAGACAAGCTCTTCGCCGAACTTGCGCAGGAACTTGGTTATTAGGCCATGCTCGACATCTGATATACCCGCTTCGATCGTTTAGCAACAGTGCTCGGACTATGAACCAGCAAGCTGTCTCAAGTCCTCGCTTGTTGCTATAATATCTCCATGAAGCCTCTCGGTTTTGAGACTGTTGAAAAAGCGTCGACTCCGCAAGAAGAGCTTTCGCGCTTGCGCGAAGCCACCGACCAAGGCGCCGAGCGTGCCCGGGAGAGCGGGGCCGAGATGACGCGCGAGCAAGTCGCCAAGGAGACTCTGAAGCAGTACGCCAAGATCCCTCATGGCGAGCTTTTGCATCCTGACTACGCCATCGCTAAACATGAGACCGAAGCTATCACCCTCGAGCTCTCGCCGGAGCCGCATGACAAACAGATCGAGGGTCTGATCGTCGTGATGCAGGAGAAAGGCATCAGGAATGCCATGCATGTCGTGGAGAAGATGGGCAATCCTCACCTCCTAGACGACTTCCACCGCTTCCTCGTCCAATTTATTTCTTCGGGCTATCCGATCTCCGGTCTCAAGGAGGGCGACGAGCTCTGGAAGCCGCTCCATATGACGCTCTATGAGGTCAGCCTGCCCGACACGAGTGAGGAGGACAAGCAGAAGGAGCTCAAGGCGCTCATCTCCGGCATGGAACAATTCTACGCCGGCATGCTTTCGGTCTCCGCCGACCCCAAGGATCCCGCCTGGTTCACCGTGGAGATCACCAAGTCGAACGGCAGCGACGAGTTTGTCTTCTATGTCTCCGTGCCGACCCCGCGCAAGGAGCTCTTCGAGAAGCAGATCCTGGCCGTCTTCTCGGAAGCACACATCCACGAGCACAAGGATGACTATAATATCTTCAACCCGGCCGGCGCCTCGGCTGCTTCTTGCGCCCGGCTCTCTAGACATTTCCTCTACCCGCTCAAATCTTACGAATCTTTTGATATCGACCCGCTTTCCGGCATCCTGAACAGCTTTTCCAAGATCGATCGTGAGGGCGAGGGTGCGGCCATCCAATTCGTGATTGGCGCGCGCCGCGACGGATACATGAAAGAAGCGACCAGGGCTATCGAGAAGATTCGTAAGGGAGAGAAGGTGGGTGAGGCGCTCAAGGAAGTCGGGCAGTCGCTCATTGGAGGATTCACCAAGGATGTCCTCAACATGTTCAAAAGCGTTGAACAGATCAAGAAGGACAAGGAGGACCGGGAGAAGCGCGTCGGGGCCGTCGACCAGACTGCCGTGGAACAGTTCACGCGCAAGATCAAGAGCCCGCTTGTCTCTGTAGACATCCGCATTGTCGCTTCGGCCGCGAGTCAGGCTGAGGCGGCCGGCATCCTTCATGACCTCGAATCAAGCTTCAACCAGTTCGAGGACGGCCATGGCAATCGTATCGAATGGCAGAAGATAGAGAAAGATAATCTGGAAAATCTACTGGAAAGGTTCTCCTTGCGTACTTTTGATGAGAAGGATTCGATCGTCCTCAATCTCGAGGAGCTGACCACGACCATGCATTTCCCGGCCGCGCATGTCGGCAAGGCCGCGCCGCAGCTCAAACAGTCCAAGGCCGGTACGTCGCCCTTGCCACTCGACCTGCCCAAGGCCGGCACACTCCTCGGTGTCAACCGCCACCGCGGCTCCGAAGTGCCGGTATACATCGCGCCGGAGGACCGCATGCGCCACTTCTATGTCATCGGCCAGACCGGCACCGGCAAGACCACACTCCTCAAGAACATGATCATCCAGGACATCGAGGACGGCCACGGCGTGTGTTTCATCGATCCGCACGGCTCCGACGTCGCCGATATCCTCGCCCGCATCCCGCCGGAGCGCTATGAGGATGTCATCTATTTCGACCCGGCATCCGTCGAGCGGCCGATGGGCCTCAATATGCTCGAGTTCGACCGCCGTTATCCCGAGCAGAAGACTTTCGTGGTCAACGAGATGTTCAGCATCTTCCAGAAGCTCTACGGCGCTGTGCCGGAATCCATGGGGCCGATGTTCGAGCAGTATTTCCGCAACGCCACCAACCTGGTCATCGAAGATCCTGATAGTGGTTCGACGCTCCTTGATGTCTCGCGCGTCATGTCCAACAAGGCTTTCCGCGAGCTCAAGATCAGCCGGTGCAAGAATCCCGTGGTCGTCCAGTTCTGGAAGGAGATCGCCGAGAAGGCCGGCGGGGAAGCTTCGCTCGCCAATATCGTGCCCTATATCACCTCGAAGTTCGATGTCTTCCTCTCGAACGAGGTCATGCGCCCGATCATCGCCCAAGAGCAGTCGTCTTTCAATATGCGCGAGATCATGGACAAGAAGAAGATCCTGCTAGTCAATCTCTCCAAGGGCCGCCTCGGCGACATCAACTCGCACCTGATTGGCCTCATCCTAGTCGGCAAGATCCTCATGGCCGCGCTCTCCCGCGTGGACTCATTCGGCAAGGATATGCCTGACTTCTTCCTGTATCTGGATGAGTTCCAAAATATCACCACCGACTCGATCTCCACCATCCTTTCCGAAGCGCGCAAGTACCGCCTGGCGCTCACTGTGGCGCATCAGTTCATCGGTCAGCTCGATGACAAGATCAAGAATGCCGTCTTTGGCAACGTCGGTTCGATGGCGGTCTTCCGCGTCGGCAGTGATGATGCCGAATATCTCGAGAAGCAATTCACGCCAGTCTTCACGCAAACCGACATCACCAACCTGGACAACTTCAACGCCTATGTGAAGCTCCTTTCCGGTGGCCGTCCGGCCAAGCCTTTCAATATCGCGATCATGCCGCCCGAGAAGGGCGACTCCGGTCAGGCAGACAAGCTCAAGGAGATATCCGCCCTCACATTCGGCCGCCCGCGCGCCGAGGTCGAAGCCGAAGTCATGAAGAAGTATCAGAAATAAGCAACCACCATGCCCAGCATAGAATCCCCAGAGAATATCCACAGCATCGAGGAAGGCGTCCTCCCAGAGCTTCAGGAATTTGAGAGGTGGAAAACTGATACCTTTGGCCGCGAGACTACTCCGGAGGAGAGAGCTCAACTCTTCGAGCTTGGCCAGAGCTTGGCCAAGAGAGATCCCAGGTTCAATAAGATGCTGGGCGATGCTCTGGCGGACCTGCTATTTTCCAACAACAAAAGTCTCGGTCTCGGGACCGAGATCGAGAAGGCTGACGCTTATGTCGAAGCGCTATCCGAATACAATGATCGCTTCGGCCTGAAGACCGATCGAGCTGCCTGATGCGCCAGATCTGATAGGATATAGACTATGATCCCCCTCAATCAAGAACAGCATCTCGGCAAGAAAGCATACACGCTCATGGTGTCGCGCAAATTGACGCCGGGACTCGTCATCATACTCATCGCTGCGGTCGTTTTGGTCTTGCAGAACGGTCTCACCGGGTTCGTGGCCGGGATGATGACGATCGGCGGAGCCAACGGCACCCAATCCCTGGCCGGCGCTTCGATCATCATGCAGTGGATCGTGCTTATGGGCTTCATCATCGGCTTGGCCGTGTGCATCCTAGGCATCTTTACTGCCAGATTCGAATATACGAACTACACATTCACCTTTGAGGAGTTTGGCCTCAAGTTGAAGCGCGGTATCATCGGCACCCGGATCATCTCGATCCCGTACCGCCAGATGCAGAATATCAATCTAGAGCGCAGTCTCATCCATCGGATGACCGGTACGACCAGAGTGACCATCGACTCCGCCGGCGAGGAGGACAAGGACGGCCACGACGAGTCAGAGATCACCCTCGAGCCGATCGATGTGGCAGTCGCGGAGGATATCAGACTCATTTTGCAGAGGAAGATCGGCGTCCAGGTCACGGAGAGCGAAGCCGAAGCCGATCGGGAGGCTGGGATCGCCGCCGTCAGTGCCGCGCCGTCGCAAACAGGGGATAACCGGATTGTTTAATCCTTGGAGAGAGCTACAATTGAGCGCAAAGGAGGCGGAATGAATACCCCACCCCGTCAAATTTGTTCTTCTTGGAGACATTACCTCCGGCTCGTGCGAACAGAGATGTTCGAAGGTGACCATCCTTACTTCTATGGTATAGAACTCGACAGACAACCCACAAGGGTAGAATGTCGAACACATTTTTTGGGAAAGCTATACCAAAATTTTAAAGAGCGTCATCTCATTCGGAACGATCGTCTGATCAGGGCGAGAGCTCCGTCAGACTTTCAACAAGCAGCCTAGCTTAGCACGCAGAGCGGACCGCATGACGGCCCGCTCTTTTTTACAAATTTATAAACTGCCGGTGCCATGCTATCATGATTGCACCAATGGCTATGGATACCTCTGCATCATCAAAGGCCTTTTCGAGGATCTCTACAGTCCTTGTCATTGTGGCGAGCCTATACATCCTCTTTTTGATCAGCAAAAAGATCGCTACGGTGACACCGTTCCCGGCGATCGATGGAACGGCTACGACCACGCAGAATCTGGCTACAACCACTCCGTCACAGGCGGAAATATTGTCTTCGATCGATATCAGAACCGCGTCTGGCATCATCCGCGCAGAGGTCGTCAACTCCGAGCAAGATCGCGGCAGGGGATTGAGCGGTCGTGATGTGCTCCGGGCCGATTCCGGCATGCTGTTCGTCTTCCCGGAGGACGGATCGTACGGATTTTGGATGAAGGACATGCGTTTTGCGATCGACATCGTGTGGATCGACCAGACCAAAACAGTCCGAGGTGTCGTGCGTGGCATCTATCCCGAAACATATCCGGAGGTATTCCTGCCGCCGTCACCGATCCGTTACGTTTTGGAGCTTGATTCGGGCGGTGCCGAGAGGGCAGGCATTGCAACTGGGACGAAACTCGTGTTCTAACACTTATCCCCACTTTTTTTGTGAGGGCGCGAAGAGTAAAATGAACTTAAATAAGTTTTAGCGCTCATTGTGTTCGATTATTAAAAAATCTTTAAGTTAACCTTCGCATCAGTATGCCTAAGAAGAAGAAAACCGCTTTGGGACAAGCGGCCAAGACTATCGTCATCCCGACAATCATCAAGAGAGACGGTCGCATCGTCCCCTTTGACGTAGAAAAGATCACCAATGCCGTCTGGAAGGGCATGAATACTGTGCACGAAGGCTCGCTCGACGAGGCTCGCATGATCGCGGGACAGGTTTTTGCCGAATTGATCCGCATCAAGCGCAAATTCAATAATTTTCTACCGACTGTCGAGGGCATCCAGGATATTGTAGAGGCCGAACTGATGCGTTCTGACTTCGTCAAGACCGCCAAGCACTACGTCCTCTACCGCGAGGAGCGCGCCAAGCTCCGCGCCAAGGGTATGGAGGCTCCGGAACATGTCAGGAAGCTTGCCGAAGACTCAAAGAAATATTTTAGGAACGCCTTGGGAGAGTTTGTCTACTATCGTACATATTCCAAGTGGATAGATTCCGAGAGCCGCCGCGAGACTTGGATCGAGACTGTCGATCGCTACATTGGATTCATGCGCGAGAATCTCGGCAACAAGCTCAAGGATACTGAATACAAGGAGGTTCGCGAATCTATCCTCACTCAGGCCGCTATCCCGTCGATGCGACTTCTCCAGTTTGCCGGCCCGGCCGCTCGGAGGACCAATGTCTGCGGTTACAACTGTTCATACATCGCTCCGGAATCATTCCAAGACATGTCGGAGATCATGTACATCTCCATGAATGGCACCGGCGTCGGTTTCTCAGCCGAGAGCGCCAATGTGCAGAAATTCCCGCAGATCCAGATCCAGACCGGAGAGAAACTCAAAGCTCATGTGATCGGCGACTCCAAGGAAGGCTGGTGCCAAGCTTTCGTGATCGGTGCCACGACCTGGGCCTCCGGTAAAGACATTGATTTTGATTTTTCGGAGATCAGACCTTTGGGCGCCCGTCTCAAGACTGGCGGCGGCAAAGCTTCCGGTCCGGAACCGCTTCGTCGTCTACTCGCTTTCACCCGAGAGATCATGCTCGATAGGCAGGGCCGGCGCATGCGCAATGTGGACGTCCATGACATCATCTGCATGATGGGCGAATGTATCGTTGCCGGTGGTGTCCGCCGTAGCGCGCTCATCTCTCTGTCCGACCTGGATGATCCGGAGATCCGAGATGCCAAGAAGGGGGCCTTCTATATGACGCATCCGCACCGTTCCCTGGCCAACAATTCAGCCGTCTATGTCAGCAAGCCTACGAACGAGCAGTTTCTCAAGGAATGGATGTCCCTTATCGAGAGCCGTTCCGGCGAACGCGGCATCTTCAACCGTGGATCGCTAGCCGCGACCTTGCCGGAGCGTCGCATCAAAGTGCTCAAGGAGTACAAGGGCTACTTTGATCACTCCGGACGGCACATCATCGGCCTCATGGGCACCAATCCTTGCGGCGAGATCATCCTCCAGTCCAAACAATTCTGCAATCTCTCAGAGGTCGTGGCCCGTGCCGATGACACCGAGAAGACGCTGATGAAGAAGATCCGTGTTGCCGCCATCCTCGGCACCTACCAGTCGATGCTGACTCATTTCGAATATCTTTCCAAGGAATGGAAGGAGCGTTGCGAGAAAGAGCGCCTTCTCGGCGTCTCGATCACCGGACAATGGGATTGTCCGGCCGTAAGGAAGCCGGAGGTCATGAAGCGCCTGCGTGACGAGGCCATCCGCGTCAACCAGGAGTATGCCAAGCGCTTTGGCATCAATGCTTCGACTGCCGTCACTTGCGTCAAACCATCCGGCAACGGTTCGCAGACATTTGATTGTTCCTCAGGCATGCATCCGCGCCATGCTAAGTATTATATCCGCCGTGCCCGTATCGCCTCGACCGATGCACTCTTCAAGATGCTCAAAGACCAGGGTGTGCCGTTCCATCCGGAGGTCGGACAGACCATGGAAAATGCCACGACTTTTGTCCTGGAGTTCCCAGTCAAAGCGCCGCAAGGAACGACCACCTTCAAGAACGACCTTACGGCCATCGAGCAGCTTGAGTATTGGAAGATGGTCAAGGTCAATTTCACCGAACACAATCCGTCAGTGACCATCTCGATCGGCAATGACGAATGGATCTCCGTGGCCAACTGGGTCTATGAGAACTGGGACATCGTGGGCGGCTTATCATTCCTGCCAAGGGAAGACCATGTCTACCAGCTGGCCCCTTACGAAGAGATCAACGAGAAGACCTACAAGGAGCTCGCTAAGCGCATGGAGCATATCGACTACTCGAAGATCATGACATACGAGAAGCAAAATGAGACTGATCTCAAGAGGGAGTTGGCCTGTGTGTCGGGGGTCTGTGAGATTGTGTAGAAGACAAAACTATTGTATGGTTATATCAGTCGCATAGGCAATCGCGCGCGGGCCTTCGCAAGGAGCGTCTCGCGTGAGGAAAGTCCGAACACCGGCTGGCCGCAAGGCCAGATAGCAGGGTAGCGGGTAATGCCCGTCAGGGTGATCCTAGAGGTGCGAACAGAGACGCGCGGGCTGGAAACGGCACGCGGATCCTTCGGGATTAGCTCCCATGGAAACTTGGGAGGTGCAACGGCCAAATCCTTACCTCGGTGCAAGGTCGCGTCCCATGCCGCAAGGCAGAGGGAAGAACCGCTAGAGGTGCATGGCAACATGCATCCAAGATATATGGTTGTCCTCGACAGAATTCGGCTTATGTGCGACGCACATGAATAAGCGCTCCTTAACGGGGCGCTTGTTCTTTGTATAAGTTGGCGGATGAAAGATGACTTGATATAATAAGGGGCATGAATAATACAAACAATCGTTCGATAAGCCTCGAGTCAGCGGCTTTTTATTCGTTGCTGTTCACTATCATCATCGTTCCGATCTCTTTCTGGGGCAGTCAGTATTTTGCCCTTGATGCTGTCAAGACGATCTTCATTGCCATCGGCACGATCGTCTCAGCCTCTCTGTTACTTTTCGGAGCTCTGCGTGCCAAGGAAATCCATCTACCTCCTAAGGCTATGTTATGGATAGGAGGCCTCATGGCCGTATCAGTTATTGGCTCATCCGTCGGGAGCGGGCACTTCGCCAAGTCGTTCTTCGGCCAGGGCTTCGAGCTTGGCACAGGCAGTATGATCCTCATCCTTTTTGTTTTAGCCGCGGTCGTCTATCGTCTGGTCGCAAAGAGAGTCAGCCATGTCCCGATCCTGTATGTCGGTATCGTCGCGCCCTTCCTCCTTGTCTACTTATTCCAGGTTCTGCGCTTCTTGTTCGGTCCGGGATTCATCTCGCTCGGATTTTTGAACACTGTGACCGCGACAATGGTGGGCAACTGGTACAGTTTGGCTATGTATGCGGGCATCGTAGCTATGATCGCGCTTTTGGCCGTCATCTACCTGCCTCTTTCGCGTCGCTTGCGCACGGTCTACTGGGTCCTCGTAGCACTCTCCGGCGCGCTCATGTTCCTTGTCAACAGCTGGCAAGTCTGGGAAGCGGCCGCGCTGGTACTTCTCGGCCTGACGATACATCTCTCCTTACAGAAACCTAAGCCGGCAGACAGGAAGATCAGCTCTTTCTTGCGGAGGCTCGCTTGGATCCCTCTGGTCGCTTGCGTCGTCTCCGCCCTTTTGGCCTACAAGGGAGTCACGATTGCTGGCCCGATCATCAACAAGTTCAATGCCGGTTATTCGGAGCTTTCGTTGCCGTGGCAGATGACCATCGATGTGGCTGCCGGCGAGCTCAAGGACAAGCCTATCCTTGGTTCTGGGCCGAACCGTTTTTCCCAGGCCTTCTTGACCCATAAGCCATCCGGTATCAATGTCACCGATGCTTGGGGGGTGGAATTCAACACCGGATTCGGATTGATTCCGACATTCCTGGTCACCCAGGGATTGCTCGGCGGCATCGTCTGGATCCTATTCTTCGTGCTGTACGGCATCCTTGGGGTCCGTTCGCTCCGCAATCCTTCGCGCGTGCCACAAGGATCGGTTAGCCAGGCCAATCCTTCTGATCAGTCCTACGCTCGGTTCGTCCTCATCTCTTCCTATACCTCCGCAACCTTCCTGTGGCTCGTATCGCTCGTATATGTTCCTTCGCATGCACTGGTCTTCTTGGCTTTCATCTTGACCGGCATTTGGCTCGGCGCGGCGGTTGCTTACGGACGTCTCCGTCCCGTCGACTGGGTTACTCTTCCGGGCAGCCGTTCCCAGAGATTGGTATCGATCGTAACACTGCTCTGTTTCATCCTTGCGATCGTCTGGGGAGTGGTCTATCTCAAGAATACCGCGGCTCTCGCCTATTTCGGCGGCGGCGTGAAGACTCTGACTCTCGCGAATGATCCGGCTCAGGCAGATGCCAAGTTTCGCAAGGCGATCGCTCTCAATCCGCTCGATGTGTACTGGCAAGCTCGAGCCGAAGCCAACATATCGATCGCCAACAGTATCGCGGCCAGTGTGACTGCGTCTTCAAACGCCTCTACTTCTCAGGCCGCGGCCCTCAAGGTCGTCGATACGATCAATCAGGCATTCAGTTATGCCAACAATGCCATCGGCGCCGACCGAGATAATTATTACAACTATGTCTCCCAAGCTCGGGTAGCGGAATTGGCCGCCAATCTCAATATGACCAACGCGTACGATACGGCTCTGGGAGCGTATACCAATGCCATCAATCTCAATCCCCAGAACCCGTCGATCTATATCAATCTGGCCCGGCTTTATGCGTCCAAGGGTCAATTTGACTCCGCGATCCAGGCCATCGGCGCCTCTCTCCAGGTCAAGAACAACTATCTTGACGCGGTCTTCCTGCTTTCCCAGGTCGAAGCTGCCAAGGGCAACTTGCCGAACGCTATCACTGCCGCCGACTTCGCCACGAAGCTCAATCCGGCCAATCCGCTCGTCTTCTTCCAGTTAGGCCTGTTGCAGTACACCAAGGGCGATTATCGGCCTTCGATCGAGGCCTTCGGCCGAGCGCTCACTATAGAGCCAAATTATGCCAATGCCTCGTACTTCCTTGGTCTGGCTTATGCCCGTGTCGGAGAGATGGCCAAGGCGATCGGTATATTCTCCCGTCTGGCCGAAGCCAATCCTGACAATGCCGATGTCTCTACCATCCTTTCGACCATGAGGTCCGGCAAGCCGCTCTTCAGCGGAGCCACCAAGTCAGTAGCCGCCCCGGAAAGCAAGGCCAAACCGCCGCTTCCAAGCAGATAAAAGATGGTCAAACGTTGGTTCAGAGCGATCGGTAGGGAGGTGCGCGGCCTGCACGAGGCCGCATACCTCCTCGGCCTCTTCGCTCTGGTCTCGCTCATCCTGGCCCTGGTCAGGGACAAGCTCTTGGCTTTCTCCTTTGGAGCCGGCCATGTCCTCGATGTATACTATGCGGCTTTCCGCATTCCTGACTTGATCTTCGTGTCGGTTGGCTCGCTAGTCTCGGCCTCGATCCTCCTACCGTATTTCATCGAGCACTTTGGCAAGGACAAGGAAGAGGGTGCAGCATTCTCCGACGGCATTTTTACGGTATTTTTCATTGTGATGATCATCGTGAGCGCCATCGCCTACATCTTGGCGCCGATCATCGTCCCGATCGTCATCCCCGGCTATGCTCACGATCCAGCTTTGCCGTCGCTCATCCTCTCGATGCGCATCATGCTCCTGTCTCCATTCTTCCTCGGCCTATCCAATCTGTTCTCCAGTCTGACCCAGATGCGCCATCGTTTCTTGGTGTATGCCGCGAGTCCGGTCGTCTACAACGCCGGCATCATCCTCGGCGTCCTTCTCGGTTACCCGCTCTTCGGCGTCAAAGGTCTGGCCATCGGCGTGGCCATCGGCGCTTTCCTGCATATGGCTATCCAGGTGCCATTCATCGCCCATGAAGGGATGGCCCCGCGCTTCACCAGAAAGATCAACTGGGCCAATATGAAGAGCATCTTCTTGGTCTCCGTACCACGCACTCTCACACTATCGGCTAACCAGCTGGCTTCGCTTGTCCTGGTATCTTTGGCTTCTTACATGACCGTAGGATCGATCTCCGTCTTCAATTTTGCTTTCAACCTGCAAGCCGTGCCTCTCACTCTGATCGGTGCTAGTTATTCGTCGGCTGTTTTTCCGACCCTGTCCCGGCTCTACTATGAGAAGAATATCAAAGAATTCCTGGAGAAGATGATCGCCTCGGCCCAGCACATCATCTTTTGGTCGACGCCCCTGGCCGTGCTCTTCATCGTTTTGCGCGCCCAGATTGTCCGCACGGTCCTCGGCGCCGGCCATTTTGACTGGGCGGACACGAGGCTCACAGCCGCTGCGCTGGCGCTCTTCATCCTTTCAACAGTTGGTCAAAGCCTGATCCTGTTGTTCGTTCGCGGTTTCTATTCCGAAGGCAAAACCTCGAGACCGCTCATCATCAATGTAGTTTCGGCCGTTTTCATGGTGCTCTCGGCTTATCTATTGGATAAGGCCTTCTTCGCCTTCCCGGTCTTCCGTTATTTCCTAGAGGAAATCTTGAAGGTTGGCGGGCAGGCGGGCACAAGCGTGCTCATCCTTGCTCTGGCTTACACTTTCGGCATCACCCTGAATACGATCTTGCACTGGGTCGCTTTCGAGCGCTCATATCGCGGCTTCTCCAGGCCGGTCTTGGGTACGCTCTTCCATAGCTTCGCCGCCTCGGTGATCATGGGATACGCCGCTTATCTCTCGCTCCGTATCTTCGCCGCGGTTTTCCCGCTGACCAAGGCCTGGGGGATATTCATGCAGGGCTTCCTCTCGGCGATCATCGGTGTCGTGGTTCTAGTCATAGTGCTCTTGATCTTGCGGAACAGGGAATTGGCCGAGGTCTGGCGCACGCTCCACCACAAAGTCTGGAAGGCGGCTGTCCCACCGGCGGAAGTGGAGCATATGTAGGGTATGTGAGAGCGGCCAGCTAACCCTACTTTTCCGTCAGAAATTTCTAAGTCAAAACCGTAAAAGTATGTTCTAGTACTGATCATCAGCCCTATCAATTCTGGCTCAAAATAAGGCCAAAATTAGCGAAAAATACTGATTTGTGTTATTTTGTTTAGACATAAACAGGCCCGAAACTCCATGGATCTAGCCCATATCCGCAACTTCTCGATCATCGCGCATATCGACCACGGCAAGTCGACGCTGGCTGATCGCCTGCTCGAGATCACCGGGACCATCGAGAAGCGCAAGATGCAGGAGCAGGTCCTCGACTCCATGGAGCTCGAGCGCGAGCGTGGCATCACTATCAAGATGCAGCCAGTACGCATGAAGTATTCAGACGGCGATAGGGAATACCAGCTCAACCTGATCGACACGCCCGGACATATCGATTTTTCCTATGAAGTCTCCCGCTCGCTCAAGGCCGTCGAAGGATCTATCCTTCTTGTTGATGCCACGCAGGGTGTACAGGCCCAGACGCTTACCACGCTCGGCATGGCGCGCGAAGCTGGCCTCGTGATCATCCCCGTCGTCTCTAAGATCGATTCACCCCTCGCGCGCACCGAAGAAGTGATCCATGAAGTCAGCCAGCTCCTGGACTGCCCGGTCGATAGCGTGCTCAAAGTCTCGGGCAAGACCGGCGAAGGAGTAGCACATCTGTTACAAGAGGTGGTCAAGAGAGTTCCTCCGCCAAAGTCGCCTGATGTCACGGATGATTTTCGTTCGCTAATCTTCGATTTCCAATATTCCAACCACACCGGCGTCATCGTCTATGTACGCGTCATGAATGGCACGGCCAAGAAGCACGACAAGCTGATCTTCAAGATCTCCGGCGAGACCTTCGAGGCCATCGATGTCGGCATATTCAAGCCCGACAACACCCCGGTCAGCCAGCTCGGCCCCGGCGAGATAGGCTATATCACGACCGGCATCAAGGAGCCAGGTATCGCTTCCGTCGGAGACACCATATCGTCAGTCAAAGACGATCTGCCACCCTTGTCCGGCTACAAGAGCCCTCGTCCGGTCGTCTGGGCGTCCCTCTATCCCGAATCTCAGGACAATCTGGCCCTCCTGCGGCAGGCGCTCGGCCGCCTCCGTCTGTCCGACTCCTCATTCACGTACGAAGAAGAGGCCTCCGGCACGCTCGGCAAGGGCTACCGTTGCGGCTTCCTCGGCATGCTCCATATGGAGATAGTCACCGAGCGTCTGCGCCGCGAATTCAATCTGGAGCTCATCGTCACCCAGCCTTCGATCACCTATAACGTGGAGATGAAGAATGGCAAGAAGGCTATAGTCTATTCGCCGGCCTTGTTCCCGGACGACCACGAGATCAAGTCCGTCTCCGAACCGATCGTGACCATGAAGATCATCGCCCCGCCCAAATACCTCGGTGCGCTCATGAAGGCCCTCTATGACCATGAAGCCGAAGTCATCGCCACGGATACCTTCGGTGACAATCGCAACATGATCACCTTGCTCATGCCTCTGCGCGAGCTCATGCGCAACTTCTTTGATGAGGTCAAGAGCATCTCTTCCGGCTACGCCTCGATCTCGTATGACATCACGGAGAACCGTCCGGCAGACGTGGTCCGCATGGATATCCTGGTCGCCGACGAGCCGGTGGCCGCCTTCAGCCGCGTGGTCTCGCGTCGCCGGGTACCCGAGGACGCCGCCGCCATGGTCGAGAAGCTCCACAAAGTCCTGCCGCGCGAGCTCTTCACATTCAAGGTCCAGGCCAAGGCCTTTGGTCGGATCATCGCTTCGGAGACTCTCTCCGGCAAGAAGAAAGACGCCGCCGCCACGCTCTCCGGCGGAGATATCACTAGGAAGATGAAGCTTCGCGAGAAGCAGAAAGAGGGCCGCAAGCGCCTCAAGGAGCACGGCTCGGTCAATATTCCTCAAGAAGTCTTCGTCAAGATGATGCGGTCCGAGTGATCAGAACTGCATGGCCGCAGGGAAGTACAGGAGGAGCATGCTGATGATCACCAAGATGCTGATGATCATGATGCCAACGCCGGCTACTTTCTTGGTTTTTTCATGAAATAACATGGCTGTAGTATACTGTGGAGGATGAAACCACGCAACCGTCCGCGCTGGAAGTCGGCTATGTCGTCTCCGTTATTGCTCATAGCGGCCCTGATCGTCCTAGTTTTCCTGCTCCGGGCCGCCTGGAATATCCGAGCCAAGGCCGACCTTGGCGAGGCACGCCTGGTCAAGGCGCAGGCCGAGCTCGTTCGGCTCCAATCCGACCAAGTCGACCTGACGAGGAAGGCCGGCGATCTATCCACCGATGCCGGTATCGAGATTGAGATGCGCGAGAAATACCGCGCCGTGGGCCCGGGTGAGTCAGTGGCGGTGATCATCGATAGCTCGGTGACGGCTCGATCCGTGGATATAGCCACCGGATCGCCGGCCGATTCCCGGACCGGGTTCTGGCGGGGATTGTTGGAGATGCTGGGCTTCTTGTAGTACGATGAAGATAGACCCCGCCGTGGCACGTTCTTTTGTCATCGCGAGATTAGTTTAGTGGTAGAACTGGTGCTTCCCAAGCATCGGGCGGGAGTTCGATTCTCCCATCTCGCACAATGATCCACGAAAAAGCCTGGGAGGGCTTTTGAGTGGAGCATCATTGGGACGAAGATGGGGGAATCGAAAGGCGGAGCGTGCGAGGCTAGTAAGCCGAGCCGCGAGCCGGGGTCGCGAGTTCCGAGCTGCAGCGAGGAAACTCGTGACCGATTCTCCCATCTCGCACAGTCCCTACGCCTTCGGCAATGAGAAGCTGAAAGTACTGCCCTTATTCTCGCCCTCTGATTCCACCCACATCTTGCCGTGGTGCCGAGTGATGATGCCTCTCGAGATGAAGAGGCCGATGCCCATACCTTCGGTGTCAGCCAGGCGCGCCACTTTACCGCGGTAGAGCTTGGTGAACATGAGTGATAGCTCGTTCTTCGGTATGCCGATGCCGGTATCCTTGATAGAACACATGACCTGTTTGCCGCGGTCGGCGACGGTGATAGTGATAGAGCCGCCTTCTTTGGTGTAGTTGATGCCATTCTCGATCAGAGTCTGCAACACGAATTTTAGGCGAGCCACATCGAAGAGGGCGTATGTCCCAACTGGCACCCGGTTGTCGATCTTGATATTCTTGAAGCTTGCGTGCGCCACCGACGACATGATGATCTCGTTCACGAAAGACGAGAGGTCATGGCGGTTCAGCCGGTATTGGTATAGGTCGGTGTCCGTCTCCGAAGCGTTGGCCAGGAGATCGGTGAGCTCGACCAGCTTGGCATTGGCACCCTCGACATAGCCGATCTGTTCGTTCCAGTCATCGGCCGTCTCGGATTTGCGCAGATTCTCTGTGGCCCACTTGATGTGGGTGAGCGGGGTGCGGAACTTGTGGGTCACCGTGGTCATGAATTCGTATTTCATGAGCTCGCCTTCGCGGATCTTGTGCCAGATCACACGGCTGCCGCCGACGATGACGATCGCCGAGGCAAGAGGCACCACCCAGATCGGAAATGACGGGTAATTCACATAGAGCCACTGGTTGTAGAGGTCGAAGAGGGTGATCAGGATAGCGACGCTGATCGCCCCAACGCCGTAGATGAGACCCTTTCTAGCAGTGCCTGGCATGTTGGCCCTGGTTATTTGATGCCGAGAGTCGAGCGGAGGCGCGGCTCATCGAAGCCTACGACGATCTCGCCACCGACATCGATGACAGGCACGCCCATCTGTCCGGTTTTGTCGATCATCTCTTTACGCTTCTCGAGATCGCTCGCGACGTTGTGCTCCGTGTAGGAGACTCCGTTCGTCTTAAAAAAGCTCTTCGCCATGTTGCAATATACGCAGGTCGGCGTTGAGTAAATGGTGACTTCTTTCATAGATTGAGTGTTTGTTTAGGTTTTTTAATTTCAACCTGACTATTTAGAGTGCCATTGTATCATGGGGTCTGGGTGTTCACAAGAAAAGGTGTTACCAACTTATTTTGGCTCTGGATAGCGCCTTATAGTGCCTTACAGCCGCATGCAACAACACCCCATTCATTTTGGATGAGGTGTTGTGCCATAGAACAGGCTTATACTTGCTTAATGGAGTTAGGTTCCGAAATTTTAAGTGGTATTCCTAGTCTGACCCGGAGGTCAGTTTGTGCGGAAACCTATAATTTTTATTAAGAATCTTCTCCATTTAGAGAGTAAGCCTATGTTGATTCTAGGCCTGTGGAAGGGTAAGTCAATAGATTTTGGGGGAAAATCTGGTGGACAAGCTGGGGATAATCTCTATACTGTGGGTATGGATAGAAAACTAAGGGCCAAAGCCACCCAGGTACAGAACCACAAGAGCACTTCATGGGGCGGGGTGGCTCAATGGTATGACTCATTGCTTGAGGATTCCGATGATTCATTCCAATCCAAGGTCATCATGCCGAATCTGATCCGCGTCCTCGACCCCAAGAAGGGCATGATTGTACTCGATGTGGCTTGCGGCCAGGGCTACTTCACCAGGGCCTTCGCCTCCGGTGGCGCCACAGCCATCGGTTGTGACGTCTCTCGCGAGCTCATTGAGGCGGCCAAGAAGCGCACTCCGGCCGGCATTGATTTCCACATCGCCTTGGCGCACAAGCTCGCATTCGCGGCCGATGCATCGGTCGATGTTGTCACGATCGTCTTGGCGCTCCAGAATATCGAGAACATGTCGGAAGTCTTGATTGAAGTCTCAAGGGTTCTCAAACCAGGCGGCCGCTTGATGATTGTTTTGAACCACCCGATGTTCAGGATTCCCGATCGCTCCAGCTGGCAGTGGGACGAAAGGCTGGGCAAGCAATACCGCCGTGTCGACGCATATTTGTCTGACGCCAAGAAACTCATCGACATGGCGCCTGGCGAGACTGACAAGAATAAGAAAAAATTCACTGTTTCATTCCACCGCCCACTACAGTCTTATGTCAAAGCCCTTTCCAAGGCCGGCTTCAAGGTAGACCGTCTCGAAGAGTGGATCTCCCACAAGAAAAGCCAGAAAGGCCCGCGTGCCGAAGAAGAGGACCGCATCAGGAAGGAGATCCCAATGTTTCTCATGGTCGGAGCCGTCAAGGTCTAGTTCGTATCTTTGATTGTAAGTGTTGGATATAGGGCTAAGAGAGCGATGAGACCGACGACCATGAATAACTGCTTGTCAGCTATCGCGAAGAGCAATCCCGCTCCGGTGATGAGTGGTGCTATGAAATATGATAGTGGGCGTGTGATCCGGAATAGTCCGAGGGCGGCCGTATCTCGCGGCGAGACGGTCTTGAAGAAGTAGGTTTCCATCATGATCTCGGCCGCGGCCGCGCCGAAGCGGGTCAGGGCCAAAGCCAGAGCCCAAACGATGACGCTCTTCCAGCTCAAGAATGCCAGGAGGATCGTCGAGAGGCCCATCAAAGCGAAGCCGATGGCCATGATCTCCTTCTCGCCATACTTCCTGTCCGAAAGCTTGCCTAGCGGATATTGGATGAGCGGGAAGGGGATGAGCATCACCGTCAGGATGATGCCGATGTTCTCCCAGCTGAATCCCATGACCTTGTTCAGGTAGATCGGGCTGTATACGACCATCCAAGCGTAGAAGACTTGCAGGACAATGTTGGCGAAGAAGAGCTTCACCCAATTGGCGTTGTGCGAGACATGCTTGACGAGCTGCCAAGGCGAGAGATGGATGTAGTTGGGATCTTTGAACCGGGGGAAGTTCCGATGTACGAGATAGAGGAGCGGGAAGAGCATAGCCAGGCCGGCAATGTATGTATTCTTGAAATCATTGGACCCACCGATAAGCAATGTGCCGATCAGCGGTCCAATCACCCAAGAGGCATTCAGAGTAGCGGTGTAGAGGCCACGTACGGCACCCACGCGTGCGCCGTCGGTATAGACTTCTAGGAATATGTCCATAGTCAGACCGATGAGCGAAACGACGGCCATCTGGAGGATATAGATCGTGGCTAAGACATACGGCGAAGTGGCCTGGATGAGCCCCCAGAATAGCAGGATCTGGATCGTGATGAGCCAGAGCGTGGTAGTGTAGTTGCCGAGCCGCCGGATGAGCGAGGGGGCGATGAGGAATCCCAGGATAGATACAGCCGCGCCGGTCATATAGATGAGCCCCAGAGTCTTTTCGTCTGCGAACAGGGAGAGGAAGCTCGAGTTCGAATACATCGGTATCACTAGGTGCAGAGTGAAGATGAAACCGATCACAGCGATCGTGTATATCGCGTGCTTCTTGGGAAAAGTCATGTGGTCCATATAGTAGGCCTGATTATAGCAAGAAGCGAGGAGATGAGACAGCAATTGCGATTTAAGATAACCCATGTTATATTGGGAAAACTATGAAAAAGGACATCCACCCAGAGAATTACCGCCCGGTCATCTTTGCTGACAATTCCAGCGGGGTTAAGTTCCTGATCCCTTCGACCATCGAATCCAAAGAGACGGCCAAGTGGACCGACGGCAAGGAATACCCGGTATACCATGTGGAGATCTCCAGCGCTTCTCACCCTTTCTATACCAACCAGGAGAAGACCATCGACACGGCCGGCCGCGTCGAGAAATTCAAGACTCGCCAAGCTAAAGCCAAGAAGTAGGGCTTAGCCGGATCTATGAATCTGGACCAATACAAAAATAACCCCAAAACCGCTTTTCTGGCCGGACTTTATGAGAAGTTGCTGGCAGATGAGAAGGAGACCCGCGCCCTGGGGGCAGATATAGCTATGAAGGAGATGGCTGACCATGAGCTAATCTCTATCCTAGAACAGAAGAAGACTCTGGAAACCCAGATGGCCTCCATCCTCGAAGGCGACAAGCAGGAGGACGAGAAGCCCAACGAGATGATCTTAGAGCTCCGCGCCGGTGCCGGCGGCGATGAGGCGGCTCTGTTTGCAGCCCAGCTCGTCGGCATGTATCTCAAGTATTGCGAAGCTAAGGGTTGGTCCACCAAGATCATTGACGAGTCCAAGAATGACCTCGGCGGCTACAAAGAAGTTTCCATCGAGGTCAAGGGCAAGGGTGCTTATGATGATATTCGCTGGGAGACCGGCGTCCATCGCGTCCAACGCGTGCCCGAGACGGAGAAGTCCGGCCGTATCCATACCTCTACGGCTTCGGTAGCCATCATGCCCATCCGCAAGTATTCCAAGCTGGTGATCAACCCGACCGATATCGAGATCGAGACCTCACGCTCCGGCGGCAAGGGCGGCCAGAATGTGAACAAAGTGGAGACAGCCGTGCGCCTCTTCCATAAGCCGAGCGGTATTATGATCCGTGCCACAGCCGAGCGTTCCCAGAGCGCCAACAAGGAGCTCGCTATGGCCATCCTCCAGTCGAAGCTCGAGATTCTCAAAGAAGAGGCCGACATCAAGAAGTTCGCCGCACAAAGGAAGGGCCAGATCGGTACCGGGGACCGCTCCGAGAAGATCCGCACCTATAATTTTCCGCAGGATCGCGTGACAGATCATCGCATCAAGGAATCTTGGCACAACCTGCCAGCTATCATGGCAGGCAAGATCGAACCGATCATCGAGGCCCTACATGAATTCGAGAAGACAGGGAAGGCCGGTGGCGCGGAAGACGACGAATAGATTACGCGTGTGCGTACAGGACTTTGAGTTTGGCTAGTCCACGATGTGCCTTCACGGCCATAGTGTTTTTCGATTGTCCGGTGATGAGGGACATCTCTTTGAGAGAAAGATCCTGCATGTACTTCATACGCATCACCTTCTGATATGTTTCCGGCAAGCTTTTGATCAATAGCGCCGCAACTTTGCCATCCATGATATTGAAAAGCCGGCTAGTGTCATCTACGGCTGGTTCATAGCCGTTCTCGATGAGAGCGTCTAACGAATCAGTCTTGTGTTTTCTGTATTGGTCCACGATAAGGTTATTCAGGATGTGGTAGAGGAATGCTTTCATGGTGTCAATTTTGCCGCCCTTGACCAGATAGATCCATGTCTTCAGGAAGGTGCTCTGCACCAAATCATCGCACATGGCATGATCGTTGACCTTGAAGAAGGCGTGGGCATTAAGCCCCCGGTTGTAGCTGCCATGGGCCGTAGTCAGCAGTATTTGCAGTCTGATATTTTCCTTGGTAGTCATTATATTGGTAGAGCCGTTATAGGACCCATTCTATTACACCGGGATTACGGCCAATACACGGCATGGCGGCCGTATCTATACCGTTAGGCCTTTGGCGAAACGATAGGGTTCTATTTGATTACACGGGCATTACAATCGTGATGCCTCGAGGAGGAGTTCCTAGGACCTACATTATAGCATATAAACAACCCCTGCAGTGAAGCTGTAATAACCCTCCCAATCTCAACGGCTTCATTTTATGAACACAAACAAAAATACCGCAGAATTGAAATTAGAACCGGTTGGATCAGATTTCTTCGGACAGCTATGGGAAGAGAGTTGGACGTACATCAAGACCGTAGTAGATGTCGTGCGTGAGCCGGTCCTCATTCTAGACAAGGATCTAAGGGTGATGGTAGCCAATGAGCCTTTCTATCGGACGTTCCAAGTAGAGCCCAGAGATACCGAGAAAAAAGTAGTCTATGAGCTTGGGAATGGCCAGTGGAATATCCCATCGCTCCGGAGGCTGCTCGAGGATGTTCTGCCTAAGAACAGTTTTTTCAAGGGTTTCGAAGTAGCCCATGATTTTCCCGTCATTGGGCGTAAGGTGATGTTCTTGAATGCCCGCCAGATCCACTCTAAATCCGTCAAAGGACAGGGCACTTCCGAATTATTCCCGCCTATCATCCTCCTTGCTATGGAAGATGTCACAGAGATGATGCTCATCGCCGAGAAGCTGGCTGGGCATGGTAATCAGCTGGAGACCCAGCTTGCGGAACGGACAAAGAAGCTGGAGATCCTCTTAGACAATCTAGAGAAAGAGATGAATTCCTTGAAAAATAAGCCGGGGAAAAGCCTTAAGGGAATCTTGTAATAGGTAGGTTTTTATTACGGCATATAGTATGCAGCGTATAGATCAGTCGATCGTTCGTGGCAATCATTAACTAATAAATAAACATATGAAAATGTTCAATTTCAATAAGGGCTCGATAACAGCCGCATTCATAGCCTCTTTTGTCATCGCCCTAGTCGCTCCGATGGCCGTGTCTGCAGCTAGTCCCGCTACGATTAATCTCTTGTCGGCGGCCAATTTCGTGATCCTAGCGAAGACAGCGATCACCACGACGGGAGTCACGGCGATCACCGGAGATATCGGTATCAGCCCGGCTTTCGATGCCAATATGACCGGTTTCGGCTTTACACTCGATGGTTCTGGTACATTTTCGACCTCAGCTCTCATAACGGGTAAGGCTTATGCCGCTGATTACACAGCTCCGACTCCGGCAACTCTCACTACCGCAGTGAGTGCTATGGAGGCCGCTTATACGGATGGCAACTCGCGTGCAGTCGATGTCACTGACGCCGGCGCCGGAGATTTGGCTGGTTTGACTCTGGTCACAGGCGTCTATTTCTTCAGCGGTCCTGGTAATGTGATCATCACGGATGACGTCACTCTCTCGGGTAGCGCTAGTGATGTTTGGATATTCCAGATTCCTGGCACTCTAGACATATCAGCCGCCAAGAAGATCCTTCTCACTGGTGGTGCGCAAGCTTCTAATATCTTCTGGGTAGTTGCTGGTACAACAACGCTTGAACCGGGTTCGACCTTCGAGGGTAACATCCTCGGTGGTCCTGGAGCTTCAACGATCGCTGGGCAGAGCGGTGCCATCTTGAACGGTCGGGCTTTGGGCCAGACTGATGTCACCCTGATCGGCAATACGGTCTCAGTTCCTGTTCCCGTGGTAGTCGTCACTCCTTCCCCTACACCCTCATCGACTACAGGGGGGACATCACACTCGACCGGCAGTTTTACCGGTTATGCCGGCGGGGTGGGTATCTATGCCCCCATCTCCACGACTCTAGCCGTTGCTAGCCCTATTGTTCCTTCTCTTCCGAATACAGGGTTTCCTCCTCGTGCAGACAACACACTCTTTGGTCTTGCAGTGTTCTCCGGTCTCCTCGTCCTGATCTCTTCCGCCACAATCCTGGCCCTGAAGAAGAGCCGGGTCTAGTCGGGTGGTGTCTTGTGGGATTGACTAACATGTCAGCATTCTTATCAAGACAAATATTCCTGGTACTCCTTCTTGTTCTTGTTAGCGCTACGCTTTCCCTGGTCATTTTCAGGGGAAGCGTTTCGCGCATCCCCGGCGCTCTTTTTGATGTTCCGATATTGGAGAGCCTCACGATCTCTACCACAGAAGCCATTTTCAAACACCCAGTCCGTCTCAAGATTCCGAAGATAGGTGTCGATGCCGAGATTGAGTCTGTCGGTCTGACACCCCAGGGGTCCGTGGGTGTCCCCGAAAGGCCTTCCAATGCTGCTTGGTTCGACGGGAGCCCTCATCCAGGAGAGATAGGGAATGCGATCATCGTAGGCCATTTTGGCTGGAAGGATGGCGTATCAAGCGTATTTGACGATCTCTCAAGATTGAAGAAGGGAGACCTGCTGTATGTGGAAGACGACACAGGGATGACTGTTACCTTCGTAGTGCGCGAGAGCCGGAGGTATGATCCTAAAGCTGATGCTTCTGTTGTATTCAACTCTAGTGACGAGGAAGCACACCTCAACCTTATCACCTGTGAAGGGGTCTGGTCTGAAGCGGAGGAGAGCTATTCGCTCCGGCTCGTGGTATTTGCTGACAGGGTCTATGAAGCTCCGGGTACGATCTAAATGACACATTAGTCCTAGTGAGGATAATCAGTGTAGAGGCGGACTGAATCTATCTCCCCGCTTATATTTCCTGTTCCGATCCCGAACGATGTCGTCGGATTTGAGTCGAGTATTTGGCCAGCTAGGAGGTAGGGAGGCGCTCTGACTCCATCGACATACAATGCTACTTTGCTGCCATCGTATACTCCCATGAGGAAGTGCCAAGTATTTAATGAGGGATTGCTAACGCATGAATTGTATTGCCAGCCGCTGTGAAAGACGCCGAAGCATGTCCCGCCGGTATGATTGAACAGTATCCAGCCACCCTCAACACCCCAGTTCTTTACCACGATATTGGCGAAGTCCTGATACGCGGTAGTCCGCACCCAGGCCGTCACGGTCATAGCCGTCGTCGGCAGGTTCCTCATGTTGGAGAATGATACTGGATTGGTGCCGTTGAAAGTGACGGCATATCCAGCCCCGTTGAAAGTCTGGTTGGTCCAGACCGCGCCGGTGATGGAGCCGTTGTTGCCTGAAAATGAAGAATCAGTTATCACCGTCCCGGCACCCTCGTTGAAGTCCCAACTACCGGTGGCCGAGGCTCCCATGGCTTGGTACATGGTCTGGTCCTGGACCATGAAACTGGCGATCTTGGCTTTGCCTCGCGTGCTGCTTAGGGCCACGAGGGTGATGCTGGCTAGGACGCCGATGATGGAGATGACCACCAGGAGCTCTATCAGAGTGAATCCACCTTGGGTGTTCCCAGGAAATCTCATGCAAAAATTATATCATATCGCCGATCTCGGCTTCCGTATGTGCCCCCGCCAAGAATCGAACTTGGATCAGCTCGTTAGGAGTGAGCTATTCTATCCGTTGAACTACGAGGGCGTCGAAGTGTTTCTTCACCTCTCGGATGAGGCTTGTTAGCAGTTTAAAGTAAGTGGCGCTTTTTGCAACCCTGACTCGACACATCCCATGCTCTAGTTTTCCGGATTTCCTACCTCTTAGGACTTCTACACTAGTTATACGGCCCTGATCTATAGACAGAAAATCAGACCAAAATCTGATAGATTTCCTCCGATCTATGTCCTCGTATATCCTCAAACTGATCTTGAGTTCATCGTTTTCTACGCCGATATCTTTTAAGCAGGAAATGAATGTTTTGATAAGTCCTGGGTCGGAATTAATGAGGTTTAGTTCTTTCTTGTTTCCTTCACCCCAGTAAATCCCTAAAAGCAAAAAAAGTCGCTGATCTTCCGATAGGGAAGTCCCCAAAATTTCTTTAGCTCTCGTGCTGGCCTCGGCCCATGCCTTTTGCGATCTTTCCCTGCTCCCACCCTGTTTCAACTTCAGGCTCTGTATATTAGCTTGGAGCACCTGCACATTCTTTACGTGAGCAAAAACTGTTGAGCTACCTCTTTGTGTAGCCCTCATTATCTCCGGCAAACTATGACCACCTCTCCTCAGGGATACCATCGTCCTTATCTCTTCTTGGGTAACATATTTTCTGGGCACCCCTTAATATTAACGGATAGTGTACTAACAATCAAGAACGCTCTTGCTCTATCCACAAGGCTTTTGCGGCATTTCCTTATTTCTGCTACACTTTTTCCGATGACCCCAGAAGAAAGAGCCCTGCTAGAGAGAACCTACAATATGGCGGAGGATAACAACAATATCCTTCGGAGCATCCGCCGTACGAACCGCCTAGGTACGATCATGCATATCCTCTATTGGATCGTCATCCTGATCGTCTCGTTCGGCGCTTATTATTTCATCCAGCCTTATGTAGCTCTGCTCACGGGCTTGTCGGGCAATATGAGCGGTTTTGATCTCAACTCCGCCCAGGATGCCGCCAAGCAGCTGCAGGATCTGCTGAAGTAGATAACATCGTCAACTTGCCGAGGTAGCTCAGTTGGTAGAGCATTCCCCTGAAGAGGGAAGGGTCACCAGTTCGATCCTGGTCCTCGGCACCTGATAGTTCCAATCCCGTTCTAGGCCTTGACTTTTTGCTTTATATAGTATACAATACTTGGTGTTACGATATTAAATCGATCATATCTGATCCTGTCAGTCAGTTGAGCCACATTAAAGCTCATAGACAACGGGGGATGATATGGCAAAAAATATGAAAAATCTATTCAACAAAACTAACGTCGCTCTCGGTACGGCTTTTGCCGTCCTGGTTTTCGGCCTCTCTATGGCCGCTTTCCCGGCCGAGGCACAGGCCCAGTATCAGTATCACTATGAGGCACCCGTTTTGCCTTACTGTTCTTATCCGCAGGTCGCTAGCGTAGCCCCGAACGGCTATTACTACTGTAACTATCCGAACCAGGTCCAGACCCAGGCTCCGGTAGTCTACAATAACTACCCGACCTACACTCCTCCGGTCTATAACCAGCCGACCTACCAGTCTCTGACCGCCACCTGTTCCGCTCTGAACTCTTCGGTGCAGACCGGTTCCTCGGTCCAGTGGCAGGCTTACGCTTCCGGCGGCAATGGTTCTTACAGCTATACCTGGACAGGCAATGACGGACTCTATGGAAACGGCCAGACGGTCAGCTTCAGTTATTACTCCCAAGGCATGAAGACCGCCACGGTCACGGTGTATTCCAATGGTCAGAGCGTCACTGCCAACTGTTCGTCTACGGTCAACGTCTACCAACAGAATTATGGTTATAACTACAATTATAACTACACCCAGCCGTACTATAACAACAACTACAGCTACAACCAGGTTCCGGTCTATGCCTCGAACAACACCGGCCTCGACATCGGTTGTTTCGCCGATCCGGCCAATGCTGCTCCGAATCAGCCTGTCACCTGGTCTGTCGAAGTGACCGGCGGCATCGCCCCTTATACCTATTCCTGGACTGGTTCCGACAGTCTTGCCGGCACACAGAGCTCGGTCACCAAGTACTATGAGACTACCGGCGAAAAGAGCGCCATCGTCTCGGTGACCTCGGCCGACGGCCGCACCGGCACCAAGGCTTGTTCCAACGCCCTTGCCATCCGTCGTACCACGACCACTCTGGCTTCAGCCGCTCCGGTACAATCGCCGGCCGTCCAGAATCAGGGCAACCCTCTTGGTGCCGCTTCCTACTTCTCACTCAACAATGTGCCTTGGGGCTGGGTAGCAGTCCTCATCATCCTTGTCCTCGGTGGCACGGTGATGTATCTCCTCTTCAATCGCCCGAAGATCTAATAACGATCGAGTGCGATTGGCAGACGGGTGCGACTCCAAATATATAAGCAAAAAGGCCCCTGACGGGGCTTTTTTGTTTGTAATCATACTTGCTATTTTCTGTCCTTGATTTCGACATCCAGTTTCTTCAGCACCTCTCCGATATCTAATTGCCCGATCTGGCCCTGGTCGCGACTTTCCAGAGTGACCTTGCCGGCTTGGATATCCTTGTCGCCGATGATGATGAAATAGGGGATGCGGGCATTCTTGGCGTTCCGGACCTTCTTGCCGAAGTTGTCGTTCGACAGGTCTACTTCGGCGCGGATCATGACGGCGCGTAGGGCGGCATTGATCTTCTCGGCGGCTGCGACATGAGATTCGGCCACGGGAATGACCTTGACTTGCGTGGGCGAGAGCCAGAGCGGGAAGTTGCCGCCGTAGTGCTCTATGAGGAAGCCGATGAAGCGCTCGTGGGTGCCGAGCGGCGCACGGTGGATGCAGAGCGGAGTCTTCTTTTGGCCGTCGGCATCGATGTATTCCAGGCCGAACCGCTTCGGGACGGCGAAGTCTACTTGGTTGGTCGCTAGCGTGAATTCACGGCCGATGGCGCTCCAGACCTGGACGTCGATCTTGGGGCCGTAGAAGGCTGCCTCGTTTGCCACCTCGACGAAGGGGATCTTGGAGTCCACGAGGACCTTGCGGACCATATCCTCGGTCTTCTTCCAGAGCCCCGGCTCATCGACGTATTTCTGGCCGAGCTTCTTGGGGTCATGGGTGGAGAAGCGCATGACATATTTGCCGATGCCGAAGATCTTAAAATAGTTGATGTACATCTCATTTACGGCTCTGAATTCGTCGGCGAACTGATCTTCGGTGCAATACATATGAGCGTCGTTCATCTCGAGCATGCGCACACGCATCAGGCCAAAGAGCTCGCCGGACTTCTCGTGGCGGTAGCAGGTGCCGTATTCGGCGAGGCGTAGCGGCAGGTCGCGGTATGAGTGGGGCCGAGCAGCAAAGATCTTGTGGTGGTGCGGACAATTCATGGCCTTCAGGTAATATTTGCCGCCCTCGTACTCCATGGGAGGAAACATGCTCTCCTTGTAGTAAGGCAGGTGTCCGCTTTTCAGGTACATCGATTCCTTGGCGATATGCGGGGTGCGCACGATCTTGTAGCCGGCGGCGAATTCGGTCTCTTTGGCGAGCTTCTCAAGCTCCTCGGCGATGACGGCGCCGTTGGGGAGCCATAGTGGGAGGCCGGGGCCGACATCGTCGTCGAACTCGAAGATATCCATCTCCTTGCCGAGCTTGCGGTGGTCGCGTTTCTCGGCTTCGCGCATCATGGTTTCGTATTCGTCGAGGGCGGCCCTTGACTCGAATGCTAGGCCGTATATGCGGGTGAGCTGTTTATTCTTCTCGTCGCCGCGCCAATAGGCGCCGGCTAGGCGCGAGAGCTTGAAGCCGTCCTGGTCGATCTCTTTGGCTGGGTTGTCGGTGTGTCCGCCACGGCAAAGGTCGGTGAATGAGCCGGCCGTATAGAGTGTGATCTTCTCGCCCTTCGCCACGATCTCATCGATGAGCTCGAGCTTGTAGGGGTTGCCAGCAAATGCCGCCCGCGCCTCTTTCTCCGTGACTTCCTTGCCGGTCATGGCGGTCCAGGAGTTGAGGAGCTTGTGCATCTTCTTCTCGATGGCCTTGAGGTCGGTTTCGACGATCGGCTGGGCGAACTCGAAGTCGTAGTAGAAGCCGTTGTCTATGGCCGGGCCGATAGATGGCTTGGCATCGGGGTATAGTTCCAGGATAGCGGCAGCCGTGAGGTGCGCGAGGGTGTGGCGGAGGTGTTCGAGTGATTGGGAGGATGACATGTAGTTAATAATTAGAGTAATAAAATAGCCCTGACAAAATCGCGAATTTTCGCCATCCGTCAGCTGACGGAGGCAATCGTGACTTTGTCAGGGCGATCTGTGGGGCGAATGCCCGCGCGACCGTGGTTCCACCTGACTTTCCGGCAAGGCCGGACGCTCGTTGATCAGATTAGGGCTCAATAGCCTCGGTTTCCCGTTTACGGTTGGTGGCCGTAACGATCTCTGATGGGAGTATTTTAGCATATAGGAAACGGTCAAGGGAAGGTGCTGGTGAGGGGTGTGGAGCGACTTTTTTTGACTTGCCCCGCCGGTTCGACCTTCTTTTTCTCGTAAAAACGGAAGGCCTGTTTTGTGTCGTATAATATTTTTGCATTCCAAACGAGCCTTACGCCGCCGATGTTACTAGACAATGCTTTTCGTGAAATGTCTTAGAAATTTTTGATAGAAAGGCGATATGTTAGCCGGGTGTTCAAGATGCGTTGTCAAAACAACCACCTATTTGATTTATTGCTTTGTGCCCCGTAAAATGCCCTCACACATGAAGACATTCAAGGAAAAAGTCCAAGCCATAGTCCGCCATATACCGCGCAGCAAAACTATGACTTATGGGGAAGTCGCCAAGAAGGCTGGCCGGCCAGGCGCTGCCAGGGCAGTCGGTACGATCATGTCACACAATTTCGACCCGAAGATCCCTTGTCACCGCGTCATCCGCGCTGATGGGAAGATCGGGAACTACAACAGAGGTGGAGCTGATAGGAAAGAGGAAATACTTAGAGAGGAGGGGTGGTCTAGGATGAGATCTTGATTTCCTACAACCTCTTCGCCCGCTCAATCACAAACCCCTTCTCGCCATTCCGAGTATTCACAGTAGCCTTGATCGCGATACAGGCGTCAGGCACCAATAGCTCGCGGAATTCACGGTAAGTGCGCGGGAAAGCCACGGCATCCGACGCGCCCGAAAAATCAGAGATAGTCAGGAAAGCCATGGTCTCGTTGTTCTTGGTCTGGACAGTGCGTACCGCGTTCACGATGATCGCGAGGACGACGCCGGCTCCGTCTTTCTCGCCCTCCTTGGCCTTCATGATATCCATCTTCTTCTTTTCGATAGTCTCGCGATAGCGCTCAAGTGGATGGCCGGAAACATACAAGCCGAGGAGCTCCTTTTCCCAAGCCAGTTTGTCGCGCATCTCGGCCTTGGGAGCATCAGATAGCTTGAGCGTGGCTACGCCGGCATCCTCACCCATGCCCCCGAACAGCGAATCATGAGAAGACGCGTGACCCTCGTTCTCCTTGTTGTATTCGAGCAGACGGTCCATGTTGGCGAACATGATGCCGCGGTCCTCACCGAAGCAATCCAGCGCGCCGGACTTGATCAGGGCCTCAAGTGACTTCTTGTTGAGATTGCGATCCTTGACGCGTTTCAGGAAATCAGCGAGCGACTTGAACGGCCCGGCCTTCTTGCGCTCCTCGATGATGGCCGTCGAGACGCCCTGGCCGAAGTTCTTGATGGTCACAAGCCCGAAGCGGATGCGATGATGTTCGACTCCTGTTTCGCCGCCTGAAACCTGACCTTTCACCACCGTGAATTGACTGAAGCTCTCATTGACGTCCGGTGGCAGGACCGGGATGCCCATGCGGCGGCATTCGGTGACGATCACGCCGATGGTGTCGATATCGCCTGATTCGGCCGTGAGCACCGCAGACATATAGATCTCGGGGAAGTTGGCCTTCATATAGGCCGTCTGATAGGCCACCTTGCCGTAGCTTGCGGCGTGAGCCTTGTTGAAGCCGTAGCCCTGGAATGGCTCGAAGAGCTTCCAGATCTGCTCGGCCTTCTTCTCGGTCGTACCGCCATGCTTGATGCAACCCGCCACGAAGATCTTGTGCTGTTTGGCCATCTCTTCGGGGATCTTCTTGCCCACGGCCTTGCGGAACTTGTCTACTTCCGACCAGCTATAACCAGCCACCTCGACGGCGGTCATGAGAAGGTCGTCCTGATAGACCAGCACTCCGTAGGTCGGTTCGAGGAATTTCTTCATGGCCGGATGCATATAAGTCACAGGCTTCTTGCCGTGCTTGCGTTGGATGTATTCGTTGATGTTGTCCATCGGTCCGGGGCGGTACAGGGCTACCATGGTGTTGATGTCGTGGATAGCCGTCGGCTTGAGCTCTACCAGGAAGCGCGTCATGCCGGAACCGTTGAGCTGGAAGAGGCCGATGGTCTCGCCTAGGGCCAGCATCGCGAAGGTCTTCTTGTCGTCGAGCGGCACATTCTCGATGTCGACATCGACGCCCTCGATCTTTTTGACGCGCGCCACGGCATCGGCGAGGATGGCCAGATTGCGGATGCCCAGGAAGTCTAGCTTGAGCAGGCCGGCCTCCTCGATGGCGTACATGTCGTATTGGGTGATAATCTTGCCCCCGCTCTCACCCTCGCTCTTCGGGTCATACTGGAGCGCGGTGTATTGGACGAGCGGTCCGGGCGCGATGACCACGCCGGCGGCGTGGACACTGATGTGTCGCGCACAGCCCTCGATCTTCTTGGCCATGTCGATGATGCGCCGCGGCTCGGCCTCCTGCTCGTACATGGCCTTGAGCTCCGGTACTTCGGCCATGGCGCGGTCTAGCGTCATAGGGAAGCCTTGGGCGCCTAGGGGGATGAGCTTGGCGATACGGTCACCGGCCTCGAATGGGAATCCCAGGGCGCGCGCGACGTCTCGTACCGAGCCGCGCGCGAGCATCGTGCCGAAGGTACCGATCTGGGCGACATGATCGATGCCGTATTTAGTCCTGGCGTACGCGATCATCTCGTCGCGGCGGTTGTCGGCGATGTCCATGTCGATATCTGGCGGAGATGGGCGGTCAGGGTTCAGGAAGCGCTCGAATGGCAGGAGGAAGGCGATGGGGTCCACATTGGTGATACCGGTCAGATATGACACCAGAGAGCCGGCTGCCGAGCCCCTGGTGGTCGTTAGGATGCCGCTATCGTGGGCGTGGTGCAGGAGGTCGGACACGACCAAGAAGTACGGGGCGTAGCCCTTATTCTTGATGACCGAAAGCTCGTAGTTGGCGCGCTCCTCGAGCTCTTTGGTCTTATTCATGCCCCGAGTCACGAAGCCTTCTTCCACTAGGCGTTTGAGCTCCTCATCGTAGGATTTGCCGTTCTTGACCACATAGTTCGGGAAAACCCAGGTGCCGAGTTTCAATTCGAGGTTGCATGAGTCGGCGATCTTCCGGGTGTTCTCGAGCGCCTCCGGCAGATCACGGAAGAGATCCTCGGCCCGCTCTGCCGAAATGAATGAGAAATCGTCCTCGTCGCTGTCCGACATGCGGTCGGAGGCGTCAGTATGCGAATTGACGCGTACCAGCGTCTCACGGGCGAAGCGGTCTTCCGGCTTGATGTAATAGACGTCGTGTGCGGCCATGAGTGGGATGCCCTGCGTGCGAGCGAAATCGACAAGCGTCTTCATATTCTGTTCGTGGCCGTCGATCTCGGAGTGCCGGGTGATCTCCATGTATAGGTCCTTGCCGAACGTCCGCTTGTAGAACGCGGTGATCTCTAGGGCCTTGTCTTGATTGCGTCCTTTGAGCGCCTGGGCGATCTCGCCGGAAAAAGAAGGGACGATGGCGATGAGGCCTTCGTGGTGCTGATCGAGCAATTCACGGTCGATGCGCGGCTTGTAATAAAATCCCTCGAGGTTTGATTGGGTCACAAGCTTCAAAAGGTTCTTGTAGCCGGCCTCATTCTGGGCCAGGAGGACCAGGCGAGCGCGCCGGTTGTCCACTCCCGCTTGCATATCCTTCCGGCCACGCACTGCCACATAGAAGTCTACTCCGATGATCGGCTTCACATCCGCCTTCTTGCAAGCTTTGTAGAATTCGATGGCAGCGTATAGGTTGCCGTTGTCGGTGAGGGCCAGCGCGTCCATCTTGAGTTTGGCGGCTTCCTCGACGAGCTCATCGATCTTGGGCAGGGCCGATAGCAGGGAGTAGTGCGAGTGGGTATGGAGATGGACGAAACGGGAGGGCATGGCGGTGATATCAGTATAGCAAAAAATGCTAGAATTCAAGCGATATGGCTAGACGCTATCTGATAGGTATCGATGAGGCCGGCCGTGGGCCTTTGGCCGGTTCGGTGGCTGTTGGGGTGTTCGCTGTGCCCTCAAAATCCGTTCTCAAGAAGTTCCGCGGAGTGAAAGACTCCAAACAACTTTCGGAAAAGCAGCGTGAAGAGTGGTTCCGCAAGATCAGGGCTTTTTCCAAGAATGGGGAAGTGCATTACGCCGCTTCTTTTTCACGGCCGGCCACTATTGATTCAAGGGGTCTCTCTTATGCCGTGTACTCAGCATTAAATCGTGCCCTGAGACGATTGGAAAAGGACGGTGTTGATTGTGTGAACTCAAAAATCCTTCTGGATGGTTCACTCTACGCTTCTTCTAGGTATTCAGATCAGACTACCATCATCGATGGCGATGCCAAGGAGCCGGTCATTGCGTTGGCTTCTATTTGTGCAAAGGTTTTAAGGGATCGGAGAATGAAAAAGATGGCGCACGAGTATCCCGGGTATGGATTCGAGATCCACAAGGGTTATGGGACCGCGGCCCATTACAAGGCCATTAAGAAGCACGGTTTGACGCCGGAACATCGCCGCTCCTTTTTGAAAGGTTCAATTGATTTGAAATAACTTTGTCGTGACAAAGCTGACTGAGCAGGTATAATTAGTTTGATGAGAAAAAGAACATGGACAGACAGTAGTCTTAAAAGAGCCGCAGCTGCTTCAAAAAGTAAGCGGCAGATGTTAGGTATTCTTGGTCTAAGGGAAGCAGGTGGTAATTATGCTCAGCTGAGAAAATATCTGAAAGAATTTGATGTAGATATCACCCATTTTACGGGGAGCTGCTGGAATAAGGGTCTGAAGGGTATCGGTAAGCCAATTATTTCTACTGAAAAAATCTTGGTCGAAAACAGTGATTTTCAGAGTTACAAGCTGAAGATGAGATTGTTCAAGGAGGGCTTAAAACCAAGGCGCTGTGAATATTGTGGTTGGGCAACCATGTCGCCAGATGGGAGACTACCTCTCGAACTCGATCATATCAATGGCAATCGCTATGATAACAGACTTGAAAATTTGAGGATATTATGCCCTAATTGTCATAGCTTGCGCCCAACCCATCGGGGTAGGAATATTAAGAAATGCCGAGATGGTGAAACTGGTAAACACGCAACACTTAAAATGTTGTGAGCCAAAAGCTCCTGTGGGTTCGACCCCCACTCTCGGCACAGAATATAGAAAAATGAATCAGACCTTACTATCCCCTTATGAGGAGGGCCCCGGCCGGTAGGTCACTGCTTCTATTTTGAGTTCAAGGCCTTGTCGACGGCAGTCTTGACTTGCTCGTACGGTTGAGCGCCGGTCACGAGGGTCTTGCCGATGACCATGTTCGGAGTGCTCCTTACGCCGATAGCGGCGCCCTCGGCCTTGTCAGCGTCGAGGAGCTTCTTGTAGCTTTCAGACTTCTGTTTGGCTAGATCCATGACTCGGGCGGCGTCGGAAGCACCGAGCACGCTTGTCGATATCGAGAGCACATACGCGTCAGTGGCCCAGCCGGAGTTTTCCTGTCCTTGGTTCTCGAACATAGCCTTATGCCAAGCGTAATATTTGTCCGGGGTAGCTTCCCATACGGCTCGGCCGATAGTTCCGAGTTTGGTCGAGTCGGTACCAAGGAATTGCAAATCCTTGAAGACGATCCTGACTTTGCCGGTATCGACATAGTCCTTCATCAGCACTGATATGATCGTCTGTTCGCTCTTCTTGCAGAAGGGGCACTGGTAGTCGAACCAATAGGCGATCGTGAGCTTGGCATTGGGATTGCCGACCACCGGGTTGCCAGCCGTGCTGACTTTGGCCGAATCTACGGCTACGGTCGGTGCCGGGTTGTTGTTGGTATTGCCGAGGGCTACAGCTGCGGTCGGATTGATCGAACCGGCTGAAGGGCCGGAGGCTATGGCCCAGGCGATGATGATCGAGCCAACGATGATCGCTACCGGCGTGAATAATTGGGACACAAATTCTTTGTTTTGTTGATGCATAATTGGACTAATCCTATCAGATAGATAGAATAGCTACAAACTATAGAGGGTGTGGATTAGTTGCATTCACCTCCGACGATGGCATATTTCTTGGTACAGTTTGAACTGCAAGTCCAGGTTGGGTCGCCGCAATAAGTGTAATCCTCTGAATCGTTGCCGTCACAGCTTTCTCCAGGATCGACTACGTTATTGCCGCACACATTTTGACACACCGAACCCTCTCCGTAACAATTGATATAATTGATACCCGAACTCGGGTCGCAACCACTCACATGCCCCCATGTGCCACCGTTTGCGTATGCGTACCAGTTATCGCCGCAACTTGACCATCCTTGAGTTGTGTAGCTTGTAGCGTTCATGTAACCCATCTGTTGACAAGCGAAGTCGGCAGATGATTGGTTGGCTTGTACGCGAGTCCCTTGGCCTTGATAGTATTGTATGCCTAGAACATTTGCTGGTTCTGATGTGCCAACGACACAAGTTAAAGTTGGTGGGCAAGAACTGTCAGGTGGTATTGTTGCCGAACAGTTGCCGCTACAATCGATCGAGCCGATGTTGGTCTGACCGCAGGAGTTTGGCGAACTGTTGCACATATTGCCATATCCAGCCGGATCGCTAGGCGTCGAAGCCGAACAGTTGCCGCTACAATCGATCGAGCCGATGTTGGTCTGACCGCAGGAGTTTGGCGAACTGTTGCACATGTTGCCATATCCGGCCGGATCGCTCGGTACGCTGGCGGAACAGCTGCCGTCGCACTGGATAGTCCCGGCTCCGGTCTGACCGCAGGAGTTTGGCGAACTGTTGCATGCATTGCCCGTACCAGGGTCGCAAACCACACATGACGTATTTGTCACATTGGGAGGTAGGTGATTCCTGAAGGCTAGCCACTCCGCAGAAGATCCAGTGGGTACAAAAAGCGCCTTACCGGTCTGGTTGTTGATATTGCCGCAGACGCCCCACTCATTGATCTGTGAAGTGGCGAGGTTGCTTACCTGATACATATTTGCCGCCTGTGTGACTCCAGCCACCAGGATCAGGATGATGGTAAATATGACTAGGCGCTTCAGATCTGTCTTGAATGGAGATTTCATGTTTATTTGACTACTTGCTTCAACGATTCTACCTCAGCCCTCAGAGCCTCGATTTCCTTCTGTTGTTCTTTGACGGCTTCGATGAGCGGAGCTACCAAGTTGCCGTACTGCACTGATTTCAAACCAGTAACACTATTTGTATTGACGAGCTCGGGGTAGACCATCTCGACATCTTGAGCGACCAAACCTACACTCGGCTCACCGGTCGACTTCCAGTCGAAGGATACGCCCTGGAGCTTCAGTATGCTGTCGAGAGCGCCAGTTAAGGGCTTGATGTCGGTCTTGAGGGACCGATCGGAGATATAGAAATAAGCGTTAGCTCCCACAGATGTGCCGTCGCCGGCCGCGCCGACCTGAAGCTTGTATCCGGGAGCGGTCACGCCGATGCCGACGTTGCGCGATCCGTTGCTGTGTCTTATAACCATGGCATTTGCATAAACACCAGCACCGTCAGAGGTATCTATATTAAGACCCATACCATTTCCGTAATCTTGCATGACTTGCCTTACTCCCCAAGTATCTCTCGAGTCATTAAAATACAGACTGGAACTTTGTAGTCTTACGTCCCCACCCGTTACATGCAGCCTTCTGTTTGGTGCCGCAGTACCGATCCCGGTGTTGCCCATGATCACAGCCCCGCCGTCAGATATGAAAGACGCTACCTCTAAACCGCCGCTCTTGATCTGGTTGCTGGCACCGACGTTGATCGGGGCGGCGACATTACTAGCTGGAGGGTTGGCCGGAGCCGGCGTCCATTGGGCTAGGGCCATGATCGGACCGGCCAAGAGAGCTACGCCACCGACGATCACCGAGTATTTTATATTTTTATGCATATTTATTTATTAGCTTTTAAGGAATCGAGCAAACTATTGTTGACGGTCCTATTCTGGGGCTGGGTGGTCGTCGATTTCAGGGCATTGAGGGTGTTGTTCTGTTCCGGCGTGACTATCGTAGTGGTATTTATATTGGTCTGTGACTTCAACGCATCCAAGAGGGTATCGCCACCGATCTGCAGAGTCGAAGTCGGCGTCTGTACCGCAGGCACATCTGGCCCCGGTTCTATCCCGGGCTGATAGAAGGCCAGATAGTAAGCGATCCCGCCGAGCACGAGGATGCTCACGACGAGTATCCACACGATCTCTGTTACATTCAAAGGTTTTTTATCCATTATTTTTTGGGGCAAAACTCCGCTACATCTTCAATTGTCAAGCATTTTGGCCATATTTACAAATATCTGATGTGGATAACTTCGTCAGGTAATGATATAGTCCCCCGATGAAAACAGGAAATGATACTATCACAGGCGTCATCTCAACCACTCGCAAAGGGGCGGGCTATATAGATGATGTCGATCCTAAGAAGGACTCTATATACATCGAAGAGGGCAATCTCAATACGGCCTTGAATGGCGATACCGTCAAGGTGGCCTTGAGCGAGAAGAATATCCGTGGTGTGAAGACCAGGGTCGGCAAAGTGATCGAGATCGTTAGCCGTGCCAAGGAGAACTTCGTCGGCATCGTAGACGTGAACGGCGGTGTCTACTCGATCGTACCGGATGACAAGAAGATGTATGCGAACATCCTGATTCCCGTATTGCCGGCTGGCGGGATCGAGAAGGATCAGAAAGTCTATGTACAGATGTTGCCTTGGATTGATCCCAAGAAATTGCCGACAGGCAAGGTCATCAAGATCCTCGGCCAGAAGGGCGTCAATGATGTAGAGATGGAATCGATCGTGCTCGAGAGGGGATTTGCCGTTGGCTTTCCGGAAGCTGTCGAGAAAGAAGCCGCGACGATCGGAGAGACAGAGAAGCAGATCCCGGCCGAAGAGCTCGCCAAGCGTCGCGACATGCGAGAGACTCTGACCTTTACCATCGACCCTTTCGATGCCAAAGATTTTGATGACGCCATCTCATTCAAGGCCTTGCCTGACGGACGCTACGAGATCGGCGTCCACATCGCCGATGTCTCCCACTATGTCCGCGAGGGCGGCGCCCTCGACAAGGAGGCCGTCAAGCGCGGTTGTTCTGTGTATCTCGTCGACCGGACCATTCCCATGTTGCCGGAGGTGCTCTCCAACGATGTCTGTTCGCTCAACCCGCACGAGGACAAGCTCTCATTCTCGGCCATCTTCGTCATGGACGACAAGGCGCATATCCACGAGCGTTGGTTCGGCCGGACAGTCATGAATAGCACCCACCGCTTCACTTACGAGACCGCCCAAGCGGCCATCGATGGCGTGGCCGAAGGGGCCGTGAAGTATTCCAAGGGCATCCAGACGGCGGCCTCGGCCGAAGCCGGCATGAAGCATCGCGAGCACCTCGTCACTCTGAACCGCATCGCCAAAGTCCTCAAGAAGGAGAAGTTCTCCAAGGGAGCCATCGAGTTCGAGCAGGAAGAGATCAAGTTCCGCCTCGACGAGACGGGCAAGCCGGTTGGTGTATTCGTCTACGAGCGCCTCGACACCCATAAGTTGGTCGAAGAATACATGCTCCTGGCCAACCGCGAAGTGGCCAAGTACATCTTCGATCAGATCAAGAAGAAGGGGACGCGCGATACCGGCGCCATCTATCGCATCCACGATGTGCCGGACAAGGACAAGATCAAGAATCTGGCCGTATTCGTCAAGGCGCTCGGCTATGAGCTGCGCACCGGTAAGGATGGCCATGTCACCGCGCGTGACTTGAACCACTTGCTTGATCAGATCGAGGATACGCCGCACGAGTCGCTCATCCGCACAGCTACCATCAGGTCCATGCAGAAGGCAATCTACTCCACGCGCAATGTCGGGCACTTCGGCTTGGCTTTCGATTTCTATACACACTTCACTTCGCCGATCCGTCGTTATCCAGATCTTCTAGTTCACCGCGTCCTTGCCAAGCACCTCCACAACGAGCCTTTCGGCGACCGCGACGTCGTAGCCTTCCAGACCATTGCCGAGAGCTCGACAAGGCGCGAGATCGACGCGGCCATCGCTGAGCGCGAGTCCAAGAAGCTGAAGCAAGTCGAATACATGTCGTCCCGTGTCGGCCAGGTCTTCGAGGGCATCATCTCCGGCGTGACCAAGTGGGGCATGTATGTCGAGGACAAGGAGACCAAGTCGGAAGGTATGATCGGCATGCGCGCGCTTGGCACTGACTACTATGTGTTCAATGAGAAGACTTACTCGATCTCTGGCGAGAAGTCCAAGAAGAAGTGGACGCTCGGTGATCCCATCAAGTACAAGGTAGTGGCAGCTGATCTCGACAAGAAGACTCTGGACTACGCACTCGTTTTGTAACAGGAAAGCTGGAGTGACGTCGAGGGCGAAAAAAGGACGACAAAAAAGGGCTCACAGCGTGTGTGAGCCCTTGAAGAACTTTCCAGTAGCCGCCTGAGGCTAGGCTGGCTGGGAATGCGTCTGCCGGCTGCGGAGTCGGCGGAAGAGCATCGTGCCCAGGATGATCAGACCGATCCAAGTGGCAGACGTCGCCGGTTCGGGGACCGCTGTGACTGTGGTCGAAGTCACCGAAAACTGGAGGATTCCTGAATTGGTTCCCCAACCTAACTGGGATCCACCCCAGTGATCGTCGCCGATACTCCATCCGGCAGATCCGCCGGCGTCTTCCGTCGTCGATCCTGTCATCTTGACGAAGAACACAGCGGGTGATGTGTCGGCAAAGGCCGCCAACACATACTGCGTGTTTGGCTGGAATTCAACGGGTGCCGACGGTGTGTAGGTATAATAACCCGCCGCAGTCGGCGCGGTCGGTCCGACCAGCGTATCCACTAAGTCTGCCGGACCGCTGCCCGAGAATGAGCCGTAAAGCCCGAGGGTAAATCCCGTGGCCCCCGAAAGGGCACCGTCGATGCCGATCGTCACATTGACGAGTGAGAGATCGGTACTGCCGGTCGTGAAGCTGACCGCTTCCTTGAAGATGGTTGTACCGTTCAGGCCGACCGACACCCCAGTGAGGTGCGGCTGGCCGATGTTTGAGACCGCCACAACACTTTGTGCGTGGACCGTCGAGGTCCACAGACACAGCCCGAAAACCAATACAATCAAGAGTCCTATCGGACCCCGTAGTAACAACCAACCGGTTGTATTTTTCATGGTTCTGTCCTCTGTTTGCTATTCAGCCCTATTCACGGCGGAAATGCCTGAAATGGGATTACTTTGAAAGCGCTAGGCAGATTATACCACAGTTATATTTTAAATCAATGCCCTATAAGACGGTGGCTGCGCATATACCCTGGGACTCAGCGATCATCTTTATTCCGTGGTTTTTCCGTTGAACTCATCGGTATGGTTGACTTCACTCTCGGCTTTTTCACGCCCACTATGCCTGCGACAACAGCGATGAGCCCGATCAATTGTCCGCCGGGACTGTCATCGTATCCACCATATACGATGAGAAAAGCCCCGAATAATATTGCGAGAATGGAGCATGCTATCAAACCTTTATTCATATGAAGGATCGTACCACAATCGTTCTTGGTTAACTAAGAGAATGGGCTCCGGGAGCAGGATTCGAACCTGCGACCAACTCCTTAACAGGGAGCCGCTCTACCAGCTGAGCTATCCCGGAATGTGCTTATTTCATCGAGAAATAAATATCACCGATGAACGTCTTACTATGACAGATGAAAATGTACCACAGCAGGCACCTAAAATCAAAAAATCTAACAATAATAAGGGTGGGTCTTGGGTTTGAATCTCAGGGGATGCTATAATAGCCATATCAATCAATAATCGATTAAAAACATGAATATCCGCACCAAAGCTACCAATATCACTCTGACTCCAGCCATCACCGAATACCTTGATAAGCACATCCGCAAGATCGTCAAGCTAGTCGGCAGTAATCCGGCTATCCAGTGCGATGTCGAACTGGCTCGTACATCGGACCATCACCAGAAAGGCGAGATCTTCCGTGCTGAGATCCACATCCTGGGCGCTGGCATCGACGCGTACGCTTCGTCCGAAGCCGAGGACCTCTATCGGGCCATCGACGGCGTCCGCTCCGAGATCCTGCACGAATTGAATAATCGCAAAGACAAGCGTCAGTCAGCGGTGAGACGTGGCGGCGCCCGCGTCAAGGCTATAGTCAAAGGTCTCATGCCGTGGGGAGAGGACGGATGGTACAAGAGGCGTTCTAAGCAATAATATCTCCACAGCATGCCCCCACGGTCTTTCTTTTCACTCGATCTCCGTCAGCAGGTCAACCAATGGATGTGCATCGCTCTCGTCTCGGTGATGTGCTTCTGGGTGGTCCTCAATTATTTCGTGCAGAAGACCGAGGCCTTCGGCAATAACTACATATACGAGTGGAACCAGGTTATCCAGGCGGCCGGCAACTGATCTACTTTTTGTACCCGTGAAGGAAATCCTCGTAGCTCATCTCTTTGCCGCCTTCCGGAATGACGCTCTCGATCCCGAGCTTGCCGTCCTTGTATGATGCTTTTGTCACTTTGACGCGGAATTTCCTACCGCCGCTTTCCCGGAAGAAATAGGCCTGTGGCCATTCGTGATAGGCTTGGATCTTGCGGAAATTGATGTAGTTGTCGGCGCCGAGGATGATCAGACCATCCTCCTTCTTTACTTTTTTCGTGAATGTCGCCTTGCTGTGATCTTGCTCCTGCTCCTTGAGCTTGCCGGCGACCCATTCCGGGATCGTCGCGGCCAATAGCTGGCCGCCCTCGCGGGCCATACGCTCCTCGAACTCCTCGTATGTCGGCCATTCGGCTATGGCGACTTTCTTCTGGGCCAGGACGGGGCCGTGGTCCACTTCCTTGTCGATGCGCATGATGGTCACGCCGGTCTCCTTGGCGTCGTCGAGCATAGATGACGGTAGGGGTGATGGGCCGCGATACAGTGGGAGCAGGGAAGGATGGACGTTCAGGGTCTTGTGATTGGGCATCTCCAGGATCGCTTCAGGGATGATCTTGCCGTAAGAGGCCACGATAAAGAGGTCGGAATCGTCTTTCTTGAGGAGCTCGATGAATGAGGCGTCTAGTTTGACTGGCTCATAGATGGGGATGTTGTTTTTCTGCGCCCAGACCTTGACCGGGGTTGGTGTCATAGTCAGTTTGCGCCCTTCGGGCTTGTCCGGCGTGGTGACGATCCTGGCCGGCTTCAATCCGGCCTTGAGGAGCTCTTCGAGGATGAAGACCGAGAAGCGGGAATTGCCGAAAAATGTCATATTCATTTTTTGCTGAGCTCGGCGATCTCTTCCGCGGTCATCTCCCAGAGTTCGCGGGCCTTGTCGGTGAATAGGACGCCTTCGAGGTGATCCACCTCGTGCTGGAAGATCTGCGCCAGGAGTCCGCTCGCTCCACGCTCGCTCTTGTGGCCGTGCTCGTCTAGGGACTTCAGGGTCACCCTGGTCGAACGGCGGACTTTGCCGTAGAGCCAGCGCACCGAGAGGCAGCCCTCCTCGACCTCTTTCTTGTCGCGTGAGCGCCGGGTAATCTCGGGATTGATGAAGACGAGGTCGGCGCCGTCGCCCTTGTAGGTCTTGTCGGCCTGTTTGAGGAGCTTGCCGGAGATGACGAAGATACGCCAGGGCGCGCCGATCTGCGGCGCGGCGATAGCGATGCCGTCCTTCTGGGTGTGCATGGCGGTCTTCATGTCGGCGATGATCTTGCCGATGCGCGCCGAACCGGCCTCGCCCGGAGGCACGGTCTTGGCTTTGGCTCGCAGGATGGGGTTGTCGCGCTCCAGGATCTCGATCATGGGAAAACTGTAACACGAAGTCGGTGGAGTGTCATTTTGTTGACGGTTGTGAGTGTAACTTTGAGTGTGGCGGCCAAGACCTCCTTTCCCTCAAAAATTTCTAAGTCAAAACTCGAAAAGTATGGCCTAGTAACATGGGTAGTATATGGACCTTCCTACAACAGCGACTCCGGATTGATCTTGATATAGACATTCGGTGGCAGGGAGCGCAGTTTGCGCATGAGCTCCGGCTCCGGCCAATTCTTGGGCGGTATCTTGACTAGGCCATGAATGATATGCGAACCTCGCACCGTCGATGTGAAGGCCGGGAAGACGTCGATCTCATGCGGTATGAGCAGGGCTTGCAGTTCGCCCATCTGCCGAGCGATCAGGTCCTTCTTGCCTTCGAGAGTGATCTTGAGGAGCAGGGAATATGGCGGGTAGTCGAATTTCCGGCGCTCGGCCAGGACCGAATGGTAGAAGTCGCTCAAATTGCCCTTGAGTCCGTATTCGAAGACCTTCTCCTCCGCGCGCCTGGTCTGCACGAGGAAGGATCGCGTGGCGGCGGCTCGCAAACGGATCAGGGTATACATCAGCCGCTCTTGCATGCGGAAGTCCGGCAAGGCGAACAGGGAATCGAGCGAGACCACGGCCGTATGCTCGACCAGGCCGGAGAGATGGTTCAGAGCGGTCTCCGTCCCGACGAGGACGGAGCCGGGCTTGTCGCGGAATCTCTCCAAAACCTCGGCGATCTGGGCTTCAGTTTTGGTAGTGTCGGCGTCGATCTTGAGGACATCGATGCCGGGGAATTTGACTTTGACTTCCTCGACCACCCGGTCGATGCCGATGCCGAGGGGCGTCAGGCGGTGCCCGCCACAGGTGGCGCAGATGTCCTGGGCGCTCCGTCGCTCGCCGCATGCGTGGCACATGAAGAAATTCTTGCCCGTCTCCTTGGAAGTATAGAGCACGACCGGCGCGGAACATTGCCGGCAGATCACGATGGTGTCGCAGTCGTCGCAGATGGTGATGGGCGATGTGCCGCGACGGGAAGTGAGCATGAACAAGTGGGTGTTCTCCTCGTGATTCTTGCGGATCAGTTTCTCGAGTTCCACGGAGATCACCCGGAACTCCGGCTTGTCGCTGTCCGCGGACGACTCGCTCTTCTTGGACCTCGGGGCGTGCCGCATGTCGACCAATTGCTCCTTGGCCGTCGATACGGACCGCCACTTGAAAGGCGTGCCTCCGATGATCTCGTGCTTGGCCACTCGATCCAGGGTCTCGATGCGCAGGAGCGCGTCGGACAAGTAGACGTTGCGGCGCTCGCGCCTGCCGATCGTCTCGAGGGCGTGTCGCGCGTCGAGGTAAGGTGCCTTCATGGAGATCCAACCGCGGCTGTTCTCGCGTTCGATCACGATCGACTCGATGTCGCCCCTCGGCAGGATCGAGAATGAAGCCGTGGCGATGATGACCACCGGATGGCTGGTCTCGGCGATCTTGGTCCAGGTGTCGACGATCTTCTTCTTGGCCAGACTGCCGTGGAGAAGGAAGATGTATCCCTCGATGCCTTTCTCGAGCGCAACGAAGGTCTGCCGGGCGTCTTCGATGGTGGGGCAGTAGATGGCCAGGGATTTCTTGCGCACGAAATCCTGGCGGATCAGACTTCGCCAGGAGCTCAACCGGTCGGGCGCGTCGCCCTGTACGGCATAGGTCTCGTCCGGCGCAGGCGCGCCATGGAGCATGCTCGGCTGGATGGGTAGAGGCGGCGAGATACGGTGGGCATTGTCCAGGATGACTTCGGGGACGAGGGCGCTCACGACCGCGCCGACCGTCGTGGCATAGTAGTCGGCTAGAGTGGCGCAGGCGTCCATGAAGGCCGAAGAGAAGAAAGCCCCGGCCTTGATCCGGCCGAGCTTGCGGATCTCGTAGGAGGCGCGGCGAATCTCGGACTTCAAGTCTTCGGCCGGCTTGGAGTCGGTGACGATGGCGTGCACGGTCTTGGCTCGGAGCGGCACCGAGACTACCGCGCCCCGCGGCACTTCCGAGGCCGTGAAGTAGGTGAGGGTCTTGGTCCCCTTGGTGCGGACGAGTGGGATGACCGTGATGATGTTCATGCGTTATTTATACTCTTTTATGAGGATTTTACATCCTTGACAAGGATTTGATGTGTGATATTACAAAGGGAGGCAGAACGCGATTTTCGCCACATGGTGTGGATCGAGGATCCGAGCTCCAAAAAGGCCACAATGAACGGTTACAAGACACCAGAGTCTGAAGAGTCTGAGTTCTGGAAATCACGGACTGGGAAAGTTCTTGTGGGATTGGCGATTGTGATTGCGGCCGGGTGGTTCGTGCTCCAGTATATCCAGGCAACACCCCACGCCGCATCCGAATCCGTCGTCTCACACCAGAGCAAGCCTTGACCGTGGTCAGCAACACCGCCCCGTGGACGCATCGCTAGGCCCCAAGCCGAACGAAGCGCCCCGGGGTGTTTTTATTATCTTACAAATCCCTGAAAGTCTCGATATGCGCGCCGATTTTATTCAAGCGTGCCGCGAGGTCTTCGTAGCCACGGTTGATATTGTAGACATTCCTCAATATTGAAGTGCCGGGGGCAGCTAGCATTCCCAACATTATAATTACTGAAGGGCGCAAGGCTGGCGGGCAAACTATCTCAGCTGCTTTTAATTTGGCCGGGCCTTTGACATAGAAGCGATGCGGGTCGGCGAGCAAGGTTTCGACGCCGAGTTTGTCGAGCTCTTTGTAGTAGATGGCGCGCTCTTCGTATATCCAGTCATGGATGAAAGTCTCGCCTTCGGCGAAAGCGCCAATCAAAGCAAAGAATGGTAGGTTATCTATATTGATGGCAGGGAATGGGTTGGCGTGGATCTTTTCCTCGAGAGCCTTGAGGGAAGAAGGGAAGGTCTCTATATCTGCCAGATCTATCCTGCCATTCCGGCCCTTGTATCTTTTGGCGATCTTGTATTTGAAGCCCATCTTCTCCAGCTTGAAGAGTTCGAGCTCGAGGAAGTCGATCGGACAGCGGCTCACGGTGATGGCGGATTTGGTGACGATGGCCGCCGTGATGAGGGACATCGCTTCGATCGGGTCTTCACCGAGCGCGTATTCGATATCTGCGTCTATCTTCTCTACGCCATGGACGACGAGCGTCGATGTGCCGATGCCCTCGATCTTCACGCCGAGCTGTTCGAGATAGAAGCAGACATCCTGGACGGCATAGTTGGCGGAGGCGAACTTGATTGTGGTCGTGCCGGGAATGAGCGCCGCGGCACAGATCACGGTCTCGGTCACGGTGTCGCCGGATTCGTACATGACGATAGTCTGACCGCTCTTCAGGCCGGAATGGGAAACCTCATAATGCTTGGAGGTAGTCTCGATGGACACGCCGAGCTTCTCCAGAGCATAGAGATAGGGCTTGACCGTGCGGGTGCCGAGGCGACAGCCGCCGGGCTGGTTCACCTTGAAGCTCTTTAGGAAGTGGACCAGGGGACCGATGAGCATGATCTCGCTCCGGGTGCGCGCTTGGGAATAATATTCAGCATGGGAGAGGTTGAAATGTTTCGGTGCGGCGATGATGAGGTCGTCGCCTTTCCACTCTGCCTTCACGCCGATCGACTGGAAGACTTCGATGATACGGTGGACTTCCTCGATGCGTGGGGCATTCTTGATCGTGGTCATGCCGCGGTTCAGGAGGGAAGCGAACATCACGCCCATGGCGCCATTTTTCGAAGTACGGACGGTGATGTTGCCCTTGAGCTTGTGGCCGCCTTCGATCTTGAAGTTGATAGCGTTGTTGTTCGAGAAGGAGAAGATCTCGCGGTCGAGGGCTTTGCTGATGGTCGAGAGCGTCTTGGTGGAGAGGTTCTGCTCGCCTTTCTCGATGCGCGCGATGACGCTCTGAGTGGTCTTGGTCTTCCTAGCGAGTTCAGCTTGAGTCATGCCGCGGCTCTCGCGGAGCTTGGCGATGAATGAGCCGATCTGGGTCAGAGAAGTGTCTTTTTTCATATGCGTAGTAATATAGCATATATGCTATATAGTGGCAAGGGATGTTGTGGATTACTCCTGCTTAAAAAAAGCCGCCCGGTAGAAGGCGGCGAGAGAGTGGTGATCTAGGCGATCCAGAGGGTTAGCATCCAATGTTTTGGAGTAGGCATGATGCTGTGGTTTCCGACGCCAGACCAAGAGCAATCGAAAAGGATGTCCGCAGCTTTCTGACCAATACGTTTCTCGACACCCATATCCCAAATCATTTGGTCAATAAATCGAACGAAGGATTCCTGCCTGGATGGGCTTTCTGCGTTTAGCGTGATCCAATTTATGCGGACAACAGGCTTGTCTTCCTGTGCAGCACTTTTGACTGCAAGAAGGATGACATCTCTAAGCTCCCTTTCTGTGGAGATATCTGGGCCGTTCAAGTGGACTCGTCCAGACCTGTCAGCGTCAAATATTTTATAGGGCATTAGTTATGTGGGTTAATCTGATTGCTTTATAACACGCGAGTTATATTTTGTAAACCCTTCTATAGCAGCTCGATGTTACTGTTCATATTTCTCGTTATTTATGATAGAGTCGCTCTACTTATGAGCTTTTTCTCGCCGAAACTTGGTATCGACCTGGGTACAGCCAATACTCTGGTTTTCGTGCCCGGCAAAGGCATCGTGCTGAACGAGCCTTCCGTCGTGGCTATCTCCGAGATCGACAAGAAGGTCCTGGCCGTCGGTAACGAAGCCAAGGAGATGATCGGCCGCACACCCGACTCGATCGTGGCTTACCGTCCGATGAAGGATGGCGTCATTGCCGACTATCGCGTGACCGAAGCCATGCTCCGCTACTTCCTCGACAAGGCTCTGGGCAAGTTTTCGCTATGGAAGCCTGACGTGATGATCTCCGTGCCGGCCTCCGTCACTTCGACCGAGCGTCGTGCTGTCATCGAAGCCGCCATCCGCGCCGGGGCCAAGAATGCCTATGTCGTCAAAGAGCCGATCCTGGCCGCTATCGGCGCCGGCATCCCTATCCAAGAACCGCGCGGCTACATGGTCGTCGACGTCGGCGGCGGCACGACTGACGTGGCCGTGATCTCGCTCGGCGGCATAGTCTCCTCGACTTCGGTCAAGTGCGCAGGGAACAAGCTCGACGCCGCTATCGCCGACTACATCAAGAAGACATTCAACTTGGCTATCGGCGATCATATGGCGGAGGTCGTCAAGATCAATGTCGGTTCGGCCATCCCGCTCGATCAGGAGCTCACTATGACCGTGAAGGGGCGTGACTTCATCTCCGGCCTGCCGCGCTCGACCGAGATCAAGACCAACGAGATCGTCAAGGCGTTGGCGGCTCCTCTGCGCGATATGATCAAGGCAATCAAAGATGTCCTGCAAGAGACGCCTCCCGAGCTCGCGGCCGATATCATTGATCAGGGCATCACCATGACCGGAGGTTCGTCGCTCCTACGCAATCTACCGGAACTGGTCTTCCGCCGTACCGGTGTGAAAGCTCAACTCGCGGAAGAGCCGCTTCTCTGTGTGGCGAAGGGTACCGGTATTGCACTCGAACATTTGGATGTCTACAAGAAGGCGATTGTGGCGAAGAGGTAGAGAATTTTTATATAAAAAAACCCCGCCACAAGCGCGGGGTTGTACTTCGGGGAACGACTTTCAGATGATGTCGAAGGCCTTCTGGAAGAGGTGATCTTCGTTGACCAGGCTATACGAGGGGAGGAAAAGATTATTCCAGCTCCCGACGATGCCCTCGTCACGGAAAAGAGCATCGAGCTTCTTGTTCCAGCCCGCGACTGTATCCTTGTCGGCATCCAGCATGGTGTCGGTCCGGAGCGAGGCCTCCTCGATGATAGTGCAGATCGAGATGATCTTCGTTTGGGCGCAGATCTCCTTCATCGTATCCATGTCATTGTCGGCTTCCATGAGGTCTTTGCTGATGACTTCGCGCATGGTTTGCGCTATCTCGCTCGGCTGGAAGGCATTGGCGCAGGCCAGCTGGACGATGCGATAGCATTCCTCACGGGACAATCCGACCTGGAGGCCGTGTTCCGTCAGGAATTCCTTGGCGGCGTTAGAGGCATATGTGCCGCGTGATTCGATGATCTCGATCATCATATTGTCGGGGTAGACCTTCATGCCGCCAACTATGGACGTCATGGTTTTCAGGGCCTTGATCGTCACGTGGAAAAGATCAGGCCAGAAGACGCGTTCGACGCAGGATTGCTCGATGGCGCGCTCCTCCCAAGTGACGATATTCTGACGGATGCCCTCGGCATACTTCGCCGCCATCGTGGCCATCCCGGCCGTATTCTCGCACCCGATGTTGTTCTTCTTGTGGGGCATGGCGGACGAACCCTTCTGCAATTTGCCAAATGGCTCATGGCAGAGAGGGTGGCCGCTGCGCGACATGAGACGGATATCGAGCGCGATCTTTTCGACGACCAGCACTTGGTTGGCCAAGGCGTCTGCGATCGGCGCGTAGAGCACGCGGGGCATGATCTGGGTGGCGCCGATCCACGGCAGCAGCCCGAGAAGCTTCAGAGCTTCCTCCTCGACCTCAGGGCTCACGCCGCTGTTGGTGCCGATGGCGCCGGAGAGCTTGGAGTACTTGAGGTTGTCCATCTGTTGTCTGAGTGTCGCTTGCGCAGCTCTCAGGTCGCAGTACCAGGTAAGGCACCTTTTCCCGAAGGATTGCATCTCCGCTTCTTGGCCGTGAGTGCGTCCATTCATGGGGGTGTACCGGTACTTGATGGAGAGATTACGGATCTCTCTGAGCAGGCCGGAGGTCGCCATGGAGATCTGGAGACAGGCTTCCGAGAGCATCATGGCGAAGGCAGCTTCTTCGGTGTCGTATGAGGTCATGCCTTTGTGCCAGTATGCCTGGAGCTCGACGGGCAGATGCCGCATCCGCTCCTCGATGAAGGCGTTGAGGTCGTGCTTGACGATCTTCTCGCGCTCGTCGATCCACTTGCCGTCGATGGGTCTGTCATTCAAGATGGCATTGATATCGTGGTGCGTGTCCTTGGGGATTTGACCGAGATTTTCCCTGGCTTGGATGACGGCCAATTCGACCGTTTGCCAGCGTTTGTATTTCTCGTCCAGGCTCGCGCTTTTCACTATCGTCGTGTCTGAGTATCTGGTTATCATGATGGGTGGTTCCTATTCTGTTGTGAGCCCGCTTGATGCGGGGACTATAAGTCTGATTCCACCTTATGCGACTTCACGGATTTGTCAACCAAGTAGGTTCTAAACACCCCAGTGGATTGACAATTTGTATTGGCCTTTATCTTTTATGGAGATTAAATGTACAATTGACCCATGCCCCTCTCCGTCTCCCTCAAAACCCTCTCTCACCACGCCTATTGTCTCGTCGGCAATGACGTTGCCAAGGCCGAGCTCGTTTCTATTCTCGAGAAAACTCACAAGATCAAAACACACGGCAACCCTGACTTCTTCGATCGCCGTTATGAGACGATGACCATCGATGAGGCGAGGGAAGTCAAATCATTAGCGGAAACACGGCCAGTGAATGAGTCGGGCAAGAAGATATTTATCTTGACGATGAATGGGATCACCGTCGAGGCACAAAACGCCCTGCTCAAATTGCTCGAAGAGGCTCCCGTCGATTCTCACTTCTTTCTAATCATCCCGTCCGCGCACTTACTCCTGCCGACCGTGAAGTCGCGCCTCTCATTCATCGGTGAAAGCGCCGGGCGCGCTGTATCAGATCCCGCACTTCTCGGATCTGCCGAAAAATTTGTCAAATCCACCAAGAAGGATAGATTGGAATACGTAAAATCGCTCATGGATGAGATCGCCAAGGAAAAAAGACCAAAACAAGACGCACTGAACTTCATGAACGCGCTCGAAGAGGTCATCCACGCAGGGGGAGTGAAAGAGCACGTCAGATCACTCGAAGCAGTCGCAAACGCCCGGACATATATGAACGATCGTGCCCCCTCGCTCAAGATGCTCCTCGAATATGTTGCTTTGAATGTTTGAGTGCTATAATACAGACATATATGGCTTACGACTTTAATCCGTTCAAGAAGCAGGTTGCCGGCGCCGAAGAGTGGCTCAAGAAGGAGCTCCAGCAGATCCGTACCGGTCAGGCCTCGCCGATCGTCCTCGATGCCGTACGTGTCGAGGTCTACGGTGTTCCGACGCCGCTCAAGGAAGTGGCCAGCATCATGATCGAGGGAGCTCGGACCCTCCGGATCTCACCTTGGGACAAAGCTCAGGTCAAAGAGATCGAGAAGGCCATCAATATCGCAAATATCGGCGTCTCTGTATCCGTCGACGATCAGGGTGTCAGGGTCAATTTCCCCGAGCTCACTTCCGACAAACGCAAAGACTTCGCCAAGGTGGCCAAGGACAAGCTAGAAGAAGCCAAGAAGCAGATTCGCGGATATCGCGACCATGTCGTCAAAGATCTCAATGCCAAGGAGAAGGCCGGTGGTTATGGGAAGGATGAGATCTTCCGCCTGCAGAAAGACGTCCAGAAGCTCGTCGACGACGCCAACAAGAAATTCGAAGATGCTTACGCCAAGAAGGAGAAAGAGATCTTGAACTGATGACCGTCGTTATATTCATCATTGTCCTCGCGGTCCTGATCTTTGTCCATGAGCTTGGGCATTTTTTGACTGCCCGGGCCTGCGGCATCAGAGTGGATGCCTTCAAGATCGGTTTCGGACCGAAGCTTATCGCTTGGCGCAGAGGGGAGACAGAATACGGCATCAACTGGATTCCATTCGGCGGGTTTGTCAGGATCCACGGGGAGAATCCAGATGAAGAGGCGACAAGTGGCCCAGATGCTTTGCGGAGCTTCGTGAACAAGCCGCGCTGGCAGCAGGTGATTGTGCTGGCCTCCGGAGTGCTCATGAATTTCCTGTTCGCCTGGCTCATCTATGCATGTGTCTTCGGCACCGGAGTCACGGCTTCAGTCGACGGTTTTGAGAAGTATGCCGCCCGGTTCCAGAACCAAAGGATCATGATCACATATGTCCTGCCGGCATCTCCGGCCGAGAAAGCCGGTCTCAAGGAGGGCGATGTCATCGAGTCGGTCGGCTCCATCGCAACCGGACAGCGCCAATCCGTCGAGGAAGTCCAAGCGGCGGTCAATGCCGGCGATGGCGGTTCCGTCACAGTGCACTATCTTCGCGGCGACGTATTGGGGACCGCCGAGATTGTCCCACTAGCGGGCTTCGTCCAGGGCCGATACGCCATCGGTATCTCTATGGATAATATCGCCGACCTACGCCTGCCGATCTGGAGCGCGGTCTCGGAAAGTCTCCATTACACCCTGGTCATGATCAAGGAGACAGTCATCGGACTCTATACATTCCTCGCCAATATCTTCCGCGGCGCGCCGAACTTCTCCGATGTGGCCGGCCCGATCGGTATCGCCGGCATCGTGGGCAATGCCGCCGAGCTCGGATTTACATACCTGCTCATGATCACGGCTATCATCTCGATCAACCTGGGCGTGGTCAACCTGATCCCATTCCCGGCCTTGGACGGTGGCCGCATCCTCTTCGTGCTCATCGAAGGAGCTTTCCGCCGCCGCATCCCGGCTCGGTTCGCCAACTCCGCTAATCTCGTCGGATTTGCCCTGCTCATGATCCTCATGGTGGCGGTGACTTGGAAAGATATAGCGAAGCTGATCAGCTGATTTTCCCTTGTTGATACAAAAAACAAGCCCCCACAGGTGAGTGGGGGCGAAATGGGCAATGTGCAGGACTGGACGTTGCGGCGATCAGAACGATTTTGCTTGGCCGGCGATCTGTGGCGACTGTTCTGACAGTTGCACGCCTTCTTCCTTGAGGCTATTCATCAGGTTGAACGCAAAGTACCCGATCAGGATGTAGATAAATAGCGCTAGCCCGCATACTGCGTAGCGCAATCCGTGAGCACCGTCGGCGGTCGAAGGCATGGATGCGCTTAGGGCCATGATGGCGATCATCACGGCGCCGATCACTCCCAAGGATAAGAATCCGACACCTTCGATGCGGCCAAGATCACAACACCGGCGCACCCAACGGAAGCATTGGATGGGGTAGAACAGCACGAGGAACAGGGCAAGGATAGCCCGGAAGAATGTTGGGCTTGAACTAGTTTTCATAGAACGAGTTGGGGGGTTGAGACGTACGAGGGTGAAAGACTAACTATTTATACTCTCACACATTCTACGATTGCAGTCAAGACCATTACAAAGCCGCGATTTTGAGCTATTATTTACCCAACAAACCCCATGCGCCAATCACACCTATTCACCAAGACTCGTCGCGAAGCGCCCAAGGACGAGGTCGCCAAGAACGCCCAACTCCTCATCCGCGCCGGATATATCAACAAGGAGATGGCTGGCGTGTACTCATTCCTGCCGCTCGGCCTGCGTGTTATGAACAAGATCATCGGCGTTATCCGCGAGGAGATGGACGCTATCGGCGGGCAGGAAGTGCACCTCACGGCGCTGCAGGACAAGAAGACCTGGGAGACGACCGGCCGCTGGAGCGACGAGGTTGTAGACAACTGGTTCAAGACTAAGTTGAAGGGCGGCGCCGATGTGGGCCTAAGCTTCACGCACGAAGAGCCGCTGACTAAGCTTATGAAGGATCACGTGCGCTCGTTCCGCGATCTGCCATCGGCTATCTATCAATTCCAGACCAAGTTCCGGAATGAAGAGCGCGCCAAGTCCGGCATCCTGCGCGGCCGCGAGTTCCTCATGAAGGACCTATATTCGTTTAACGTCGATGAAAAATCTCACGGCGAATTCTACGAGCGCGCCAAGCAGGCATATGTTCGGATTTTTGACCGTCTCGGTCTGGGCGCACAGACTTATGTGACTTTTGCTAGCGGCGGATCATTCTCGAAATATTCACATGAGTTCCAGACTGTGCTCGAGGCCGGCGAAGACACGATTTTCGTACACGAAGGCAAGAAACTCGCTATCAATAGAGAAGTTTTAAATGAAGAGGTCTTGAAAGATTTGGGAATCAATAAGAGCGACCTCGTCGAAAAGAAAGCTGTTGAGGTTGGAAACATCTTCTCGCTTGGTACGCGTTTCTCGGATGCATTCGGGTTGAATTATAAGGACGCTGAAGGGAAGTCGAAGCCGGTGGTCATGGGCTCATATGGTATCGGTCCCGGTCGTGTCATGGGCACGATCGTCGAGGTGCATGCTGATGAGCGCGGGTTGGTCTGGCCGGAAGCGGTCTCGCCGTTCGCGGTGCATCTCATCGCGCTTTTTGATGAGAAGGGTACTGTGAAAGCTGCTGCTGACGGATTGTACGAAAGATTGGTTAAAAAAGGCGTGGAAGTCCTATACGATGACCGCGACGCCGGCGCCGGCGAGAAATTCGGAGATGCGGATCTGATCGGCATCCCAAGGCGCCTGGTCGTGAGTGAGAAGACTCTGAAGAATGATGAGGTGGAAGCCAAGGACCGGCTGATGGGGAAGGTGGAGATGGTGAAGATTGCGAGTTTGTAAAAGTGGAAAAACTAAAGTTTCAATCAAATTGGTCAGATGATAATCACTGCCTACAGGCGTGTGTGAAGATGGTCCTTGATTTTGTCTATAATAAAGATACAAGCTGGGATGAAGTCAACAAGATGACCCATTTTCAAGAAGGTTTATATTCATGGATGCCAGCAGGGGCTGTTGCTATTAACGAACGAATTCCAGGTGTTAGATTGGTAAGCAAACTAGACTACAAAGAATTTTCTGAAAAAGGAGAAGATTATTTAATAGAGCTTTGGAAAAATGCTCCGGGGTGGTTTGCTCAGCAAAAAAGAATGGCCTCTCCTGACTTTTCACGGGAACGTAATGATGCGGCCTATCTTTTGACTCATAATATTTTTGAATGCCGGGAGATTTCAAGAAGTGAGATTGAAAAGCTTTTGAATGAAAAAATATTCGTTATTGCCCTTGTTAATGCAGACAGTCTTAATGATAGGGACGGCAGTAATGCTCACTTCGTTCTTCTTTATGGTCAGGATGAAGACAATTTTATTCTTCACGATCCAGGATTGCCGCCAATACAGGCTAAGCACGTAGATAAAAATAAATTCATTGATGCGTTTTGGCAATCAGTAATCCTTGTGCCTAGTAAAAAGAGTTAAAGATGGTCATAGAGAAAACAATCTGTCAATTACTCGCATATTTCTAGTTGTGGTAAGCTCCAAGCAATGAGTTTCAAGGATCACAAAGACAGGCTTTTTAGTCGTTTCTCCAACGATATCGGCATCGATCTCGGTACCGCTAACACTCTCGTATATGTGCGCGGCAAGGGCATCGTCGTCAACGAGCCTTCGGTCGTAGCCGTGAATGAGAAGACCGGTCAAGTCGTGGCTGTTGGTGCCGCCGCCAAGGAGATGCTCGGCCGTACGCCGGCTCATATCACGGCCGTGCGCCCGCTCGTCGACGGGGTGATCTCTGACTTCGAGGTCACCGAAGAGATGCTCTCATACCTCATGCGCCGTGCCGGCGAATACATGCCCCACAGACTACTAGGTCCGCGCGTAGTGGTCGGCGTACCTTCGGGTGTGACCAACGTCGAGGTGCGCGCCGTCCGCGACGCCACCAAGAACGCCGGCGCCCGCGAGGTCTATATAGTAGAACAGCCGATGGCTGGGGCGATCGGCATCCGCCTGCCGGTCCACGATCCGGTCGGTTCTATGATCATCGACATCGGCGGCGGTACGACCGACATCGCCGTGATCTCGCTCGGTGGCATCGTCCGTTCCAAGAATCTCAAGATCGCCGGCGACCGCTTCAACAACGACATCATTTCCTATATCCGCAACGAATTCAAGATCTTGATCGGCGAGACCACGGCCGAACAGGTCAAGATGAGCGTCGGCTCTGTCGTCTTGGACGAATCTCTCGAGACCACTATCCGCGGCCGTGACCTCATCACCGGCTTGCCGCGTGAAGTAGTGATCACCGACTCTGACATCCGCGAGGCCATGGGGCAGTCGATCGACACTTTGGTCGAAGCCACCAAGGAAGTCCTCGAGACCACACCTCCCGAGATCCTTTCCGATATCATGCGCCGCGGCATATATCTGGTCGGTGGCGGTGCACTCATCAAAGGCCTTCATATCCTCTTGGCCGAAACGCTCAAACTGCCCGTCTCGATCGCCGAAGATCCGCTGACCGCCATCGCCCGCGGGGCCGGCATCATCCTCGAAGACCTCGAACGCTACCGGTCGATCCTCATCGAAAGCGAAGATGACTTACCTTCTTCCTCATAGCTCACCGGCCAGGCGTCGGTCGAGAGTGTTCTGGACGATTTCTATCATCGTCGTGCTCATCGTACTGTTCATCAGTTGGCGAGCGCCTCACACCTTCCCGAGTCTCATGACTGCGGTCGCGCGGCCCTTCTGGCGGATGTCTTTTTCCATTCAAAGCGGCGCCTTGAGGTCGCCCGCGGAACTGCTCAAGGATAACGAGGAGCTCAAATTCCAGCTGGACAGTCTCAAGCAGAATATTGCTAGTTCGACCATCGGCGCGATCCTCGTCGAGAACCAAGAGCTCAAGGCGATGTTCTATCGCGCCTCGACCACACCGTTTAAGTTGGCGGCTGTTTTGGCCCGCCCGCCATTCATGCCTTATGACGAGCTCATCATCGACCTCGGCGCCGATGACGGGATCTCGACTACCACCCGTGTCTACGCGCCTGGCAATATCCTCATCGGTCGCGCCGTCGAGGTCCTAAGCCAAACCTCGAAAATAGCTCTATATTCCTCGCCGGGAGAGAGGTATAACGTCCTGATCGGCGCGAACCATGTCCCAGCTACGGCGGTAGGTCAGGGCGGGGGACAATACCGGGCAGATGTGCCGCACGGCACAGCGCTCCTCGTCGGGGATGCGGTCAATGATCCTTCCTTGAGCAATGGACCGCTCGGTGTGATCGTCTCTCTGGCTACGGATCCGGCCGATCCTTTCGACACGATCATCTTCACGCCGCAGGTGAATATCTACAGCTTGCGTTGGGTCATGGTCGACGCGCGACCGGCCGCCAAGCTCAAGAAGTGACATGAATGAGAATCCGACATTGAGGGTCTTGCTCGATATCTTCCTCCTGATCTTGACGCTGTTCGGCTATTGGTATGTCGCTCTGCCGATTGCGCTCCTCTCGGCTTGGTCCTTCCCGTTCTATGTCGAGCTGGTGATCATGGGTTTTGTCTATGACGCGCTCTTTGGGATGGGCCGGGGGTTGGGTGTCTGGGGGTACCTCGCGCTCTTCATCACGGTGGTGCTGTTCGCCGCTATTTCTTTTCTCAAGGTTATCATCCGCAAGTAGCTGCGCGGGTCCTGGATCACTCTTCGCCAAGTCTTTTGGTACCCTGGGCGCGGAGCTTTTCTGTTCGAGGGGTGGTGAACCCGATGGCGCCGGAGAGCGCGATCATCAAGGCGTTGTCACCGGCGATATGTCGCGACGGTAGGAATATCGGGATGCCATGTTCGCGCGCGGTCTCTCCGAATCTCTCTCTTAGTGCTAAGTTCGCGCTTACACCGCCGCCGATCACGATCGATCGTGCACCGATCTTTTCGATGGCCGAGCGGAGCTTGGTGTCCAGCGTCTCCACGACCGCCTGCTCGAATTCGCGAGCCAGGCCTTTTTTGAAATCATCGGGTAATTGGCCATCGGGAGTTTTGTCGGCGTCTCTCACGGCATACAGCACGGCCGTCTTTAGGCCTGAAAAGGAAAAGTCTAGATCATCGCTCCCGAGCATCGGCCGGGGGAGTTTGACCGGCGAGATGATCCCTGCGGTGGCGGCTTGTGCCGACAGCTCCGCCAAGCGCGGTCCGCCGGGATAGGGGAGGCCGAGGAGGCGTGCGGCCTTGTCGAAAGCCTCGCCGACGGCATCGTCCCGGGTCTCGCCAACGATCTCATAGTGAGCGAGTGAATCTATCCTGACCAATTCGGTATGGCCGCCGCTTGCGAGGAGGGCGACGGCAGGCAAAGGCAACTCGTAGAGCTTCTGCCAAGCTCCGTCCACGAGGTCGGACGGGAGCAGGGAACCGATGATATGCCCCTCCATGTGGTTGACCGGCAGAAGTGGCGTACCCCACAGAGCCGCGAGCATCCGGGCGCAGTTGATCCCGACCCAGAGGGCCGGTTCCAGTCCCGGTCCCTCGGTCACAGCGATGAGATCGATTGCCGGGGCTTGCTCCAAGAACTCCGCCTGGGCGAATGATTCGAACAGTTCAGGATTTTGTGATCCGACTTCGGTGCGGAAAGAGTCAAGCGTCTCCGATAGTCCTTGTGCCGGCGAATCCTGTCCGACTGACGGAGAGCGGCGTGGTAGTCCGGCTTGTTCGAACAATCTATGCAAAAGCGGCACGATATTTTTGCCGTGCTCTCTCTTGGCTAGCGTCGGATAGACACCGCCGTATGCGCTGTGCAATTCCGCCTGCGAAAGGATGAGCGACGCGATCACGCGGTACTCGCGCGCGGAGCCTTCGCCTTGCGTTTCGATGAGGGCGAGGGCAGTCTCGTCACAGGAAGTTTCGATGCCGAGGATGATCATAAGATGATTTAAGCTTGACTAATCAGTTTAATTATTGTAGTGTCGGTAGATAACACTGCCGATCGGTCGCTTAACATTTATATCATATCCACATGAAGAAAACCTTAAAAAACAACGTTATTTCAGCCGGCATCGCTCTGGCTGTATTTGCATTCATTCTCGCCCTTGCACCGGGTCATGCTTCAGCCCAGTGGAGCGGTGGCTATGGCAACAATAACAACGGCGGTTACAACGGCGGCTATTCCTATGGCGGAAACTACAGGAATGGCGGCTACAACTATGGCGGTTATGGAGGCGGCTACAACTATGGCGGCTACAATAATTATCCGCCAGCTCCGTCGCCTCGCACCATCCCGACAGTCCAGGTCGTCTATCCGAACGGATATTTCTACAACTATTATGTGCCGACGGTCCGATATTTCCCGGCTGGCGGCTACGGCTACGGTTCCAACCGCAATTGCTCGTATTACAGTCCCTGCATGTAAATCCGGCGAGCGTTCGAGAACGAGCGGTCCTTTGATTACCAAAGAACCGCTTTTTCTGTTACTATTTTCAGCATGAATGATAAGCCTGCCCATGTCCCCGCGAAATTCCTGAAGCCATTCGATCCGACGGCGACAGAAGACCGTATATACAAGCTCTGGGAGGAGAGCGGATTCTTCGATCCTGATAAGTTGCCGGAGCGTCATCAGAAGGGCGAGTCCTTCTCGATGGTCTTACCTCCGCCCAACGTGACTGGCGTCCTGCATATGGGCTCGGCTTTGATGCTCGCCATCGAGGATATCATGGTCCGTTATGCCCGCATGAAGGGGAAACGCACGCTCTGGATCCCCGGCACCGATCATGCCGCTATCGCCACCCAGGCCGTGGTGGAGAAGGATATCCAGAAGAAGGATGGTAAGTCGCGCCACGACCTCGGCCGTGAAGAATTACTCCGTCGCATCGATGCGCATGTCGTGACCACTCATGACGCAATCATCACCCAGATTCGCAAGCTTGGCGCCTCGCTCGATTGGTCGCGCGAAGCTTTCACTCTCGATGAAGAGAGAAACCTTGCTGTACGCACGGCTTTCAAGAAGATGTATGACGACGGACTGATCTACCGCGGTTATCGTGTGGTCAATTGGGACCCCAAGGGACAGACGACTATATCTGATGATGAGATCGAGTATGAGGCTCGGAAGACCACTCTATACACATTCAAGTATTCCAAAGACATTCCGATCTCTATCTCCACGACTCGGCCGGAAACGAAGCTCGGCGACACCGCCATCGCCGTGCATCCGGATGATGAGAGGTACAAGCAGTTCATCGGCCAGGAATTCAAGGCTGTTTTTGCCGGTGAGCCGATTGCGCTCAAGGTGGTCGCTGATCAATCGGTAGACCCGGCATTCGGTACGGGCGCGCTCGGAGTGACCCCGGCTCACAGCATCGCTGATTGGGAGATGGCTCAACGGCACAGCCTTCCGCTCAAACAAGTTATCAATGAATATGCCAAAATGACGACCGGCATGGAGGGAGTCAAAGACAAGAAGACAGTAGAGGCCCGCGAAGCAGTTGTCGCATGGCTCAAGCAGGAAGGTCTCTTGGAGAAGTCAGAAGATATCGAACATAATATCAGTCTTGCCCAGCGTACGGGTGGCATCGTCGAACCATTGCCCAAACTCCAATGGTTCGTGGCGGTGAATAAACCTTTTGAGCGCCGCGCGGCTACGGAGGGTGCGTCACTTCCGCCAAGTGACCGGAAAATGGTCACTTTGAAGGAGTTGATGAAAGAAGCAGTCTCTTCTCCAGTCGGCGTCAAGATTATCCCTGACCGCTTCGAGAAGGTCTATGTCCACTGGATCGAAAATCTCCGCGATTGGTGCATTTCGCGCCAGATCTGGTATGGGCACCGCATCCCGGTGTGGTATAAGACAGAAGTTGGTAGTGATATGGAAGCCATTCATTTTAAGGAGGATATTTTGTACAAAAAATTAAATCTAATGAATCGCAGAGAGTTTGATAATTTTTCGACAGATTTTCTCCTTAATGACAACGAAAAAGTTTCTTGGCTAACGAACAAGGAAGATGAGATGCAACTGACAAGACAATATATTAATATTTTGAAGCAAAGAGGTTATGTTGATGAAGATTGGATTCAAAAAAATCGAATTCAACGTAATCTTCGTCCTGCGGAAATCTATGTTGGGATAACACCCCCTGAAGATAAAGGTTTTGGTTGGATCCAAGACGAGGACACGCTCGACACCTGGTTCTCTTCCGGCCTCTGGACTTTTTCAACGCTCGGCTGGCCGGATGAGAAAGAATTCAAGAGGAACCGCCAGTATCATCCGACTACGATCCTCGAGACCGGTGCCGACATCCTCTTCTTCTGGGTGGCGCGCATGATCCTCATGAGCACTTATCTTTTGGGCGAAGTGCCATTCAAGACCGTCTATATCCACGGCCTGGTCCGCGATGCCAAAGGTCGCAAGATCAGCAAGTCGCTCGGCAACAATCTCGATCCGCTCGATATGATCGCCAAGTATGGTGCCGATGCCGTGCGCATGTCCCTCATCGTGGCTGTCGGCCCCGGCAATGACAGTAAGATAGACGAGCAGAAGATCAAGGCTTACAAGCTCTTCACCAACAAGCTCTGGAATGTCGCGCGCTTCGTGCTGTCATCTGCCGGAGGCGATCGCGGCAAAGACAAGGTTCCAGTAGCTAGCATCGCATACGATCCGAAATTCGAGGATTGGTCACCTGCCGATGTCGCGCACATCAAAGATCTCGCTATCCTGACATCGGAGTTGACCAGGGAGATGGACGAATACAAGCTTTATCTCGTCGGCGAGAAGCTCTACCACTACGCCTGGCACGAATTTGCCGATAGGATCATCGAGGAGAGCAAGCCGATCCTGGCGGGGGAGGACGCTCGGGCCCGGTTGTCTCGCGTCCAATTCCTCCTGCGTGGCTTCGAGACGATCTTGCGGGCGCTCCACCCATTCATGCCTTATGTGACGGAAGAGATCTGGGCTGATATGCCGATCCCGGCTAAGAAGCTCCTCATGGTCGAAAGATGGCCTGAATAGCGGTTTTATCCACAACACATTCACCCAGTTTCCTACAGTATGCGTTACAATACAGAGGTGAAGAAGCTTCTCTCTCAATTTGGCTCGATTGTGCTCATCCTGGTTTTCCTCCTGGTCATCGCCCAGATAACTAGCGTCATCGCGGCTGTCAATCCCGGCGGCATCGGCGGTTGGGCCTGGTCTTCGAACACTGGCTGGCTATCGGCCAGTTCGACTGATGCGGGTGCCGGGGGCGGACCGTATCAGCTTGTGGCTGACGGTTCCGGGAATATTACCGGATATATGTGGTCATCCAATCTCGGTTGGATCAAGTTCGGCGGCTTGGCTAGCTTCCCGGCCGCTGGTGGCAACGCCAATGTCAATCTTACGAACGGCGCGGTCACTGGCTGGGCGCGCGCTTGCGCCGGTGCCGTCTTCGGCACTTGTGCCTCGATGATTTCGAGGAGCGATGGCTGGGATGGCTGGATCGAGCTGTCCGGCACCAATCACGCGACCAGCGATATGAGCGGCAACGGCGGCGTGACTATGGATTCCACGACTGGTGCCTTCGTCGGTTATGCCTGGGGTGGTTCGGTCATGGGTTGGATCCAGTTCAATACCGCTGGTGCCGGTTCGACCGGCGTGACGCTCTGTCCCTTGGGCAACTGCGCCAACCAGCCGATCACCGGCAACTGTACGGCTGTGCCGAACCCGCCGACCAACTTAGCTCCGAATACCGCGGTGACATTCACGGCCAATCCGACGAGCGGCACTGGACCATATACATACAACTGGGACGGCGCCGGTTATGCTGGTTCTAACACCAAGATCGTCTCTTATTCTTCGACCGGTTCTGGTCCGAACGTGCTTATCAAGGATTCGATTGGCGCTTTCTCGAACAGCATCTCTTGTCCGGTCGTCACTATCCTCCAACCGCTCGGTTCTACCAATCTCCTGATCGCCAAGAGCGGCACGACGGCTACCAAGAATACCGCGACCCTCAACAAGAACACTCAATTCTTCCTGTCTTTCAATGCCACCATGTCGAGCGATTATACTTGCGCCCCAGAGTCAGGCACGAATTGGGACGGTTCCGGCTGGCTGGCCATGCCCATCAATAATGTTTCTAACGGCGACGGTACGGACACCTGGAGCGGTACTACGGCTGCTCTTGATAGCGGGACCGTGGTGGGTACATACAACTTCACAGTCGCATGCAACAGCGGGACGAATCCGCAGCAATCATCCTCCGCCACTCTCCGCGTGGTCAGTACCGCGATAAACGAGATCTAAATCCTTGGCTTTCCGCTATATTGACATCCATGCGCATTTGAATTTCGCCGTTTTCGACGCGGATCGCGATGAGGCGGTCCGACGCGCCGTTACCGCGGACACAGCCGTCATCAATGTCGGGACCCAGGCGGATACCTCGCGAAAGGCCGTCGAGATGGTTGGTCAATATGAAGAAGGGGTATATGCCATCGTTGGTCTGCATCCGACGCACAGCGACGAGTCCTTTGATCCGGCGGTCTACAGGGAATTCCTGAAGAACCCCAGAGTCGTCGGTATCGGGGAGTGCGGCCTCGATTATTTCCGGCTCGAAGCCGATACCAAAGCCAGACAAAAAGAGACGTTCGCGGCGCAGATCGAGCTAGCTAACGAGTCCGGCAAGCCGCTGATGCTCCATGTCCGTGAAGCTTATGGCGACGCTCTGGAGATGCTCCGGAGCCAGGCCAAGGTCAAGGGCAACGCCCATTTCTTTGCCGGTACGATAGAGGAGGCCAAGATGTTCCTTGATCTCGGGTTTACCATCTCCTTCACCGGCGTCATCACTTTCGCCAAACAATACCTTGAGCTTGTGGAGTATGTGCCGCTCGACATGATCCAGGCCGAGACCGACTGCCCATTCGTCACGCCGGTGCCGTACCGAGGCAAGCGCAATGAGCCGGCCTATGTGTCGCATGTAGTGGAGAAGATCGCCAGAGTGAAGGGGTTGCCTATAGCGACGGTAGAAGATGCGCTTCTTGCGAATGCTCGGAGAATGTGGAAGATAGAGCTATGAAATCGCTCAAGGTTGTTCTCCCAGACGCGCCTGGTATATACATATTCCGCGACGCTAAGAAGCGCCCGCTCTACATCGGTCGAGCCACATCTCTGCGCTCGCGTGTGCGCAGCTATTTTGGGGCGGACCTCATTGTCACCAGGGGGCCACGGATAGTAGACATGGTCACGCGGTCTAAGTCCGTCACTTTCGAGTCGACTGACTCAGTCCTCGAAGCCATCATCCTTGAGAGCGAACTGATCAAGCGTTATCAGCCCTACTACAACGTAGACGAGCGCGACGACAAGAGCTCGCAGTACGTGGTCATCACAGCCGAGAAGTGGCCGCGCGTATTCTTGGCTCGAGCGCGTGATTTTGATCAGGCAGTCAAGGAAGGTGATCTGCCATACAAGGTGAAGCGGGCATTCGGCCCATACCCAGAGTCCGGCCTTATCAAAGAGGCCCTGAAGATCCTGCGCCGGCTCTTTCCATTCAAGGACAAAAAATCCTTTGATAGCCGTCACGACGCTTTCTATCGAGCGCTTGGAAGATCGCCGCATGATAGTGACGAGGTGGCTCGCAAGCGGTACTTGAGGACTATCCACTACCTGATCCTTTTCTTTGAAGGCAAGAAAAAGATACTGAGAAGGCGTCTAGAGATCCAGATGAAGGCCGCCGCCAAGGAACTGCGCTTTGAGGAGGCTGATCAGATAAAAAGATTGCTCTATGCGCTCGATCATATCAACGACATGGCCCTGCTGAAGCATGGAGCGAACATCCAGCAGTTTAAGCCTTCCGGCTCATTTAGGATGGAGGCTTACGATATCGCGCATCTCGGCGGCATGGAGACGGTCGGAGTCATGGTCGTCTCGATCAACGGGCAGTTGGATAATTCCCAATATAGAAAATTTAAGGCGGCGAAGGACTCTAATGACGACATCAACAATCTAACCGAAGTTCTTTCGCGCCGCTTGAACCATCCTGAATGGGCATACCCGGATCTGATCATCGTTGATGGCAACAAGGTTGCGGCAGAACATGCAGAATCTGTATTGAGCTCAAGGAGGATCACGATCCCGGTGGTAGCAGTGACAAAAGACGAACATCATAAGGCCGCCGATCTCGTCGGTAGTCCTGAGATAATCAAAAAATACCGCAAGGAGATCATTGCATTGAACGCTGAAGCTCATCGCTTCGCCATCGCCTATCATCGCCAACGCCGTAACAAAGGATTTATTTAGACGGTTATAGTTGCTATATTCGCTTCGCTCATTTAGCAACGGCGCTCGGACTACGAGCCAGCCAGCTGTCTCAAGTCCTCGCTTGTTGCTATAATCTTCATATGTACCACAAGAAGCGGATAGGAGTGTTACGCGGCGGTCCAAGCGCCGAATACGAGGTATCCCTGAAGAGCGGCGCCGCTGTCTTGTCTGCTCTGCGCTCGAAGCTCGACCATCTTTATGAAGCCCGGGATGTCCTCATCGATCTCGCCGGCAAATGGCACATTGACGGACGGGAATTTTCGCCGGCTGAAGCCCACCACCATTTCGATATCGCTCTGAACGCCCTACACGGTGCTTATGGGGAAGACGGCAAGATCCAAGCGATCCTCGAAGCTCACGATATCCCGTTTACCGGTTCTGGCTCGCTCTCCTCGGCCGTGGCCATGAATAAGATCCTGACCAAGCAAGCTCTAGAGAAGCATGGCGTGCGATCCCCGTACTGGAAAGAAGTCTTTTCGGAAGATGTCCATATTGATCCTGATGCCGCGGCCATGGAACTATTCCGGACCTTCGTCATGCCGGCCATCGTCAAGCCAGCCGGGAGCGGTTCTTCCGTCGGGGTCTCTGTAGCGAGGACTCACGCCGACCTGGTCAAGGCACTAGAAGAAGCCGCTAAACATGGGCATTCGATCTTGATCGAAGAATTCATCCCCGGCGTAGAAGCCACCTGCGGTGTGATCGAAGGATTCCGCGGGCAGGAGCTCTATGCTCTACCGCCCATCGAGATCCGTACCAAGAATCCTTTTTTTGATTATGCCGCCAAATACCAAGGGGAGTCGGAAGAGATCGTGCCGGCTACCTTCAGTGCCGAGATCAAGCATGAGCTAGAGGAGCTGGCCAAGAATGTCCATCGCCTCCTAGGGCTCAAGCACTATTCACGCACGGACTTCATCATCCATCCACGCCGCGGCATATATGTCCTGGAGACCAACACCTTGCCCGGTCTGACCGAAGAATCCCTCCTGCCCAAGGCTCTGCGCGCCGTGGGGAGCGACCTGCACGAATTCATAGACCATATCATCCGCTTGGCGATTGACTAACAGGGCATCGTGATATAATGTATGAAATCCGTTTTCAAGACGGAACAACTTCAACCATCAACGATCTTTAGATCTTTCAAAAATGAGATTCTCGCAAATATCTGCGCCTTACAAGGCGTGGGCGATCAATGCCTCGACGCGTTACCTCGGTTTCAAGGAATATGATCTCCGTGATTTCACCTCCTGCCTTCTCGTCGTCGCTTTTCTGTTCGCGTGGTTCATCCTTCGCCTCTATGGGGAACGATCAGGTTGGATATTGCTCGTCCTATCTTGCGGCGGTTTCTGGAGGGTTTGTCTCCGATACAACATCATCCTTGAGCCGTGGCAAGTTCCACGCCTCGGCCGGAATTGGTTCAAGTGCCCGATGGACCCAAAGCGTCATCTACTCTCGGCCTTGGCCAAGTCAGGCAGAAAGGTCAGGGGACAGCAGGTGTGTGAATCATGTGATCCCACAGCCAAACAGCTCCAGGACATTCTGGGCAGTATTGATTACGAAAAATGGCCCAGTGTGCCTCATCCGTCGGTAGTTCCGCCGGAAGACCCGGATTCGGAACGCCCGCTGGTGGAGATGGCAATGGTGGGGGATTCAGCTCCGTCGTCGGAGGTGTCGGGGATCCCAGCGCAGGCTTCTCCCTGGCGATCACTGCCCGCGAAGCCGGTCAAATTCGAATTGCCTGCCTATCGGCGGATCACCAACGATCGCTAGTTCCTTCTCTTTTCAGTTCAGCGCGGCCACCACGGTCGCGCTTTTTTTTGTATGTGGACCTGAGCGGACTCGAACCGCTTACCTCCTCATTGCAAATGAGGCGCTCTACCAGGTGAGCTACAGGCCCAGTGTCACAAAGGATACAGCAAAATGAGGTTTTCAGCTCCTTGACAAATAGGTTATAAGGTAGTATAATATCTTCATATGAACCTTAGAAAGAAGCTTTTAATCCAGAGGCTTTCTCATCTGGAATCTAGGATGAAGTTCCTAGAGCAAGTTCTAGGCACTCTTGAGGAAAATTTGGCAAAGTCCCTGCAAGATCTTCATATGATCGAAGACAGGGAGAAATTGATGGTCCTTGAATGTCTCCTGGTCGAATTCTCGGAATCGGCCAAGGCCATGGACCAAGCTAAAGCCTTCAAGAGTCAGCTTGAGAAAGAGCTGCATGTAGCCTGAATCCCCTCGAGGCCGGACCCACAAAGTCCGGCCTTTTACTTTGTGGACCCGGGGAGAATCGGACTCCCGCTTCGGCAATGCGAATGCCGCGTAATACCACTTTACTACGGGCCCTAGCGAGGAGCGAATGACTAAACCATACTTGTCGGGGCGCCGAGAATCGAACTCGGACCTCACGCACCCGAAGCGTGTATACTACCACTATACTACGCCCCGATGTCCGTTACGATAGCATATTTCGGTGCCGATCCGCCACAAACGGGGCAAATCCAATTTTCAATGTTATGATGATCACAGAGCTCCTCGAAATACCTTCGAGTTCCTCCTTCATCGCATGAATACTCCGCAACTAGTTCTGCCACAAGCAGAACATATCGATCATCCACTCGATCGATTCGGGCGGGGATTCGTCCTCGCCCTTGTTATTTTTCCATTCCTGGCTGTGATCTATGGGATATGGCAGATCTGGGGAGAGGGGGTCGATCTGTTCTACTTATCGCTCCTCTTCCTTTCCTGCATATTCAGAGAGCTCGGCATCACTATCGCTTTCCATAGGCTTTTCACCCACGAATCGTTCAAGGCCAGCAAGGCCTTCAAGATCTTCTGGGGCGCCTGCGGCTCAGCTGCGTATCAGGGCACTCCGCTTGCTTGGTGCTCGAAGCACAGCAAGCATCATCAGTGCAGCGATGCTGAAGGTGACCCGCACTCTCCCTGGATGTTCGGTACGAGCCCCCTGGCTCTCTTCAAGGGATTCTGGCACGCCCATTTCGTCTGGCTGTTCTCAAGGAACCAGGTTATAGAGAATGGCTGTACCGAACGGCTCCGCAAAGACGAGGTGATCTGCTTCGTCGATCGGCACACCGTATTGTGGATGGTCCTAAGCGGGATCCTGCCGGCACTGCTCGGTTTCATTCACGAATCGTCTCTGTTGGGCGTCTGGCGCGGTTTCCTGTGGGGAGGGCTCATCAGCCTGTTCTTTGTCCAGCACAACACGTGGTCGGTCAATAGCATCTGCCACATCTGGGGCAAGAAGACCTTCAAGAGCCCGGATGAGTCGAGGGATAACTGGTTCGTCATGCTCATCACTCTTGGTGAGGGGGCTCACAACGGCCATCATGCCTTTGCGTGGTCGGCTGTCCATGCCATCCTGCACCGTTGGAGCGATGCCAGCTATCTGGTCATCAAGTTGCACCAGATGTTCGGTTCAGTGTGGGACGTCAGAGTGCCCACTCCGGCGCAGATCGAAGCCAAGCTCATCAAGGCTTAGATCACACCCGAAGTTATCATTCCGCCGCCGACTCTCAAAAGAGGGAAGGCGGCCTTTTGTTTTCAGAGCGCGGCTATGATGCCCTTGTACATCATGATGAGCGCCAGGGCTTGGAGAAGGTGATATATGTCATTGTGATCGAGATAGCGCTTGGGGGCGATCTTCCGGAGTTGGATCGCCGATGCGATGAGAGACATGATCATCCCAGTGGCGAACCAGAGCGTCGCATGTGGCGGCATAAATAGGCTATAGAGCACAGCCGTTATCACCATAGAGATCAGATAGTCATACATCACCATACGGAATCTGTCGGAAGAATAGATCGCTCCGATGGAGATGAGCAATTTGATGGCCGCGAAGATGATGAGAGCAATTTTCACAGTAGCAACCGGAACAGTGAATGATGCGGCGCACAGGAACAGGAAGCTCGCTCCGGCTAAGGCGTAGAGGACTGCCTTCCATGTGTAGCGGTTGAATCTTTCTCCGGCGATATGCCGTGCGCCGTGATAGATACCCCCCAACAACGCTGACAATGAGATCAAGACAAAAGTCGCGCCCCAAATCGATATGGATGATGAAGCCCCCTGATATAAATACAGCTCGTAAGCTATGACCGCGGCCGTCGCTCCCAAGATGAAATCAGTCATCATTGTTTTATGGTGTCATTATATCATTTGCTTTAAAGAGTTGTATAATAGTGCCATTATATGAAAAAAGAATATATTTACGTTATCGGGGCTGGCCTATTGTTTTTTGTTCTTCTTTTTTCAGGTCTTCTGCCATTTAGTTTTAACAAAAACGGGAATGAATGTAGGGGTACATCTTGCCAGCCCGCACAGTTGACTATTACTGCTAAGAATAACGGTCTAGGTAGTGCGATATATATTGAGTGGAATCCTGTAACTCCAAAGCCTTCAAGTTATGCGCTCGCTCGAGCAAATGTTGAAGGTAATAGTCTTTCTTCCTTTAAAAATATACCAACCGTTTCTAATGCGGGAGGTGATTTTGCTATTGATTATGATGTGGAGCGTGGTGTCACATACGAGTATAGAGTGATCCCTATTTACGGGAGCTCTTTTGATTTAGATGGTATAGATAAAGTTTCAGGAACACGGATTACTGCAGATTTTGTAGAAACAAAATCCGAGAAAATTCTTTTTGTAATGCCTGATAAATATCTAGAGACTCGAAAGGATTTATCACAAGTCCTTTCTTCTTTTGTTGATGGGATCAATTTTGTTTATTCAGGTACGAAGAAAATTTTTTCTTTTGCTGGTCTAAAAACATATAATCCAGATACTTGTGTAAATGGATGTGCAAATATAATTGCCGACTCACAATATTACACCCCTGGTGCATTGGTCGTATATGGCATTCCTGGAGCAATCACAAGTGCCTATACAGTCCAAGGTGCCCCACCAACAATATTTCTAGGAAATGAGTCACTTCATTTAGCTGACTCGAGCAATGATCTAAGCCCTAATTCTGGTTTTTATTCATTACTAGTACAAACTCTTTCACATGAGGTTGCACATACTTACGGAGTTGCCATTCCCGAATACTATGTTTATCCAAATGCCATTGACAATTCCAACATCTCTCCCAAAATTCCTGTCGTTTCTTTGTCGGAAGAATATCTAAGGGATATAATGCTTACTTATCAAGATGGTTTCCGAAAAGCGGCTTTTGGTCCTCTTTCAATTTATATTATCAACGAGAACCTTTATCATTCTGACATGCGATTTAGGAGTAGGGGAATTTCTGATATGAACCAACTCTATCCTTCCAAAATTACTGTAAAAGTCAACGACTCGCTTTCAAGAGCGATTATTTCGTCAAAGATCGATGTTTTCTGTATTCAGGCTGAAGACCCGCGTTATCAGGGTTTGCACCAACAGCCTTCACTTATAAAAAGTCTATCTACTGATGCGTTTGGTATGGCTTCTTTTTCTCTAGAGAATAAAATAAAACGATCAATGTCTGAGGCAAAGTGCCATGTTTTAGGATTTAAGGTTTTCAAAGATGGTTTGGTTTCTTCATCAAATTATGTAACCGAATTACAATTACAAGGGGAAAAATTACTTAGAAAGAGCGACGAATTCTCGATTCGATTTATCTTAAAAAGCAATTAAAATTTATTCGGAATATAGAAAATAATGTTTCTTTGAGTGGACCTACCGGGAATCGAACCCGGGCTTCGTCCATGCCATGGACGCGTAATACCATTTTACTATAGGCCCTAGCGAGGATCGTGTGAATGATGTTCTCATCATTCACAGCGTCCGAGCGACGGGCCTCAACGAGCGAAGCGAGTATAGGCCCTACTCGAACCGTGATAATGTAGCACAATTTGAGGAAATCTCAAAAATAAAGTAAGCTACGCAGGCCGCTTTGTCTCCGGCGCGCCGATCGGGCTGTAGTATAGTGGTAGTATACATCCATGGGGTGGATGCGGTCCGGGTTCGATTCCCGGCAGCCCGACCATTTGAAAATTCCCAAATTTTTTTAGATTCATGCACCCTTAGCTCAGTTGGCTAGAGCGCGCCCTTCACACGGGCGAGGTCGCAGGTTCGAGCCCTGCAGGGTGCACCAGAGCATAAGGCAATAACTATTTACATATACTATCAAGTGTGGTATATTCATTTCTGGCAATCCAAACTATTTTAAGACGAAAATTCAACCCATAGGTGATATTTGAAAACTCAATCAGCTAAAGTAGCTCCGCTTGTCAGTGGTGTAGTGGCGTTTGCTTTCGGCACGCCCTCAACCATCCCTCCCAACATGTTCATTGCCGAGATCGCTCGTGATGCGTCTAGACATCTCGGTCAGCCTGATCATAGGCTCCTGCCGGTCTTCACTCAAGCAAATGTGCGCATCGAGTCGATTGGTCAGCTCGATATTCCTGTGGAATATCTGAGCGAATCTTCCCGACACACTCCAACCACCTTACAGGTGGCACGGGGTGCCGTGAGGTGGGCCATACGTCAAGGCGTGAACAGGATCATCGTCGTGGCGGCGAAGCCCCATCTCCGGCGTTGTATGAGGGATCTGACGGCGACGATCCGCGAAGTCGGTGCGGACATCGAGGTCACCTATTCCCGCGCAGTGAACAAGGTCCCTCTGGAGTATTGGTTCTGCGCGGATTCAAGGCAGACTCGCACGCGCTCGTGGGGAAAATGGTGGAGCAGGGAAGCGGCCATGAAATTCATGCCCTTCTTCCTCTACCGGCTCTTGTCGAGCTAAGCGACGCGACGATCTTTCCAGGTCCCGGGTGGTGCAAACCTCCCGGGCCTTTTTATATATCCGTTATCGACTTCGCTTGCTTATCGTCGCCATTCTGCGATACGATATCGCTTCTATGGACTTCTTCTTCAAAGCCATCAAGTTCGTCATCTGGGGCCTCCTGGCTATCATCATCCTGCCATGCGTCTTTGTGGCCGGTACTATATATCCTGTCTGGGTGGAGTGGGGGGAGGACTTCTGATGTAGTACAATAACCAACAATGTATCCGACCATCTTCGTCATCTTCGGCGTCACGGGCGATCTCGCCGCCCGCAAGCTCCTGCCGGCCCTCTTGAGCCTGTATAGCAAGAAGCTCCTGCCGGCCCGTTTCAATATCATCGGCTTTTCCCGTCGCCCCTTTTCGCGGGAAGAATTTCGCGACCTCATCAGGGGCCGCCTCAATGTTCGTCCGGGCGAATTCAAGGAGGAGGACATCAAGCATTTCCTCGACCACATCTCGTACGAGCAGGGGTTATTCGATGAGAAGGGGGCTTATGACCGCCTGGCGGCGCATATCAAGGAGATCGATGCCCGTTGGGGCCAATGTTCCAACAAGCTCTTCCATCTGTCGGTGCCGCCGTCTCTCTATGAGGGCATCTTGGGCAATCTCTCCGGCTCCGGCCTGACCAAGCCCTGCGCCGATGAGACCGGCTGGACGCGCATCCTGATCGAGAAGCCCTTTGGCCGCGATCTCGAGAATGCCAAAGCCCTCGACAAGCTCCTCGGCAAGCTCTTCAGGGAAGAGCAGATCTTCCGCATCGACCACTACCTGGCCAAGGAGTCATTGCAGAATATTCTGGCTTTCCGTTTCAGCAACTCGCTCTTCGAGCCGATCTGGCGCCGAGAATTCATCGACAAGATCCATATCAAGCTCTTCGAGGCCGGCGGCGTCGGCGAGCGAGGCGATAGCTACGACCCGCTGGGCGCCCTCAAGGATGTCGGTCAGAACCACATGCTCATGATGCTCGCGGCGGTGGCTATGGATCGCCCCAAGTCATTCACGGCTCCCCTCATCCGCGAGGAGCGCACCAAGGTACTCTCCAAACTGATAGTTTCCAATGAGGCTGCCAAGGTCCGTGCTATCAGGGGGCAATACAAGGGTTACACATCCGAGCCGGGCGTGCCGGCCAAGTCCGTGACCGAGACTTACTTCCGCCTCAAGGCCTTCGTCAATTCGTCGCGCTGGAAGAAGGTGCCGATCTATCTCGAATCCGGCAAGGCATTGGCCGAGTCCAAGACCGAGATCGATGTCTACTTCAAGGGTGGTAAAAATGAGAACGAGCAGAATATCCTGACTTTCCGCATCCAGCCGGACGAGGGCATCAAGATCAAGTTCTTCGTCAAGACGCCGGGGTATGAGTTCCGGATCGAGCCCAAGACGCTCAAGTTCAAATACGCTGATCAGGCGTCTACTGTCTGGCAGGACATCCCAAATGATTATGAGCGCTTGCTTCACGACGCCTTTATAGGTGACCAGACACTCTTCTCCTCGACCAAGGAGATCTTGGCTTCTTGGAAGTTCATCACCGCGGTGATGAAGGGCTGGAATGAATTGCCACTGGTGCAATATGAAAAAGGGGCGGGGCAGGTGGGGTAAAGAAGGGCGGCTGTTCTCGTCTTCCTACCTACGTAAATCAAAAATCTTGCTTGCGCAAGACTGGCCAATATTAACGGCTCAAAACAAGGTGATTGGAAGATGAACCTTTCGCCCGCAAGATTTTGAAAAGAGCCGATCGAAAAAAGAGGATTTCCCTGGCGCCGAAAATGCAGCAACGATGATTTTATTCGACTTCTAATGTAAATCTGCTAATCTACACATCATGTCCCTCTCCATCGGCATCGTCGGCCTCCCGAACGTCGGCAAATCGACGCTCTTCAACGCGCTCACCAGGAAGAGCGTGCTTGTGGCCAACTATCCCTTCGCCACCATCGATCCGTCGGTTGGCGTCGTAGCCGTGCCTGACGAACGCTTGTGGAAACTCTCCGCGTTTTCCAAGTCCGCCAAGACTGTGCCGGCGGCCGTCTCATTCGTGGACATCGCCGGACTTGTGAAGGGCGCATCTGACGGCGAAGGTCTGGGGAACAAATTCTTGTCGAACATTCGCGAGACTGATGCCATCGCGGAAGTAGTGCGCATCTTCGAGGACGCGGATATCATCCACGTGGATGGCAAGATCGATCCGGTCAAGGATATCGAAGTCATCAACCTCGAATTGATCTTTGCTGATCTGGAGACTGTGAATAAGAGGATCAATACCCTGGGCAGGGAAGTGAAGGCCGGCAAGAAGGAAGCCAAGACCGAAATGGGGCTTCTGGAGAGGATCAAACCTGCGCTCGATGGCGGCAAGCTGGCTTCGACCGTTGTGCCGGATGAGTTCGAGGCACCGATGATGAAACAGCTTTGTCTGTTGACTGCCAAGAAGATACTTTATGTTTTGAATAAGAAGTCCGGCGGGACGAATTTGGACGAATTGAGAGACGAGCGCTGGAACAAGCTCATGGAATTTATGAAAGCCAACAATGCTTCATGGGTTGCCGTAGATGCCGGCTTCGAGCAAGACCTCAAGGATATGGATGACGCCGAGAAGAAAGAAATGAGAGAGGGGATGGGTGCTAAGGATGACGGGATCAATAATTTGATTGTTTCTAGTTATAAGATGCTTGGTTTGATCACATATTTCACCACCGGCGAAGACGAGACGCGAGGCTGGACTATTCAGAATGGCTGGACAGCGCCGCTTGCGGGTACGGCCATCCACACCGATTTCAAGGACAAGTTCGTGCGAGCCGAAGTGATCGGCTGGCAGGAGCTTCTTGATATCGGCTCATACGCCGCCGCCCGTGAGAAGGGCCTAGTCAGAACGGAAGGGAAAGAATACATCGTGCAGGACGGGGATGTGATTGAGTTTAAGATATAAAATAGAAATGTTATGATGGACGCATGAAAAAGCGCCCCGTCTACGACCCCGCCAAGATCGAGAAGAAATGGCAGAAGAAGTGGACCTCTTCCAAGCTCTACCGCGCCAGCGAGAAGACCGGTCAGGGCAAATATTATGTCCTCGATATGTTCCCGTATCCTTCCGGTGATGGCCTACACGTTGGCCATCCCAAGGGCTATATCGCCACTGACATCGTCTCGCGCATGAAGCGCATGCAAGGCCTCGACATCCTCCACCCCATGGGTTTCGATGCCTTCGGCCTGCCGGCGGAGAACTACGCCATCAAGATGAAGACCAATCCGATGGTGTCGGTAGCCAAGAACGTCAAAAGATTCAAACAGCAGCTCGAGTTGATCGGTCTGGACTACGACTGGTCGCGCGAGGTCAATACGACTGATCCCAAGTTCTACAAGTGGACGCAATGGATATTCTTGCAGTTATTCAAGAAAGGCCTGGCCTACGAATCGTATGAGCCGATCAATTGGTGTCCTTCATGCAAGACCGGTCTGGCCAACGAAGACGTCGAGGACGGACGTTGTGAGCGTTGCGGCACGCCGGTCGAGAAGAAGCCGATGCGCCAGTGGGTCCTGAAGATCACGGACTATGCGGATCGGTTGCTCACGGATCTGGATGCGAGTGGCGGCATACCGCTCGTGACTAGGGCCATTGGTGAAGATGCTTTTCGGCCCGATGATCCGATCTCTGAACGCGATGCGGCAGTGGTGATCATCAAACATTGGCATGAAGATAAATATCTTTGCGCTCGTTGGAAGGCAACGCACTGGCAAGGTTTCGTGATCGGTGGTAGGGAAGAAGGAGAATCGTTGGCCGATACGGCCGCGAGGGAGATTCGAGAGGAGACCGGCTATAAGAACGTAAGATTCATCAGAGAATTCGGTAGAGTCGACTCAAAGTTTTTTCAGAAAGTGAAGAAGCATAATCGATTCGCACATTTTACCGGCGTTTATGTCGAGCTTCTGAACGACGAGCGGGAAGAGACAAATGAGGAGGAGAAATCTCTCCATGAACATGTCTGGCTTTCTCGCGACGAAGTCAGGGATTTTACGAATTACGAGGATATGACTTATCTGTGGGATCTCTTTACCGGAGCCAAAAAACAAGAAATAAAACCTCTTCTCAACTGGCCTGAATCGATCAAGGAAGCCCAGCGTAATTGGATCGGCAGGAGCGAGGGAGCAGAGATCGATTTCCGCCTAGTCCTCAAAAACCACAAGTCGCGGTTCGTCATCCTCCATGGCTATACCGGCAGTGCCAAGAATAATTTCATCCCCTGGCTCAAGGCCGAACTACAACAGCGCGGCCATGAAGTTGAGACTCCTGAATTGCCAAACTCGACTGATCCAAAGGAGTCCGAACAAGTCGAATATGTGCTCAAGAATTGTAAGTTAGACGAATATACCGTCGTAATCGGACACAGTCTCGGAGCGATCGTTGCTATGAAGGCGCTCATGAAGCTCAACCGTCCGATATCCGGGTTGGTGCTAGTAGCTGCGGCTATGCCACCAGGTTTCAATAAGAACTCTAAGCCGCGCGTCTACCACAAAAATTTTGATTGGGATTTCGATTACAAATTGATCAATAAGCTCGCCCAAGGGCGTGTCGCCGTGCTTTCGGACATCAAGGAGGAAAAGCGCATACCATGGCTCAAACAGCTTACCAAGGAGCTTTCCGGCGCTCTCACCGAGACCTCTGCGGCCAAAGAACATTTCTGTGCTCTGCAAGAACCGGCTGTGCTCGAGAGCGTGACTCCAAATGTCAAAGTTTTCACCACCCGCCCGGACACGTTGTTCGGGGTGACTTACATGGTCTTGGCTCCGGAACATCCTTGGGTCAAGGAACTATTACCGCGGCTCGAGAATAAGCAGGAAGTCGAGCAGTACATGGCGCAAGCCCTGATCGCTACTCAGATCGAGCGCACCGATCTGTCCAAGGAGAAGACCGGTGTCGAACTCAAAGGTGTCTGGGCCGTCAATCCGGCAAACAAAGAAGAGGTGCCGGTCTGGATCGCCGACTATGTCCTTGCCGACTACGGCACCGGTGCGGTCATGGCAGTGCCGGCACATGACGAGCGCGACTTAGCTTTTGCTAAGAAGTACGGATTGCAAATAAGGCAAGTGATTGTTCCTGAGTTTGGAACCAAGCGTGAGAACGAAGAAGAAAGAGGTGGAGGATGTGGGGTCGTATTTGATCCGGTGAAGCAGAAATATGCTGCTTACAAGCGCGAGGATGGGAAGGTCGGGCTTTTTGCCGGTGGGTTGAACAAGGGTGAAGATCTTCAAGAGGGGATTTTGAGGGAGATAACAGAGGAAAGCGGTTTGTACGATTTTGAGAAAGTGGAAGTAGTAGAAAAAGCTCGAGCCCATTATTACCATTCACTGAAGCATCTCAACCGAGTAGCTGATGCCACATGTCTGCTCGTGATCCTTAAAAAATCCGACTCTAAAGATGTGAAGCATGAGGCTCACGAGAAGTTTGACCTAGTCTGGCTATCTGCAGACGAGCTCGACGATGGCATAAGATCGTGGAATGGAGATGGCAATCATCACTGGCTTAGATTCATCCAGCAGGCCATTGGTTTGGCGATCGAATTAGGATACGACAAGACAAGCGACAAGATTAGATTTAAGGCCAGCGCTTATGTTGGTGATGGGCGATTGATGAATTCCGATATGTTCGATAATAAGGAGTCCTCATCAGTCATGAGGGATATAACCACGTTCGTTAGTGGTCGCTGGGTCACTCGCTACAAGCTTCGCGACTGGGTCTTCTCCCGCCAACGCTATTGGGGCGAGCCGATACCGGTCATTCATTGCGACAAGTGCGGCGTAGTAGCCGTGCCCGAGAAGGATCTGCCGGTCAAACTGCCCAAAGTGAAGTCTTATGAGCCTACCGGGACAGGGGAATCACCGCTTGCCGCTATCGACAAGTGGGTCAACGTCAAGTGTCCTCAATGCGGCGGCAAAGGGAAGCGCGAAACCAACACCATGCCGCAGTGGGCCGGTTCGAGCTGGTACTATCTGCGCTACGAAGATCCGAATAACAAGAAGCAGCTTGTCGACCCGGCGAAAGAGAAGCATTGGTCGCCGGTCGATCTCTATGTTGGCGGGGCAGAGCACGCCACGCGCCACCTCATCTATGCCCGCTTCTGGCATAAGTTCCTCTACGACATCGGGGCCGTCTCCTATATAGAGCCGTTCACCAAGCTCCAGAGCGTCGGTCTGATCATGGGCGAGGATGGCAGGAAGATGTCCAAGCGCTTCGGCAATGTCATCAACCCGGACGACATCATCGCGACTTACGGAGCCGACACCCTGCGCCTCTACGAGATGTTCATGGGCCCGTTCGACCAGCAGATCGCCTGGAGCACCGCCAGCATGGTCGGATCGCGCCGCTTCATCGAGCGCGTTTGGAAGTTCGCCGATAGGACTACCGGGGATACAGCCGTTCCAACTATAATTCACAGGACTATCAAGAAAGTGACCGATGATATCCAAGGATTGAAGTTCAACACGGCGATCAGCACGCTTATGATCTGTCTGAATGAGCTGGAGAAGAGCGAATCGGTATCGAGAACAGCCCTCGAATCATATCTCAAGCTCCTCGCCCCGTTCGCGCCGCACGTCGCCGAGGAGTTGTGGTCGAGCATGGGAAATAAAAAATCTATTCACACTTCCGAATGGCCTAAGTGTGATCCTGACATGCTGATCGAGAGCGAAGTCAAGATCATGCTCCAGGTCAACGGCAAGGTCCGCGGCTCATTCATGGCACCAACAGGAACAGGGAAGGAGGATCTTGAAAAGATGGCCAGAGATCTACCAGAAGCCAAAAAATGGCTAGAAGCAAAGGAAATACGGCGCACGATCGTGGTCCCGGACAAATTGGTGAATATTGTGGCCACATAGTTGACTTTATTACAAGCTGGTGATATAACATAGGAACAACAGATCGCACACCTACATGCCTACCCCTACCATTTCATTCAAGCCCAAGCAGGTCATCAAGCGCCTGCTCTCATGCCTGCCTGACCGGGCCTGCGAGATCATCATATTCCGTTATGGCCTCGGCAAGGACGAGAAGCACATGACTCTCGATAGTATCGGCAGGAAATACGGCATCACCAGGGAACGCGTCCGTCAGATCGAGAACTACGCCCTTGGCATCATCCGCAAGTCCGACGAATACAAGGCCGAGAAGGCGGCTTTCGTCGAGATCGAGGATCTACTCCACACATTGGGCGGCATGGTCGTCGAGGAAGATTTCCTCGGCCATATCTCCAAGGACAAGAGCTACCAGAACCATATCCATTTCCTCCTCACGATCGGCGAACCATTCACGAAGCGTAAGGAAGACAACAACTTCCGCCACCGTTGGCACGCCAACGAGGAGCTAGCCAAAAAGGTGGAGGATGCTTTGCATAAGCTCTACGCCAATCTCTCCGCTGACGACCTTCTGCCGGAGTCGGAGATGGTCAACCGCCTCCTCCAGCACCTCGAGGAAGTTTCCGAGAAATACAAGAACCAAGAGATCATGCGCCGTTGGCTCCTTATCTCCAAGAAGATTGGCAAGAATGCTCTTGGCGACTGGGGTGCCACCCACTCTTCCAATATCCACACCAAGGGTGTGCGCGACTATGCCTTCCTAGTCATCAGGAAGCATGGTTCGCCGATCCACTTCCGCGATGTGGCCAAGCAGATCGAGAAGCTTTTCGATAAGAAGGCCCATGTTGCCACCACCCACAACGAGCTCATCAAGGACAAGCGCTTCGTCCTGGTTGGCCGCGGCCTCTATGCACTAGCCGAATGGGGCTATTCACCCGGCGTCGTGCGTGACGTCATCAAGAATATTCTCGTGAAGGGTGGCGCTATGACCAAGGAAGACGTGCTCTCGAAGGTCATGAAAGAGCGCTATGTCAAGGAGAATACCATCGCCGTCAACCTCCAGAATCCTAAATATTTCAAGCGCGACAATCAGGGAAAGTACACGGTGGTCGCCTAACATTACGAACAGGCGAGGGTTATTACCCTCGCCATATTCTGCTATAATAACCGCATGACTTTTGCGGACATCGTCGATATATTCGGAAGCGGCTTCCGCTCTACGCTCCTGCCGACGGCCGAATATTATATCGTCTTCCTCTCGCCGATCCTCCTGGCGATCTGTCTCTGGTTCATCTTCTGGCATGTGTGGATCAGATATGTCCAGCTCAAACAATTCCTCGGGATCAAATACACTATCCTCGAGCTCAAACTGCCTAAGGATACCTTCAAGTCGCCGCTGGCCATGGAGACCGTCTTCCAATCCATCCACAATACGGCCGATGGCAGTGCGTACGCCAAGTTCTGGAGGGGTGAGACGAGGCCGTGGTATTCGTTTGAGCTCATCTCCGTTGAAGGCCAGGTCAAATTCTTGATCTGGACGGAGGATCGCCGCAAGAGCAATCTCATGTCGGCTCTCTATTCACAGTATCCGGGTATCGAGATCACCGAGCGCGCGGATTATGCCAATTCCGTTCATTTTGACCCAAAGGAGATCAAGATCTGGGCCGCGGAGTTCAAGTTCAATAAACCCGACCCGTATCCGATCAAAACTTATGTAGACTACGGGCTCGATCGGGACCCCAAGGAGGAGTTCAAGGTCGACCCGCTGACCCATGTCATCGAGTGGTTGGGCAGTCTGCGGCCGAACGAACAGGCTTGGTTCCAGTTCATCATCCGGGCCCATGTGAAGGAGCAGAGGAAGGCCGGACATCTCTGGAAGAAGACAGATCGATGGAAGGATGAGGCCGAAGCAGAGGTCAACAAGATCTTGCTCCGCGATCCCAAGACCAAGGCTTCGCGGCAGGTGAGCGAGGCGGGGTTCCCGATCCTGCCTACTTTCTCCGAGGGTGAGCGGGATATAGTCAAAGCCATCGAGCGCAGCGTGACCAAGCTGCCATTCGATGTGTGCGTCCGGGCTGTCTATCTAGCCAAGAGGAGCGCCTTCGACACACCATTCGGCCTCGGTGGTCTCATTTCCAGCATGAAGCAATTCAATACCGAGCATCTGAACGGCTTCCGGCCGAACGGCAGTAAGTGGATGGCTCAATTTGACTATCCTTGGCAGGATTTCATGGATTTTCGTCGCAACTATCTGTCTCGTAAGGTCCTCATGGCCTATCGCCGGCGCTCCGCTTTCTATCCGCCGTACAAATCGCCGTCTCTGGTCTTGAACACGGAGGAGTTGGCGACGATCTTCCACTTCCCGGGTTCGGTCTCTTCGACTCCTGGCCTAGCTCGCGTCACTTCCAAGAAATCCGAAGCGCCGACCAATCTGCCGATCTAATATGCATATACCATATTGGTTACGAATCAGCGGCGCCTCTTTGTTAGTGATCCTTTTTGGTCTGATCATAGCTTCTACGGCGCCGAGCGATTTTCCTTCCGGAAAGATCGTCCAGATCGGCAATGGATACAGCTTGAGTCGAACTGCAACCACTCTCAAGGAGGCGGGCCTAGTCCGTTCCAAATTATTGTTCAGGGCCTATGTGGCCTTTTTTGGCGGCAAGAACGGTGTAAAAGCGGGGACATATCTCTTTGCCGCGTCGGAGTCAGCCGTGAGCGTTGCACATCGCGTAGCTAGGGGATATGGAGGATTCCCGATCGTCAAGGTCACGATCCCCGAAGGAAGCGAGACACGAGACATTGCGGCCATCATCTCACAGAGGATCTCGAACTTTGATACAGAAGCTTTTCTTATGCTTGCCAAGCCGAAAGAAGGCTTCCTTTTCCCTGATACATATTTCTGGCCGGCCAACCTTACTCCAGAACAAGCAGTCGCTGATATGAGCGCGATCTTCGATCGCAAGATCGCGACTATCCAGGCCGACATCGACGATTCTGATCGCACGCTTCGCGACATCATCATCATGGCTTCGATCGTCGAGAAAGAGGCTTCGTCGAGCGCTGATCGCAAGGTCATCGCCGGCATCCTCTGGAAACGCTTGTCTGTCGGCATGGCACTCCAAGCTGACGCGACCTTCTTCTATGCCTTGAGCACGTCGACCAAGGTGCTCACGCTGGATGATCTCAAGATGAAATCGCCCTACAACTCGTACCAGAACCGTGGTTTGCCGCCGACGCCGATAGGCAGTCCGGGATTGGCGACGATCATCGACACGCTCCATCCCAAAGAGACGGCTTCCTGGTATTATCTTTCCGACAAGGATGGGGTGACTCACTACGCGACGACGCTAGAGGGGCATAATGTCAATCGGGTCAAATATCTACAATAAAAAAGCGCGACCCGGGGTAATGGTCGCGCGTCACATGCCTTGGCGGTTACTTGGTGGATGGCTCTGGTTCGGTGCTGACCAGGAGAGCCATGACCAGCCAGATCGCCGGAATGATGATGATTTCCATGATAAGAGTTTGGGGAACGTTTGGACTCATGTTATCTTTCGGGTATGAAAAGTCAAGGCAAGAAAGTCATGGTGGGCATGTCTGGTGGTGTGGATAGCGCCGTCTCGGCAGCTTTATTGAAGCGGGCCGGCTACGAGGTCATTGGCGTTTTCATCCAGGTCTGGCAGCCCGATTGGATCGCCTGCAACTGGCGGGAGGAGCGGCTGGAAGCTATGCGTGCGGCGGCGCATCTCGGCATTCCATTCATGACCCTGAATCTGGAGAAGGAGTATAAGGAAGGCGTCATCGACTATATGATCGCGGAATACGCAGCTGGCCGCACGCCGAACCCCGATGTGATGTGCAACCGTGAGGTCAAGTTCGGTGCTTTTTGGAAATGGGCGGAAGGGCAGGGGGCTGATTTCATCGCCACTGGTCATTATGCGCAGAATAAAGACGGGCGTTTATTTGTTTCCAAGGACACGAATAAGGATCAGTCGTATTTTTTGTGGACATTGAAGCAGGCCGATCTGGATCACGTCCTATTCCCGGTTGGCGGCATGGCTAAGCCGGAGGTGCGCGCTCTCGCGAAGAAATTCAAACTGCCTAACGCCGAGAAGAAAGACAGTCAGGGATTATGCTTTATTGGAAAACTAGATGTGAAGGAGTTCCTTTCGCATTATATCGAGACAGGGAATGGGGATGTCTTGAATGAGTCTGGGGAAGTCATCGGGAATCATCCCGGAGCATTGCTTTTTACGATTGGCGAGCGACACGGATTCACCGTCACCAAAAAGACGCCGAATGATGCGCCATACTTCGTTGTATCAAAGGATGTCGGGAACAATACTCTGACTGTTTCGAATGAGTCACGCGCGGGCGTTTTGCAGAGTTCCAGGCAGGAAGTGAGTTTGGGGAGGGTCAGTTGGGTTTCCGCACCGCCCCTGGCGGGCGAAAAGCTTCAAGCCCGCAGCCGTTACCGCCAGGCACTCGAAGATGTCTCCGTCATCATGGGTGGTGGATTTGACGAAATTTTCGTAAAATTCGCCATCCCACAGAATACCTTGACCCCGGGGCAATCGCTTGTCATATATCGCGGCGATGAATGTCTCGGTGGTGGGATTATCCAATGATGATTCTCATTCATGGTCTTTTCAGGGTATAATCTCCCTATGTCTAACCCAATCTCCATCCTGAAATCCAACGGCACCAAGGAGCTCTTTGACGAGAGTAAATTGGTCAATTCATTGAAGCGCGTCGGCACCAAGCCTGATGTCATCGAGGCGATCGTGGGCGAGGTAGTGGGAGGAATGCGCGATGGTATGACCACGGCTGACATCTACAACCAAGCTTTTGACCTCTTGCGCGAACAGCACCACCACAAGACGGCGATCAGATACTCCGTCCGCCGGGCCCTCTTCGACCTCGGACCGGACGGATTTCCATTCGAGCGTTTCGTGGCGCGTATCTTCCGGCTTTGGGGGTATGAGACGCTGACCGACCAGATGCTCCTCGGTACATGCGTGGAGCATGAGATGGATGTGGTCGCCTGGAAGGGTGAAGAGCTCTCGATGGTCGAGGCCAAGTTCCACAACGAATTCGGCCTCAAGTCTGATCTCAAGGTGGTCCTCTATGTGAAGTCCCGCTTTGACGACCTCTCCGAGACCGTCTTCGACTTCGGCGGCCAGCCGCGCAAGCTCTCTTCCAAAGGGCGCTGGCTAGTCACCAATACCAAATTCACTGATGTGGCTGTGAAGTACGGCGAGTGCAACAATATCAACATGATCGGATGGAACTATCCCAACAAGGGCAATCTCCACGAGATCATCGAGGACAACGGCCTGCATCCGGTGACCTGTCTCTCGACACTCACCAGACAACAGAAGCAGGACATCATCGGGCGGAATATCCTCACTTGCATCGATGTCGTCGGCCAGCCGGGCATCCTTAAGGAGATCGGGGTGAGGGGAGAACAAGCCGAGCAAGTCCTGACGGAAGCGCAGATGGTGGTAGAGCAGATGAAGTAGAAGATAACTATATGGAAGATATAAAGAAAGAGGTTTTGGATTTCATGAAGGAACGCCGCTGGGATAGCCAGCCGCCGGGCGATGTGGCCAAGTCGATCGTGATCGAAGCCGCCGAGCTCCTAGAGCATTTTCAGTGGAGCAATTTTTTCAATGAAGAAGTCGAGAAGGACCCGTTGATCAAAGAAGAGATTAAGAAAGAGTTGGCGGATATCCTGATCTATTGCGTGGAGATGTCTATCCTGTTGGATTGCGATATCAAAGAGATCATCCGGCAAAAGCTCGCTCTGGCAGCCAAGAAATATCCCGTGGGTTCGGTTGATGGACAACTGGGCTCGAAGAAATACAAGGAGATCAAGAAGAGGCATCGCGCTGGCAAATAAGCATCACGCCCTTGAGTAAATCCGACCAGATGAAGCAGATCAGCGACGAGCTTCTCGCCTTCAAGAAGTCGCCGCTATTTGGATATCGCACGAGCAATCATTATCTTCCTGTTGTGGGGGAAGGGGATTTAGACACCTACATCATGTTCGTCGGGGAAGCCCCAGGCAAGAATGAAGCTCTGACCGGAAAACCCTTTTGCGGAGCGGCCGGTAAATTCTTGACCGAGCTAGTGGGATCAATCGGTTTGAAGAGGGAGGATGTCTACATCGCCAACATCGTTAAAGATCGCCCGCCGGAGAACCGCGACCCGACGCCGGAGGAAATTGAGATGTACGCGCCATTCCTGAATAGACAGATCGACATCATCCAGCCGAAAGTCATTGCTACGCTTGGGCGTCACTCGATGGGCTATGTCATGAATCATTTTGGTCTCGGCCAAGAATTGGCGCCAATCAGTAAACTCCATGGACGGGAATTCCAGGCCAAGGCATCTTACGGGCCCATCGCGATCGTCACTCTCTATCACCCGGCCGCGGCGCTCTACAATGGCGGCATGCGTGGCACGCTCAAGGCAGACTTTGAGATTTTGAAGAAATATATTTGATTACCTTGCATTGACAACATCTCATAATGTGCAGTATGGTATTACCAGTCAAGCTTGTCTGTAAGGTTGGAGTTTAGGAAAAAAGACACGGCATTCCGCCGCGTCTTCAAACTGAACTTCAGCTTATGAAAAATAAACTTTGCGCATGGTCCGCAGTTTTGCAATTGCTTGGCAGCATAGTCCTGGTTGTCGTTTCTTGGCACAATTATCGTCACCCTGGGAATCCCTATGATTCAACAGCCGCGTGGATCGTTGTGGGCATTGGCGGCGCGGCTTATGTCATTTATCCATTTATCAAGCAGCGCGAGCTTTACCACGCGCTGACATGTCTCATGTTGGGATGTTTGATGATGAGTATATCTCTCATTGGGATATTTGGTCACCTATGAGAGTTTTTCATCTGCATGCAGTCCGCTTTTCCATCGATGATGGGGGCGGATTTTTATTTTGTCAAAATCTGTCTTTGCATGTACCATGGCTATATGAATAACAGATCAGCTGTGGATCTACTTGTATACCTGAACAAGACTTATCTCAAGCTTCACAAAGCCTACGAGGATGCTTTCTGGCTCTCGTACATGGGCGATCACAGCGTCGATGCCAAGATGAACAAGGCGCAAGCCGCTCGAGACGCTTTCCGTTCTGACCCAAAGCTCAAAGATAAAGTTGTAAAAGAGATCGGAGCAACGAGGGGTGCAATCAGAGAGCGCCTCAAGATTTGGGACCATTTCTTCAGCTTGTACCAGGCGCCGACGAGCACTTTGCCTATCAAGGAGAAGATCAATGATCTGGAAGCCAAGATGATGAAGCAGCGTACCTCGCGTCCGGAGGGCTACATCGATCCGAAGACCAAGAAGTTCATGGAGGCATCGGTAAATAAGATGCGCACTCTTCTGCGCACACACCCAGACGAGAAGATCCGCAAGGCCTGTTTCGAGGCCATGGAGAAGTTGCCCGTCGCCACGCTCGAAGACTATGTTGAGACGGTCAAATTACGTAACCAGTTTGCTCGCGAGGCCGGATACGAGGACTTCTACGCTTACAAAGCCTACATCGACGAGGGTATGACCAAGAGGGAGCTCTTCTCGGTATTTGATAAGATATACAAGAGGACAAAATACGCTTTTGCGGATATCCGCAAGATTGAGAAGTCCAAGCACAGCCTACGCAAGCCTTGGAACTTTGCTTACATGATGGCAGGCAGCTTCACCAAAGAGGAGGATCCGTATTTCCGATTCGAAAATGTGCTCTCATATTGGGGACGGTCATTTGCTGCGCTTGGCGTGGGATTTGCCGGAGGTAAGGTGACGCTAGACCTCCTCGACAGGAAAGGTAAATACAACAACGGCTTTTGCCATTATCCTGATCTTGTTCATTTCAAAAGTGGCAAAAGGGTGCCAGCTGCAGCGAATTTTTCCTCGAATGCCATCGCTGACCAGATGGGCTCCGGCGTACAGGGTATCCATACGGTTTTCCACGAAGGCGGCCATGCGGCGGATAGATTGAATTCGAAGCAAAGAGAAGTCTGTATCAATACTGAATATCCGCCAGGTAGTGTCTCCTGGGCCGAGACGCAGAGCATGTTCATGGATACGATCTCCTCGAGCATCGAATGGTGCATGCGCTACGCCAAGGACTCTGAGGACAGGGTATATCCCTTCGAGCTCTTCGAACGTAAGGTTCGTGCGCTCGAGACCCTGCGTCCACTTGGCTTGATGAACATAATCGCCGTCGTCATGTACGAGAAGGAGATATATGAGTGCAAAGCGCTCACTGCCAAGAAGGTGTTGGAGATAGCCAAGAGAGTCTATAAGAAATATTTTGATTATTCAGAGGACTCGATCAGATTGCTCAACATTCCACATATCTATTCATGGGAGACTTCTGCTTACTATCATGGGTACGGTCTGGCTGAGCTCGGCGTCCATCAGTGGCGTGAATATTTCTTCAAAAAATATGGGTATATAGTGGACAATTCTAGGGTTGGCAAGGAAATAGCCAAGGCCTGGTCATATGGCTCGCTCTATCCGACAGGGAGGAATATCAAAATGGCGACGGGGAAGGTTTTGAGTCCGGAAGCATTCATCAGGAATGTCACAAGATCGACCAAGGACATTCTGACTGAAGCTAAGGCAAGGATCGAACGGCTTAAGAAAGTGCCGATCCATTCAAAACCCGTTGATCTAAACGGGCGCATCACTATGGTCCACGGTAAGCTGAAGATCGCTGATAACAGCAAAAGTTTCGAGGATATGGATGCGAAGTATCGGAGGTGGCTGAAGACAGCTAAAAAATGACCTGATCTTGTGCTAAACTTTCCCAATCATGACCTCCTCTGAAATCCGCCGCCGATTCCTGTCCTTCTTTGCGAAACGCGGCCATGCGATCATCCCATCGGCTTCGCTGGTCACCCCTGACGAAAAAGGTGTGACCAACTCGACACTCTTCAATACAGCGGGCATGCAGCCACTCATCCCATATTTGCTTGGTGAAAAGCATCCCCTGGGCAATAGATTGGTAAGTGCTCAGAAGTGCCTGCGAACTATTGATATAGATGATGTGGGTGACTCGACTCATGGGACTTTCTTTGAGATGCTCGGCAATTGGTCGCTTGGCGACTATTTCAAGGAAGATGCTATCAAGTGGAGCTATGAATTCCTAACCGATAAGAAAGAGGGGTTGGGATTGGATCCGAAGCGGTTGTATGTGTCGGTCTTTGGAGGTAATGGCGACGCGCCCAAAGATACTGAAGCTTTTGATATATGGAAAAAATATATTCCAGAGAATAGAATCTACTTTTTGACATGGAACGGCAAGAAGGAACCAAACTGGTGGGAAGCGGGTGATGATGGTCCTTGTGGTCCAGATACGGAGATGTTCTATGATCTCACGGAGAATGGACTAGGTGATATGACAAAAGAGGAATATCTCAAGGCCGATGAAGAACAGAAGGTTGTCGAAGTCTGGAACAATGTTTTCATGCAGTATGAGAAGAAAGAAGGCAAGATCATCGGCAAGCTGAAGCAGAACAACGTCGATACTGGCGCGGGACTAGAACGCTTGAGTGCAGTGCTTCAGGGTGTGAACAATATTTTCGATACTGACCTTTTTGCTCTAGTCATGGATTTGACGAAAAATTGGTCAAATCTCGTCGGTAACCAAAGAGTGATAGCCGACCATCTGCGTGCGGCTGTGTTCCTGATCGCTGACGGAGTCACGCCCTCGAACACGGACCGCGGCTACATCCTCCGGCGCCTGATCCGCCGCGCTATCATGAAGACCTCCGATAAGAAGCTCGATACGGACAAGATATCCAGATTCGCCGATGCTGTGGGTGTCATCTACAATGATTCATATCCGGAACTTGCCCCAAAATCAGACCTTATAAAGAAAACATTAGTAGAAGAAGCTGGTAAATTCGCCGAAGCTCTCATCCAGGGCCTGAAAGAATTCGAAAAGGGCGTTGACGCCTTCACTCTTTTCTCAAGCTATGGTTTTCCATTAGAACTCACCATTGAACTAGCCAGAGAGAAGGGGATCAAGGTTGACATCAAGGATTTTGAGGAGAAGTTTAAGGTGCACCAACAGCTCTCCCGCGCTGGCGCCGCACAGAAGTTCAAAGGCGGCCTGGCGGACGCGAGCGACGAGATGATCATCCGCTATCACACAGCCACACACCTCCTTCATCAAGCTCTTCATGACGTGCTGGGCGGAGAAGTGTCCCAGAAAGGCTCGAATATCACCGTCGAACGTCTACGCTTCGACTTCGCCCACGGCGCCAAGCTGACTGCCGAGGAGAAGAAGCGCGTGGAGGATATCGTGAATGAGAAGATCCAGGCCGGTTTGCCGGTCAACAAGATAGAATTGCCGCGCTCCGAGGCCGAGAAGACCAACGCCCGGCACTCGTTCGATGAGAAATACGGCGACATGATCTCGGTCTACTTCATCGGCAACGACCTCAACTCCGCTTACTCCAAGGAATTCTGCGGCGGCCCGCATGTCATGAGCACCAAGGAATTGGCCGGTCCGGAGGGGAAGTGGCGCTTCAAGATCGCCAAGGAAGAGGCGGTAGCCCAGGGTATCCGCCGCATCAAAGCCGTGCTCGGTTGATCTGTGTTATAATTTGACCATGTTTTTCTCCCGAAAAACCACGGGAAAAGTCGTCCTGCTCCTCGAAGTCCAGAGCTCCGTCGTGCGGGGCTCTCTATTCTGGTTCCGCCCCGGTCTGCCGCCGAGCATCCTCTTCTCTGATAGCCGGATCGTTCCGTACAAACCGCAGGTCGGTACCGTCTATTTCATCAAAGTGACCATGAAGGCCTTGACCGAGACGCTGGATGCCAACCTTCGCCGGCTCCATGACTTCCGCTCGGAAGAGGCGTATCTGGAGATGCCTCAGGAGATCGCCGAGGCACACTATGTTCTGTCTTCTCCTTGGGTAGTCTCGCAAGCTAGGACGCTGTCCCTGTCATTCGATAAGGATACGGCTATCACCGAGGACAAGATGGAGGCGATCTTGGCCAAGGAGAGGGGCTCGCTCATGCCCAAGGACGGCACCTCGCTCGAAGTCATCGAAGAGAAGATCTTCGCGGTCAGATTGAACGGCTATTCACTATCGTCGTGGGTCGGCAAGGCCGCCCGCGAGCTCGAGATATCATATGCCGCGACCGTCGGAGGGTTCGACTCCACGAAGCGCTTCAAGGATGCCCTGAAACAAGCGGTGCGTTCCGGCCGAGTCTTGTTCCATTCTTCGCTCCTCCTCCAATATGTCAGTCTACGCACGATCATGCCGACGCGCGAGGCCTATACGCTCGTCCACATCCACGGGGAGATCACCGATGTCGTGGTGGTCGATCGAGGTTCGTGTGTCTTCTTCTGTTCATACCCCACGGGCGCTAACGGCCTTGTTCGAAGGCTTTCCAGGGTGACCAAGACCGATCTCCAAGCGGCTGATTCTCTGATCTCGCTCTACGAAGCAGATAATCTGGATGAGGATCACGCTCGTTCCATCACACCTGTCATGAATGAGCTGGGCAAGAATTGGGGCGATGAGATGACCAAACTCTTCAAGGACAGCAGGATCTCCCAACCATTGCCGCCAAGTACTATCATCGCCGCCCACTCCCACGAGAAATTCTTTGTCGACACCTTCCGCGCTAGCCATCCTGGTTCCAGGATCGAGCTCCTCACGGTCGACGAGGTCGCTCCGCATGTGGTGTTCGAGGATTCGGCGGATCATTTGCGCATCGTCGGTATGTACGCGCTGGCTATCTTCAACTTATCCAGCCGTCCTATTTGAGGCTTTTGTGATATCATGTAATAAATATGCCGCGGAGAATAGAAGATATCAAAGTGAATGACCGGCGTTCCATCAGGGATATTTCTCTTGCCAAGGTGGCCCCTATGGAGTTTGAGCGCAAGAATTCTACGACGGGCAAGATGGAGACAGGCCATGAAGTGCCGATCCATCGCATCCATCGTGTCACGCCGCCACCGCCGGTACTCAAGAACAAGAGGGTATGGGGAAGGAAAGGCCGGTTCGCCCTGATCGCGCTCGCCGTCCTGATGCTTCTTGTCGGCGTCGGCTATGTTTCGTCGGTTTATTTCTCGCGCGCCACATTCACTGTCGTGCCGATCGCGGTGCCCGTGAAGATCGATACTCCCGTCTTGGCGACATCGACTTCCACGCCCAATTACCTGAAGTATGAGATCGCCAAGTTCGTCGGAGAAGCCAAGGCCACAGTTCCGGCCACGAATGGGCCGCTCGTTTCCACCAAATCATCCGGCAAGGTCACCTTGTACAATTTTTATTCGGCCACGGCACAACGGCTGATCGCCGGCACTCGTCTATCCGGAGATTCTGGACTGATCTATCGTCTGCCCGGTTCTATCGTCGTCCCTGGATACACCGTGTCGAAAGGGGTGACGGTCCCAGGCAAACTCGTCGTCACGGTCCAAGCCGATGCCGCGGGCGCGGACTACAACTTGTCTATGAGGGAGGCCATCGGCGATATGAAGATCGTCGCGTACAAGGGGACCGCGCGATACGACGCTCTCTATGGTAGATTGGCCACCGATCTGACTGGCGGTTTCAGCGGGGTCAAGAAGATCATCAATCCAACTCTCCAGGCATCGACCACAGCGGCGCTCCAAGCTGACCTTGTCGCTCGTCTGCTCGTCCAGGCCAAGGCCGCAGTGCCGGCCGGCTATATCATGTACGACTCGGGTTATGATGTCACTTTCTCGCCTTCGGTGATCGGTGGCTCCGACGCCACCGCGGCTACCCTCACGGTGAATGGCACGCTCTACAGTATCCTCTTCAAGAAGGAAGAACTGGTGAGGAAGCTCGCCGGCCCGGAGAAGGTGGCGACCTTCAGAGGCTTGCCGTACGAACCGGCCGGACTAGAGGAGTTGTCCTTCTCGATCGCCAAGCCGAGCAGCTTCTCCGGAGCCAAGGCCAACACTCTGATTGCTAGGATGAAGGGTGATCTCCGCTTGATCGGGACGGTACCGACCGACGAGCTCAAGGGCAAGTTGGCCGGCCTTTCACTCGCTGACACGGGAGCTGTCCTAGATTCATACAGGTCAGTCATCGATGTCGTCAAGAGCTCCGGGGCGCTATTTCCTTCATGGGCCAGGTTCGTGCCGACTGATCCGGCGCGCATTTCTATAGTCGTAAGCGATCAATAATAGCCGCTCTATTGACTCCGCAGGGCCTTATCTGCTAATATCACACGACGCGTTTATACGCATGGATACAGCTCCTCAACCAAAAAATAGCCTTGCCGTTGGCACTGTCACCGAGGCTTTGCCTGATACGTTGTTCAGGGTAGCTCTGGACGGCACCGATACGGTCTTATTGGCCTATCTGGCAGGCAAGATGAGGATGAATCGGATCCGTGTATTAGTCGGAGACCGCGTGGAACTCACACAAGATCCATACGGGGGACGGGCGCGTATCACCAAACGTTTATAATATGAAGGTCAAAGCCTCCGTCAAGCGCATATGTCCCAAGTGCACCGTCGTCCGCAGGCGGGGATATGTTTTCGTAGTTTGCAAGGCTAACCCGCGTCATAAGCAGCGCCAAGGATAATCATATGCGTATTTTAGGAATAACATTGCCGGAGAACAAGAGGATGTATATTGCCCTCACTGCCATTTATGGCGTCGGCCGCTCCCGCGCGCAGAAGGTCCTTTTGGAGACGAAAGTCGACGGCATGGTCAAACCCAAGGATCTCACTGTTGAGCAGGAGAATGCTGTCAGGAAGCTCATCGAGAGCTTCAAGATCGAGGGCGACCTCAAGCGCGAGGTAGCCGCGAACGTCAAGCGCCTCAAGGATATCAAGGCTTACCGCGGTTCGAGGCATGCTCGCCACCTGCCGGCGCGCGGCCAACGCACCAAGACCAATTCTCGCACAGTCCGCGGTAATGTCAGGAAGACTATGGGATCCGGTCGTCGTAAGGAAGAGAAGACATAATCAATAACATGGGAAAGAAAAGAATCGTCACAACTCAAGGAGGGGAAGCTAAGGCCGATGCCAAGGTTGTTTCGGCGTCTTCCAAGAAGCGCGTCGAAGCTGGCATCCTCTATGTCCAGTCGACCTACAATAACACCAAGCTGCTTTTGACCGACAAGAAGGGCAACGCTCTCATGTGGGGTTCGAGCGGCCAGTCAGGTTTCCGGGGTGCCAAGAAGGGCACTCCTTTTGCTGCCGCCAAGGTCGGCGAGACTCTCGCCCTGAAAGCCGTCAATATCGGGCTCAAAGAGATCGATGTCGTCGTCAAAGGGGTCGGTTCCGGCCGCGAATCAGCTATCCGTGGATTCGTGAGTAAGGGTTTTACTATCAGCTCGATCAAAGACGTCACGCCGGTGCCGTTCAACGGACCGAAGCCCAAGAAGCCTCGCCGCGTATAATATACCATCATGCAAATCGGACCACGTTACAAAAAAGCGCGTTATCTCGGAGTCCCCGTCTTCCGTAAGACGCAGACCCAGAAGTACGCCATGCGCGCCCAGCGCAAGGTCAAGACCACCAAGCGTCGCGGTCAGAAGAGTGAATACGGCCGTCAGATGCTCGAGAAGCAGAAGGCTCGATACAGCTACGGCGTTTCGAGCGGTCAGTTCACCAAGTATGTCAAGCAAGCTCTGCGCACGACCGGCGACAATGGCAAGAATCTGATCCATATCCTGGAAGGACGCCTCGACAACGTGGTCGTCCGTGCCGGTTTCGCCCTGTCGCGTTCGGCTGCGAGGCAGATGGTCTCGCACGGGCACATTATGGTCAATAACCAGAAGGTGACCATCCCGTCCTACGAGGTTCAGCTCGGCGATATGGTCAGCATCCGCGAAGGCAGCAAGAAGAAGGCGCTGTTCGCCAAGCTGGATGAGGAGCTCAAGAACACCAAATCACCGGCCTGGCTCGCTGTCGATGGCGAGAAGAGGGAGATCAAGGTGGTTGGCGCCCCGGATGCCGACACGAACGACCTTTTGTTCGATGTCCGTTCGGTGTTGGAGTTCTACACGCGCTAGACTTTTTCGTGTTTTAATGTATAATTATTCTCTTATTTTATCTAATAAAAATCATATGACCTACGACATCATCCTTCCTTCCAAGCCGAAGATCGTGAGCGAAGACGCGACGGCCGGCGTATATGAGATCGACGGTCTCTATCCGGGCTACGGCCATACCCTTGGCAACTCCCTGCGCCGCATCATCCTGTCGTCTCTCCCGGGCGCGGCTGTGACCAGGGTCAAGATCGTCGGTGCCGATCATGAGTTTTCGGCTATTCAGGGCGTCAAGGAAGATGTCATCGCCATTTTGCTCAATCTGAAGAAGCTTCGCATCCGCCTCGCCACCGATGAGCCACAGACTCTCCGTCTCAAGATCAAAGGAGCCAAGTCTATCACGGCCAAGGATATCGAAGCTCCCGGCCAGGCCGAGATCCTCAACCCTGACCTTCACATTGCCACCATTTCCGATAAGGCGGCCGAGCTCGATATCGAGATGGTAGTTGAGAAGGGTCTCGGGTATGTTCCAAAAGAGACTCTCCAGAAGGAGAGGGTAGAGATCGGTCAGATCACTCTCGATGCCACCTTCACCCCGATTAGGAGGACTAACTACGAAGTTGAGAATATGCGCGTCGGCGACCGTACCGATTTCAACCGCCTGCGCCTCTCGATCGAGACCGACGGCACTATCACGCCGCGCGAAGCCATGGAGAAGTCCATCGCTCTGATGATCCATCAGCTCAAAGCCATCGTCGGATTCGTTGAGGAGGAGCCGGTCAAGGCCGCCTCTGACGAAGGATCAGAGAAGGAGAGCGTCCCCGCTTCCGGTGAACGGCTCGGCAAGGATGTGGACACGGAACTCTTGAAGACCCGCATCGATGCGCTCGATCTGTCTTCTCGCACCGTCAAGGCTCTGACCAATGGCAATATTCGCACTCTTGGCGGCTTGGCCAGGAAGAAGGAGTCGGACATCATGGATGTCGACGGCCTCGGCGCCAAGGGTATGCAGGAGATCAAGAAATTACTCGCCCAGCATGGCATCACGCTCAAATAATAACATCCGTTAGGACGCCACCATGAGACACCATTCTTCAGTACGTAAATTTGGCAGAGAAAAGACTCAACGCATCGCTCTCATGCGTTCTTTGGCTCGCAATCTGATCCGTGATAGCCGCATCCGCACGACTACCGCCAAAGCCAAAGAATTGCGCCCGTATGTGGAGAAGCTTGTGACTAGGGCCAAGATTGGTACGATCGCTTCGCGCCGTCTGGTCAATGCCAAGATCGTCAGCCCGGTCGAAACCAAGAAGCTCTTCGATGTCATCGCCCCGAAGTACAAGGACCGCAAGGGTGGCTACATCCGCATCGTGCGCCTGCCGAACCGCGACCTTGACGGCAGCCCGATGTCTCTGATTGAATTCGTTTAAATATATTATGAAACACACCATCGATGCACAAGGCAAGAAGATCGGACGCGTAGCTTCCCAGGCAGCGGCTTTCCTCACGGGCAAGCATAGCCCGGCCTTCACTAGGAACAATGTCCTGGAAGACAAGGTAGAGGTCATCAATGTCGGGAAAGCTGATGTCTCATCCAGAAAGAAGCTCAAGGATGTCTATGTGACCTACACCGGCCATCGCGGCGGCCTCAACAAGGAGACCCTCGGCCACCTCATCGCAAGGAGCGGCATGAGAGAAGTCATCGAGCGCGCCATCTACGGCATGCTTCCGTCGAACAAGCTTCGTTCTATCCGCATGAAGAACCTCACCATCAAAGAATAAACCCATGACTATCGCTACCAAGACAGGCAAATATTTCGAAGCCGTCGGCCGCCGCAAGACCTCTGTGGCTCGCGTGCGCCTCTATCCGGCCAAGGAGATGGGTTATGAGATCAACGGCAAGACGTTGGCCGCTTATTTCCCGGTGCGAGAGATGCAGATCTCGGCCGAGTCCGCTCACAAAGAGGCCAAGGCTGCCGAGAAATTCCTCGTCTCTGCCAAACTTTCCGGTGGTGGCATCAATTCCCAGGCTGAAGCGCTCCGTCACGGCATCTCTCGCGCTCTCCTCGTCTATGATATAGAGCTCCGTGGCAAACTCAAGAAAGCCGGTTTCCTCAAGCGCGATGCCCGCGCTAAAGAACGCCGCAAGTTCGGCCGCAAGAAAGCTCGCAAGTCTCCGCAGTGGTCAAAACGTTAATAGTTGGAACTCACATTCATCTCTCAGAATCAAAAAGCCCCTGCAAGGGGGTTTTTTGTATACGGCCCTATATAGCTGTAATGGGTAGTATTGACAGATAGTCCAAATAATGCTAAAGTTTAAAAAGTCAAGTCAAGTCAGGTCTCATTCCTTGAGATATATGGAGAATGGAGAATCTCCAAGAATGCCAGTCGGAAACAAATCATCTCGTTCGCGTGGAACGTAAAACTGCGCACCTTGAAAAATGAATACGATAAACAAAATTGCTCGACTGACACTAGATCGTTTGTCATACTCGAAACGATTTGTGGGCAACTTGGATTTCATGTTTGGGAGCCAAGTCTCAGTTAAGCTTAAGATTGATGAGGGCCTAGATATTCTAAGTGGGAATGAGGCCTATCAAGATGAAAATAATATTTTTCATTCCATCATGGGTCGTGATTACTTGCTATGGGGAATGGAGCTTGGTCTTAGACCTGTTACATTTTCGAAAGGGCAGTCCCTTATTCATGGCTTCAAATTGTGCGTCAAGAAAAATGACGGAATTTATCCCACTCACATGATTGTTCGTGAATACAACAAGGGTGAGGATGGGTTTTGGGAGGAATGGGTTGTGTACGCACTTACACAAATGCAACAGAAAATGCTCCTGGCCTACGATCTTAAACAATAAACAATCATCACCGCTCCCACAAGAAAGTCCCTATTGGACCTCTTGCGGGGGCTTTTTTGTTTGCCAAAACCGCATCGCATACGTATACTTTGATTCATGAATAAGAACGCCAATGATGACATGCTAGACGATTCTGTCGTAGCCGAGGAGAATGCCGCGGAAGCTGTGAAGAAGCTCCGCGAAAAGCTCAAGCAGGCCGAGACGGAGAAGATGGAGTACCTGACCGGCTGGCAGAGAGCCAAGGCCGACCTCATCAATGCCCGTAAGCGCGACGACGCCGATCGGGCGGAGTTCACCAAGTTTGCCAACGAGCGCCTCATCGAAGGCCTCATCCCGGTCCTTGAGAGCTTCGATCTAGCCATGGGCAACAAGGAAGCATGGGAGAAAGTAGACAAGAATTGGCGCCAGGGTGTTGAGTATATTGCGAGCCAGCTCAAGAAGGCCTTGAATGATGCCGGCCTCGAGGAGATCGACCCAACAGGCCAAGCCTTTGATCCGAACCGCGATGAGGCTGCAGAATACGTGCCGGTCGTAGACGAGAAACAACATCATCAGATCATCTCAGTAACACAAAAGGGCTATTCACTTAATGGTAAAGCCTTGAGGCCGCCTAAGGTGAGAGTGGGGGAGTATAAGAAATAAAAAAAGAGGCCGCGATGCAGTGTCGCGGCGCTCGAGAACAGTCGGTGAATCATGGCTTCCGTGTCGATCCGACTACATAAGTGAGGGGGATCAGGATGCCCATAAGCACCAACATCATCACCGACAGTGTGATCTGGATGAACTTCATTTTCCTTATGGAATCCAACAGAAGCAATATGGCATGTCCCATAACAGTCATGGTAAGGTTCCTCCTTTTTGAACTGGGGTTTGAACTAGGTTGGAAAAATGCTCATTACAGAGTAACGTATTAATCGTATCATGTCAACCTCAAAACTTGAACTTATCCCCAGGCCTGTTATAATGGCTCCCTAATGCTCACCCCCTACGTCAATTCCAGATTCGTCGAAAAGGTCTTCACCGATCTGGCCGGCCGACAATTCAAGCTGGTTTTCTTTGTTGCACTCGTAGATGGGGAAGTGAAGGGACGCCTAGTCTCGGCCGAACCAGTCATCCGGACATTCCGATCCGAATGCGTCGCATGCCTGCCAGCCCTTACTCCCGAAAACAAGACCGAAACCGAATACGCCCCGTCTTTTACTCCTGTCGCTTCGCCATATTTCTCCCTAGAATATTTACTTTCTAGCCAACCGACGCGCGCACCATCCAAATAAAAAGCCCGGCTGTGAAGCGCGGGCTTTGCGTAAGAGCGAGGTGGATCGGTCAGTTCAAACTGCCGCCGGACCACCATTGAAAATGTTCTTTCCCGACTTTGTTGTGCCATTCGAGGAAAACATTGATCGGGATCTGCAGGAATTCTGCACTGAACAATCCCAGCGCTGCGGCCACGAAGGGTGTGGTCAGGTAGAAGAACGGGAAGAAGCTCTCGCGGGTGAGGAAGACTCCCCATAGCAGGGAGAGAATGATCCAAGTGGCCATGTCCCGATCCTTGATTCTGGCCCAGCATTCCTCGAGGAAGATCAGGCAGAAAAAAACAAACGAGATGCAGTAGAACAGGGGTGAGTTCATATCGTGTGAGGTGTAAGGAACAGCATTGCTTCAACCTATAGACATGGAATGTCTAATGAAATAAGCATAGGAAGGTTAAGTGCTAGAATAACATGTTTAATCATGGTTTGTCAATATTAAAATAAACTAACATATAAATATATGTCTAAGATCATCGGAATAGACCTCGGCACGACTTTCTCGGCGGTAGCCGTCATGGAAGCCGGTAGTCCCAGGGTCCTGGAGAACGCCGAAGGCGCGCGCACGACCCCGTCGATCGTCGCCCAATCCAAGACCGGCGAGCGTCTGGTCGGCCTCTTGGCCAAGCGCCAGGCTGTGACCAATCCCAAGAATACGATCTTCCAGATCAAGCGCTTCATGGGCCATACCTTTGACGAGGAGAGCGTGCAGAAAGACATCAAGAATGTCTCCTTCGAAGTCCGCAAAGCCGCGAACGGCGGTATAGAGGTCAACATGTCCGGCAAATGGATGCGCCCCGAGGAGGTTTCGGCCATGATCCTGACCAAGCTCAAGACCGATGCCGAAGCGCGCCTGGGCGAGAAGATCACCGAGGCGGTCATCACTGTCCCGGCCTACTTCAACGATAGCCAGCGCCAGGCCACCAAGGACGCCGGCAAGATCGCCGGGCTCGACGTCAAGCGCATCATCAACGAGCCGACGGCCGCGGCCCTCGCGTACGGCTTCAACAAGAAGAAGAATGAGAAGATCGCAGTCTTCGACTTCGGCGGCGGTACATTCGACATATCCGTGCTCGAAGTCGCTAACTCTGACGGTGAGAATTCTATCGAGGTCAAATCCACCGACGGCGACTCTCACCTCGGCGGGCGCGACATCGACGCCAAGATCGTCGCTTGGCTTGCGGATACATTCAAGAAGGAGAACGGCATCGATCTCAAGGCCGATCCGTTGGCTCTCCAGCGTCTCGATGAATCAGCTGAGAAGGCCAAGATCGAGCTTTCGACGGCGGCCCAGACCGAGATCAATATCCCATTTGTGACTTCCGGCGCTGACGGACCGAAGCACCTCCTAGTCACGCTCACTCGCGCCAAGCTCGAGGAGATGACCGCCGAGTTCATCGATCGTGCCATGTTGATCACCAAGCGCGCTATGGACGCTTCGCCATTCAAGGTCGGCGAGATCAATGAGGTCGTCCTAGTCGGCGGCCAGACGCGCATGCCGGCCCTCCAGGAAGCTGTCAAGAAGTTCTTCGGCAGAGATCCGCACATGGGCGTCAACCCGGACGAGGTCGTGGCCGTCGGTGCCGCCATTCAAGGGGGCATCCTAGGAGGAGATGTGAAAGATGTGCTCCTTCTGGATGTCATCCCGCTTTCGCTCGGCATCGAAACTATGGGCGGTGTAGCTACGAAGCTCATAGACAAGAATACGACCGTGCCGACCCAGCGTTCGCAGATCTTCTCGACCGCGTCTGACAATCAGTCGTCGGTGGAGATCCACATCACTCAGGGCGAAAGGGCATTGTCTGCTGATAATAAATCATTGGGCCGCTTCATCCTCGATGGCATCCCACCGTCACCGCGCGGCATGCCGCAAATCGAGGTCACTTTCGACATCGACGCTAACGGTATCTTGAGCGTCACCGCCAAGAACAAGGCGACAGGCAAGGCCAACTCCATCAAGATCACGGCTTCTTCCGGTTTGTCCAAGGAAGAGGTCGAGAAGATGAAGGCCGAAGCCGCGACGCATGAGGCCGAAGACAAACAGAAGAAAGAGATGATTGAGGTCAAAAATATTGCCGAACAACTCGCCTACACTTCGGAGAAGGCACTCAAGGAAGCCGGCGACAAGGTGCCGGCCGACCTCAAGAAGTCTATCGAGGACAAGATTGCCACTCTCAAGGCCGCCAAAGATGCTGCTGTGCCTGACATGGCGGCCATCAAGACAGCCACCGAAGCTCTATCCGGTGAGATCCAGAAGATCGGGCAGTATATGAATCAGACGCCACCGGCTGATGCTGCAGCGGGGCAGGGGAAGACTGATGGTAAAGGACCGGAGGGAGGTGCTGACAATGTCAAAGATGCGGAGTTCAAGGAAAAGAAGTAGTACATCAAAATCAGATAATAAAAAAGACCCTCGCCGCCACCCTGAACCGAAGTTCGGGGAAGCGGACGAGGGCCCTTGAGAAGAAACCGTCAGGACTGCTGGCGACCCAAATTGGGAGGCCAGAGTGGTGACTCCCGATTGGTTTCGTTGATCATCCGGATGAGCCGCTCGCGCGAGCTGTCGGGCCCGGCCAGGTGCCGTTCGTTCCAGTTCAACGCCTCTGTGAGGAAGGCCTCGATGAGACGAACTTCAAAGCCCTTTTTCAGGCCGAGCTTGTAGAGCAGGGCGTCGATGTAGGAGCCTTTCAACTGATCTGGGGTGATGTAGTTGCCGGTATAGGCGACTACGACCGCCCAGCGGTTGATGCTCTTGACCTCTCGAGCGATCTCGAACGGATTGACCGTCGCCGTGTGAGAAGTCAGCACGAGCAACGGGGTCTCGGGATGGATCCGCCCCTGGACCTCACTGCTCCAGCGTTGGAAGAACTCATAGTGAGTGTTGCGTGTAAGCGGGCTGAGTGTCTCTTTGACTGTCATGGGAGTGCTTGTCTGGATGACGAGCACGCTGTTGGAACGAGGTTCCATGGTGTTTCCTTAGTTTGGATGTTGCGTAACGTTATGTGAAGGACCTAAGATAGGTTGAGTTACATAGTAACATATGCTATCATAAAAGTCAATAATGAAAGATTACTACAAAACTCTGGGGGTCGATAAGGGCGCCTCGAAGGACGACATCAAGAAAGCGTTCCGCAAGCTGGCGCACGAGCATCATCCGGACAAGAATAAGAACGACCCCGCTTCGGCCCAAAAGTTCAAAGAAGCCAGTGAGGCCTATTCGACATTGTCGGATGACAACAAGCGCAAGCAATATGATACCTTCGGTTCGGCTGGGGCTGGGTTCAACCCGGGAGCTGGAGGCTTCGGCGGCGGCTTCAATCCGAATGACTTTGCAGGCTTCGACTTCTCGCAATTTACGCGTGCCAACGGCCAAGGCGGGGTAGAGTTCGACCTGGGTGACATCTTCGGTGAGTTCTTCGGTGGCGGAGGCCGCAGGCGTCCAAGGAAGGGCAGGAATGTCACGGTGGACCTCAAGATCTCATTCAAGGACTCTATCTTCGGCGTGGAACGCGAGCTCGCGGTCGGTGGATACAAGGAGAAGTTCAGTCTGAAGATCCCGGCAGGCATAGAGAGCGGGCAGGGCCTGCGCATCGCGGAGAAGGGTGAAGCCGGCGAAGGCGGTCCAGGCGACCTCATCGTGCGTGTCTGGGTCGAGGAGCATCCGGTATTCCGCAAGGAAGGACTCAACCTCATCATGGAGTTGCCGATCAAGCTCACACTGGCTCTTGGCGGAGGCACTATAGAAGTCGAGACGCTAGACGGCAAGATCGAGCTCAAGGTCCCGGCCGGCACTTCACACGGCGAGATCCTGCGCGTCAAAGGAAGGGGCGTGCCGTACGAGAGCGGCGGTTTTGGCACTCGCGAAAAGCGCGGCGACCTCCTGATCGTCACTCACGTGGTCATGCCCAAGAAACTGTCCAAGAATGCCCAGCGCCTTGTTGATGAATTGAAAGGAGAGGGGGTGTAAAAAGAAAACCCGCACCGCAGCAGGTTCTCTGTGCGCGGGCGGGTTGAATGTCAGAAGGTCACCTTGGCGGCTTCGAACATGAATTCGAGGTATTTCCGCAGATCCGGATATCTTTCGAACAGGCCCTCCATAAGGCGGTCCAGATCTTCGTGGACGACCTTGGCATTATATCCCTTGATGGATGTGACATCCTTCAGGAAGTTCGATTTGAAGATCCAGAAGCCGTCCTGCCGGCGCTGATACCAAATAATCCAGTTCAAACCTAACGATGTGTGGATTTCCCATGTCCCGTAATGTCCTTCGATTCTGAACTCCTTTGGAGTCCTTTCGCAATACTTACTCGTGTAATAAACGAGCGGTCCGATCACCGTGGCGATTTCTTGGCGCATCCGGTTGATATTTTCCGAACCACGAACGAACTCCTTAACGATATTTGATTTTTGCATGTACTGAACCCGTTTCCGGGCCTCCATTTCTGGTTGTTTTTGTTGAGGTGTGCTTCCACACCGGTTCGTCCACAATTATAATATAATAAAAACCGAGTGTCAACCTCTATAGAAACCCCATATTTCTTGCTATTATTCTATTCATGACCAAAACCCTCCTCTCCGGCGTCAAACCGACTGGCCGACCTCATATCGGCAACTATTTTGGCGCCATGAAGCAATTCGTGGAGCTTTTGAATAAGGGCGACTATGATTGTTTTTTCTTTATCGCCGACTATCACGGCCTCAATTTCATTCAGAATAAGGAAGAAATGAAACGACTGTCGTTAGATCTGGCTATTGATTATCTTGCGATTGGAATTGATTCTAAGAAGGCCGTGCTATTCAAGCAGTCCGATGTCTCGGCCCACACCGAGCTTGCATGGATCTTCGATACCATCGTGACCATGCCGTACCTCATGCGCGCGCATGCGTACAAGGACGCCGAGGCCAAGAGCAAGGAGATCAATGTCGGCACATTCAACTATCCTGTCTTGATGGCGGCGGATATCTTGCTGTATGGAACGGATGTCGTCCCGGTCGGTCACGATCAGAAACAACATATCGAATATGCCCGCGACATCGCCCAGAAGTTCAATCACGCCTTTGGGGTGACTTTCAAGTTGCCGGAGCCGCTCATCCTCGAGGATGTTGCCAGCGTGCCAGGTATCGATGGTCAGAAGATGTCCAAGAGCTACAACAACACCATCCCGTTGTTTGCCACGCGCGAGGAGATCACAAAACAAGTCATGGGAATAGTGACTGATTCAAGCGGTGAGCGCCCGGCCAATGTTTACAATATTCACAGACTATTTAAGAGCGAGGCCGAGTTGAGGGCACTTTATGATGCCAACAAAGGCAAATACAAAGTTCTCAAAGAAGCATTGATCGAAGACATCGATGCATTCGTCAAACCGATGCGTGAGAGGCGTGCTGAACTGGCGAAGGATGAGAATAAGGTTTTGGAGATATTAAGGGACGGGGCAGAGAGAGCAAATAAAGTGGCGGCGGCCAAATTACGTGAGGTGAAGGAAAAAATAGGAGTTTTGTAATCTTCACTAGAATTTGAACAAAAATTCATCAGGATTTTAACCTTTCTTGAAGATTCCTTGAACCTGCAATTGCTAAGATTGTGGTATTATTACTATCACAATATTCCAATGCGTATTGAACCAAATATTTCAAAATATATAGATGTTTCTGTAGATAGGGCTGTAAGCAAGGCTGTCGATACTGCTGTCTCTGCAGCAGAAAAGAGATTTTCTGCCAGAGTTGAGCATTATATCGGGGTTGCCTTGAATGAGTTCGATCATCGGATGGGACTGGTTAAGGAACTCATCGAGACTAGGCCGACGAGAGAGGAGGTCAGAGATATATTTGGCGAAGAGCTCCGCCCTATCAAAGCCGAGATGCAGATGTATCGGGAGGAGCTGATTGATCACAGGACTCATATCGAACAGCTTGAGCGTACACCTGCCTGAAACAATGCCCTTCACCATCAAAACCTCATCATTTGAAGGTCCGTTGGATCTGTTGCTCGAATTGATCGAACAGCGCAAGCTCCTCGTCAACGATATCTCGCTATCGAAAGTCACCGACGACTTCATCGAGCATGTGAGGAATTTTGTCGAAATGCCCATGGGGGAGTCGGCGCACTTCATCTTGGTGGCTTCGACGCTCCTCCTCATCAAGTCCAAGTCCCTGCTCCCAGATTTGAACCTGACCGAAGAAGAGCAGGGCGATATCCATGACCTGGAGATCCGCCTCAAGATCTACAAGCGCATCAAGGAGGCCAGCCGGCAGGTCCAAGCCCTCTGGGATGGCGATATGATCTTCTCCCAGCAGGAGTCGAGGGCCGTCCATCCGGTATTCGCCCCTGATCCCGCATTCACGCTGGAAAAGGCCCTGAACACTCTCAAGGATCTGGTCAACCGCCTGCCCAAGAAGGAGACGCTGTCCAAGGTCACCGTCCGCAAGGTCGTTAGTCTCGAAGAGATGATCGGCAACCTGACGGAGCGCATTGGCAGCCAGCTCAAGATGAGCTTCCGGCAATTCACGTCTGAACACAAAGGCGAGCGCATCAGCGTGATCGTGAGCTTCTTGGCTATGCTCGAGCTGGTCAAACAGGGCGTCCTGCAAGTCTCGCAGGAACGCGATTTCTCCGATATCGAGATGCAGACCAAGGAAGTGGGCGTGCCAAGATATTAATCTGATATAATCCACCTATATGGAACTCGCCAAGAAGATAGAAGCCGTCCTGTTCTGGAAAGCCGAGCCGGTCGGCATCAAGAAGTTGGCTGCGCTCTTGGACGTCGATGTGAAGTCGATCAGGGCGGGCTTGATCGAGCTCGATAATTCTCTGAAGGGCAGGGGGGTGACACTAGTCCAGACCGACGACGATGTCATGTTGGGTACAGCCAAGGAATTATCGCCGTTGATTGAGAAGCTTACAAAAGACGAATTGACACGAGATCTTGGTAAGGCCGGGTTAGAAACACTTTCAATTGTTTTGTATCAAGGACCGATCTCACGAGCCGAGATAGACTACATCCGTGGAGTCAATTCACAGTTCATCCTGCGGGCTCTGCTCATCCGCGGCCTGGTAGAGCGTGTCGACAACCCCGCAGACGCTCGGAGCTACCTATACAAGCCCACTCTAGACTTACTTTCCCATCTGGGAGTCTCGAAGATCATCGAATTGCCGGAATATGAGCAGATCAGGAATGAGATCGAGGGCTTCAAGCAGAGCAATGCCACCGAGGAGTCTGCCGCACCCACCGCACCTGTCGCGGCTGATGCTACAATAGGGAAGTGATGAATTCTCGCGCCAAGATAGATCGTTTCTTTCTGTTGACTACGGGGGCTCTGGCGATTGCCGGCTTCGTCATCTTCTTGTCCGCTTCGCTCGGGCTGCTCACGCAGAATGGCGCGAACTTTGGAACGATCGCCCTGAAGCAGATGATCTCTCTCATTCTTGGCGGCGTTCTATTCTTCGTCATCTCGAAGATCAAATATACGAACTGGAGGAAACTGGCCTTTTTCATATTTTTCGGGGCGGTGGCGGTGAACCTCCTACTTTTCATTCCTAGTCTGACCCTCCACTACAACGGTGCTTCCCGCTGGCTCTCCTTCGGCTTATTATCTTTCCAACCGTCGGAGCTTTTGAAGATCGGTTTCATCATCTATCTGTCTGCTTGGATACATTTTGCCAGGGATCGTATCAGGACTTTTCGCTTTGGCCTGGTGCCCTATATAGTCCTCATGTCGATCCTCGGCGTCCTCCTGCTCATTCAGTCTGACACTGATACTCTGGTGATCATCGGGGCGACCGGTATCGCCATGCTCTTCATCGCCGGCCTACCGCTCCGCTATATCATGACCGCCGGGCTTTTCGGTGTGATCTTGGTGGTCAGCGTCGTCTTCCTGCGTCCGTACGCCATGGAGCGCGTCAAAGTGTTCTTCGATCGCAACACCAACACCCAAGGCTCGAGCTATCAGATCAACCAGTCGCTCATCGCCATCGGTTCGGGCGGGCTCTTTGGCCGCGGCTTCGGTCAGAGCATCCAGAAGTTCGGCTATCTGCCGCAGCCGACTGATGACTCGATCTACGCCGTGGCGGCGGAGGAATTCGGTTTTTTCGGTAGCATGATACTCCTGACCTTTTACGCCTTATTCGTCGGTAGCGCCTTCCGTGTGGGCACTCGGGCGCAGGATTCCTTTGGCGCCGCGGTCGCGACCGGCATCGCCATCCTGGTGGTTAGCGAATCCTTCCTGAACATCGCCGCTATGCTCGGCCTTGTGCCGGTCTCCGGCTTGCCGCTCCTCTTCGTGTCGAACGGAGGCACGGCCCTCGTCATTACCCTTGCCTCTGCCGGGATAGTGGCGAATATATCGAAGTACAAGAAGTAGGACGCCTATTTAACCCACTTCTCCTTAACCCCTTTTCAAGCTAGAATTAGACACATTATGAAGATATTGTTCACAGGCGGCGTGACGGGCGGCCATTTCTATCCCATCATCTCCGTGGCCGAAGCTCTGATCAAGCGCGCCCGGGAGCGCCACATCCTTTCGCCGGAACTCATCTTCATGGCTCCGACGCCATACAACAAGCGGGCTCTGTTCGACAATGAGATAAAGTTCGTGGCCGTGCCTGCCGGCAAGATGCGCCGTTATTTCTCCCTGCTCAATTTCCTCGATCTCTTCAAGACAGCTTACGGCTGTCTCATCGGCCTCATGAAGATGTATTCGCTGTATCCTGATGTGGTCTTCAGCAAGGGCGGCTATGGCAGCGTGCCGGCGCTCTTTGCCGCCAAGCTGCTGCGTATCCCAGTCGTCATCCACGAGTCCGATTCGCATCCCGGCCGCGCCAACCTCTGGGCAGGGAAGTTCGCCCGCAAGATTGCCGTCTCCTATCCGACGGCCGCGGAGTACTTCGGCGCTAAGAATCAGGACAAGATCGCCCGGACCGGCAATCCGATCCGGCCTGAGATCGCCCAACCACTCCGTAACGGCGCCCATGAATTCCTCCAGCTCGAACAGAACACGCCGGTCGTGCTCATCTTGGGCGGTTCGCAGGGTTCGGCCAATATCAACGACATCATCGCCGAAGCTCTGCCGGACCTGCTCAACCGCTATCAAGTCATCCATCAGACTGGCCGCGCCAACATCCAGGAGGTCGAGCAGACGGCGGATGTGGTGCTCAAGGACCATCCGTACGCCTACCGCTACCACCCATTCGATTATCTGAACGAGTTGGCGCTCCGCATGGCCGCAGGCGTCGCCGATGTAGTGATCTCACGCGCCGGTTCGACGATTTTCGAGATCGCGGCCTGGGGTGTGCCGTCGATCATCATCCCGTTGTCGGCGAATGTTTCCCATGACCAGGTCCGGAATGCGCTGACCTATGCCGGCACCGGCGCCGCCTCCGTCATCGAAGAGGACAACCTCCATGCACACATCCTCACGGCCGAGATCGACCGCATCCAAGGTTCGCCGGCCATCAAGGAGACCATGAGGGAGCGGGCGCGCGCCTTCGCCCGCCTGGACAGTGCGGACATTATCGCCGACGCCATCCTCGATATCGCGTTGGAGCATGAGAGGTAGGACCTTGCGATAGGGCCTATCTGCTGATATAATACCTACTTACAACAAAGTCGTATTTACAAGCGTAATCTATTAAAAACATATGAATCCAGATACACAGAGCGGCGTCAAGACTTGGCAGTGGGTAGTCACGGCCATCGTCGTCATCGTCCTTATCGTGATCGGTGTTATGGTCTTTAGCAACAAGCCTTCAAAGGCCCCTGCTACCTCCAATCCTGACCTGGTCAATACCTTGAGCAACGAACCGGGGGCAAATGGTATTGTCATGTCCGATCAATATCCAGGCAATGTCGTCTACCTCTCTTCGGTCCAGTTGGCCAAGGGCGGATGGGTCGCCATCCACAAGGATAGCAACGGCCAGCCCGGAGCCATCATCGGCTCAGCTTGGGCCGCTGCCGGCATCAGCCCGGTCAAGGTCACTCTCACGGAACCGATGATCGACGGCGGAACATATTATGCTATGCTCCACTCTGACAACGGCGACCAGAAGTTCAACGCTTCGGATGATCTGCCGCTCAAGGATGCCAAGGACAACATCATCATGCGTGTCTTCCACTCGTCATTCTCCGCCGGCGCTAACATCAAAGGTTAAGCCTGCCGAACTCCATCTCTCGATGGCGAAAGGCCCCCTTCCGGGGGCTTTTCTCGTCCCCGCGGATTTTCTGTTATACTGTCTCTATGAGCCAGATCGTCACCCGTTTTGCCCCGTCGCCGACCGGCTACTTCCATGCCGGCAGTTATCGTACAGCCCTCTTCTCCCATATCTTCGCACGTCAGAACAAGGGTAAGTTCATTCTGCGCATAGAGGACACCGACAAGGATCGCTCCAAGAAGGAGTACGAGGAGAATATCACCGACAGTCTGAAGTGGCTAGGATTGACCTATGACGAGTTCTACCGACAGTCGGATAGGACGGACGTATACCGTGAACAGATCAAGAGACTGATTGATTCCGGTCACGCGTATGTCTCCAAGGAGGAGTCTCGGGAAGGCGATAAGGAGCCAAGAAGGGGGGAAGTCATCCGTTTCAAGAATCCCAAGAAGAAAGTCTCCTTTGACGACATGATCCGCGGCAAAGTAGAATTCGACACGACCGAGCTCGGCGATTTCGTGATCGCCAAATCAGAGACGGAGCCGGTCTTCCATATGGCTGTGGTCGTCGATGACGCCACCTCCGGAGTGACGCACGTCATCCGCGGCGAAGATCATATCTCGAACACTCCGCGCCACATCCTGCTCTATGAAGCCCTAGGATTCCCGGTGCCCCAGTACGCGCACATCCCGCTCCTCCTCTCTGCCGATCGTTCCAAGCTCTCCAAGCGCAAGGGCGCCGTCCCGATCACCGAATACCGCAATCGCGGCTTCCTGCCGGAAGCCGTAGTCAACTATCTCGTGCTCCTTGGCTGGCATCCGGCCGACGACCGCGAGCTCCTGTCGTTCGACGAGATCGTCAGCGGCTTCTCGCTCGAGCGCGTCCAGAAGGGCGGCGCCATCTTCGATGAGAGCAAATTGCTCTGGTTCAACCGCCAGTACATCCTCAAGCTATCCGACGAGGCTCTGACCGAGCGCGCCATCCCATTCTTGCCGGAATGGCTATCGGTTAAGCATCCGATCTTCCGGCGCCTTCTGCCGGTCCTGAAGGACAAGATCTCCACTTTCGGCGAAGTCGCGGGCCTGTTCGACCCGGGTGGCGAGCTGTACTTCGTGAGGCAAGTCGGTGAATATCAGGCCGCCATGCTCCCATGGAAGAAAGACCCCGATCCCGCCAAGGCCGCTGTCAGTCTCCGCGAATGTCTCAATTTCCTGAAGAAGCTCGATGACAGCTCATTCACGGCCCCCAAGATCAAAGAAGCACTCTGGCCGTATGTCGAGGCGCGCGGCAAGGGAGATGTGCTCTGGCCGCTGCGTGTAGCTCTGACCGGCCAGGAGCGTTCGCCTGACCCGTTCCTTTCGGCCGAGATCATCGGCAGGGAAGAGTCGATCAATAGGATCAACGCCGCTCTGAACAAGCTCGCCTGATGCCATGGTTCGCAACCGCCATAAATTCGTCGCAACGGCAATATTTTTCCTGCTGATCTCATTCTTGGCGCCTCGCGCCACGCATGCTCAGACTTCCGTAGCCGACCTTGAGGCCAAGATCAACCAGCGCAATGCCGATATCCTCTCGCTCGAGAAGGATATCCGCGGCTATCAGACGGAGCTCAACACCCTCAATGCTCAGAAGTCATCATTGAGCAGTGTCATCAGATCGCTCGACCTCACCCAGAAGAAGCTCGCGGCCGACATCGCGGTCACAGTAGACAAGATCGACACCCAGAATCTGAAGATCCAGCAGTTGAATTCCAAGATCGGCACGACTCAAGGCAAGATCAGCGACGACACCCGCTTCGTCAAAGAATCATTCAAGGAGATCAGCCAGATCGGCCGTCTGTCTCTGCCGGAGGTGCTTCTATCCACCGGCTCGTTCTCCGGCGCCTGGAAAGCTGTAGACGCGCTCGTCGAGTTGCAGGCCGACCTCGGCAGCCGCATCAATGCTCTTCAGGTCGCTAAAGCTGATCTGGAGGACAATAAGAGAGCTACAGAGAAGGCCAAGGCCGAACTGGTCAAACTCCAGAGCCAGTTGAACAGTCAGCGCAAGGTGGTCTTGGCTACCCAGGCCGAGAAGAATGACCTCCTCAAGCAGACCAAGAATTCAGAAACGGCTTATCAAAAGCTTCTGGTGGATAAGCAGAAGCTCAAAGACGCATTCGAGAAGGAGATCTCACAATATGAGTCGGAGCTCAAACTCACGGTGAACATGCTCAACTTGCCGAGGGTCGGCACATCAGTTCTAGCTTGGCCGCTCGACAACATTTTTGTCACGCAATACTTCGGCAACACGCCTTTTGCCACCGCCAATCCCCAGGTCTACAAAGGCGCCGGCCACAACGGCATCGATCTGCGGGCCTCGATCGGCACGCCGCTCCGAGCGGCCCTCTCCGGTATCGTGGTGGGCGCCGGCAACACCGACCTCTATCGGACATGCGCCTCGTTCGGCAAATGGGTCATGATCGCGCACCCCAACGGCCTCTCGACTCTCTACGCCCATCTATCGCTCCAGACCGCGAGTGTCGGCCAGAGCGTCGCCACTGGCGCTGTCATCGGTTACAGCGGCAATACTGGAGCTAGCACCGGTCCACACCTCCATTTCGGCGTCTACGCTACGGAGGGTGTGGAGATCAAGCTCTTCACCAATAGCAGGAATTGCCAAGGCGCGACCATCCCGATCGCCGCCATCAAGGCCTATCTCAATCCACTTTCTTATTTGCCAGGTCTGTAGAATCGAGGTTATAATATGGACATGAAAAATCGTCCGGCAGGGGATAGGGGACTCATCAAGATCATCCTGATCATCATCATTGGCCTGCTCGTCTTGAGCTATTTCGGCATCAATCTCCGCCAGCTGGTCAACACGCCGACCAACAAGGACAATGTCTCGTATGTCGCTTCGACCACTATCACGGTCTGGGACAGCTATCTCAAGGTTCCGGCTAGCTATGCCTGGCGCATCTTCATCGATCTGATCTGGACCCCGGCTATCGACAATCTAGAGGCCATGAAGGAGGGACAGCCCACTAACATCAATGAGATCAGCAGCTCGACTAGGAACCTGCCGACCATACCGTTCGTCCAATAAGGCATATAAGGCCATGGTGGCTCTAAGCTATATAGGATGGTGTCTATAATGTATATTGTGCGACATAGCATATTGCGATAAAGCCGCCCGCCGCGCCAAACACAAAGGCCCCACCCCCTGCCTGCCGGTAGGCAGGTTTCGGATGAGGCCCTTATATTTCGACTTGATAATGAAATTCTACCTACTTAGTTTATCCCTGACTTATCTCTGAGCTAATTCAGCTCCCTTCGACCAACACTTGGCTGAAGATGACCAGGGATCGCTCCCGTACTTGCTATAGAGGTATTCGGCAAAGGCCAAATTGCCCTCTAGAGTGTATATGTCATATCCGAGCTTGTGTGCGTCGTCGGCGTGATAATGCTCGTTGATCTGCATCACGCCTACGTCGTTCCGGTTGACCTTACCCCTGATGACCTGACCACTCGCGTCATACTGACGGAAGGTCGATTCACAGCGGGCGATCTCGATCAAGAGGGGCTCATTGGCGTTCTTACGCACATAAGCCTCAACTTCCTTGGAACTGGCCGATGTTCTAACTTCGGTGGTTGTCGCCTGCCCAGTAGTCGGAGCGGCGGCAACGTTGGCAACTGCGGCACTCTGGTGTCCGGCTCCGTAGAGCGAAGACATGAGGAATGCCACACCAGTGGCTACTTCTATCATTGTCAATTAAAAAATGAGCCTGGAAATCATGACGATTACTTCAGCTCACTTACTAGACTAGTGTAGCAGGTTCAAGCTCGTAAGTCAAGCCCCCTATGACCATAATATGGCTCTGTAGAGCCATATAACAGACATCAAATACCCATATTTAGAGCCATATTACGGGAATTGGCCAGAATTGCCCCGAATCTTGCTCGTTTTACTCCCCTATGCTACACTCTTTGGACTATGGCCCATAAGAAAGCAGCCGGTACAACCAAGAACGGACGAGATTCCAATCCTCAATATCTGGGGGTCAAGGTCAATCACGGCCAAGCCGTCACGGTAGGCCAGATCATCATCCGCCAGCGCGGCACCGAAGTCCTCCCGGGACGCAATATCGGCATGGGTAAGGATCATACCCTCTTTGCCATGAAGGGCGGCACAGTCCAATTCTCCACCAAGCGCAAGACAGGCTTCAACAACGACATCCTCCGCAAGAAGATCGCGCATGTAGTCTAAATTACGCCCTACAAGCAATACTAACTCTTCAGAAACAGAAGGACCCCTGCAGGGGTCCTTCTTCGGCTTCGGCGATTCCGTGCTCGGAATCGCCTGCAGATGTTCTTCAGAGCTAGTATTGTTTGCAGGGCTATTTATTTGACTGCCTCAATAACGAGCTTGAACTTGGCTGACTTCCCTCCCGCGGCGACGGAAATAGTGTGCTCGCCGACTTCTTTGATCGGATGTTCGAGTTGGATCGATTCCGGACTGATCTGTAGACGGGTTTGCTTGAATAGTTCGGCGGCGATCTCCTTCTGGTGCAGACCGGCGAAGAGATGACCTTTGTCGTTGGCTTTGCCTTTGACGGTTAGGACAGTCTTGTTCAGACCTTCGATGTTCTTGGCTTGGAGCTCATCCTCTACCTTCCTCTCCCCTTCTGCTTTAATCTTTTGGACTTCGACCTGCTTGCGCGACTGCTTGGTGGCCGCGACGGCGTCGCCCCGCGGGATGAGCAGGTTGAGGGCGTATCCGCTGGAAACGTCTTTGATATCGTTCTTCTTGCCAAGCTTGGCGATGTCTTTCAATAGGATGATCTGCATGGTGGTGTATATTAAGGTTGAGCGTTTAATAATTCGATGGCTTTGTCCGTGACCGGATCCTTGCCGGCTGCGGTGTCGGCATCACTCGTCTTGACTTCATAGTCGGGAACGAGGCCATCGTGGGACAGGTTGTGGCCCTGTGGGGTCAGCCATCTGGCGATGGTGACCTTGAGCGAAGTATCCTCGGTGATCTTCACCAATTCCTGGACCGAACCCTTGCCAAAAGTCTTGACGCCGACGAGCTTGGCTACTCCCTGCTCCTGGAGAGCACCGGCTAGGATCTCGGCCGCTGAGGCCGATCCGGCGTCCACCAGGATCATCATGCGCAGGTTGCTGTTGAAGATATTGTAGCCCTTGCTCCGATAGATGTGCGGCTCGCGGTTGTCGCCGAAGTCTTCGGTGACGATGACTTTCCCCATCGGCAAGAAGTACGAAGCAATATCCCAGGAGCTCTCGAGGTAGCCGCCAGGATTGCCGCGCAGGTCGAGGATGAGCTTGTGATCGCCGGAGAGGATGAAGGCGCGCAAGGCCTCTCTAAAAAGGCTGTCGGCCTGGGCGGTGAAGCTATAGAGCTTGATCACGAATATGCCGCCGGGCTTCTCGCTAGTGTCTATAGTCGGGATATTGATGGTGTCGCGGACGATCGTCCTCTCGACCGTCTTGGCGTTGCCGGCCGGGCGGAAGAGGATCTTGACGGTCGTCCCCTTGGGCCCGCGGATGTAGCTCACGGCCTGGTCCACATTCATGTCCGCTGTCGAAGTGCCGTTGATCGCCAGGATGGCGTCCCCGGTCTTGACTCCGGCAGCCGCCGCTGGCGAACCCTTGATCGGGGCGACGACTACGAGCTGGCCGTCCTTGAGGCCGAGCTCCATGCCCACACCACCGAAGTTGCCGGCGATATTCTCTTGGAAGCGCTTGGATTCCTGTGGTGGGAAGAAGACGGTGTATGGATCGCCGTAGGAGGCCGCCAATCCCTCGATAGCTCCCCAGACTTTCTTTTCCAGCGTGGTAGAGGCGTTGGCGATAGCCTTGTCATTGAGGGCTCGCCAAGCTGTCCAGAAAGGCGTGAATTGTTCGGCGGTCACATACTGGCTATCCGTCGCCTGGGTGTTGGTCATATCGCCCTGACTGTCTTTGCCGATGCGGAAGCCAAACGAGAAGACTGCCACTAGCACCAGGATGGCTATGCCGATATTGAGATACTTTGCGCTGAAGGGCTTCATGGCAGTAGTTTGACTCTTTAGTCGGGCCATTATCGCATACTATGACGGCCTAGCCAAATATGAACAAACCAGCTTTTTCCAGGCCTCGCTTGTTGCTATAATGTCGCCATGACAACTACACATGCCGCCAAGGGTTTGGTCTGGATAGACTTACAGTCCCCGACCGACGATGAGATCTCGGTACTGGTCAAACGCTACAGCCTCCATCCACTAGTCGGCGAGGAGCTCAAGAGCTCCCCATCGGTCGTCAAGATAGATTTCTACAAGGATTATATCTTGGTGGTCTTGACCCTACCGATCAGGGTCAAGAAAGACGACGGTTATACGATCGTCGATTGCGAGGTCGACTTCGTGGTCGGCAAGAACTTCCTGATCACATCTCGCTTCGAAGCCATCGAACAGCTGGAATATTTCGCCAAGATATTCGAGACCAACAGCATCCTCAACAAGGGTGAGAAGATCGAACATGCCGGGCACCTCTTCTACTACATGGTCATGCGTCTCTACGGCGGGATGTGCAGTGATCTCGAGAATATCCGGGACAGTCTGCTCATGGCCGAGACGCGGATCTTCGGCGGCGACGAGCGCAAGATGGTCGAGGTCTTGTCCGGCCTGTCGCGCCAGCTTATCGATTTCCGCCAGACGGCCCGCGTGCATCGGGATGTCTGGGACAATATGACCACCTTCACCGGCAAAGAGCTCTTCAATCAGGATTTTGCCCCTTATATCAATGATCTGCGCGATGAGTTCAATCGTTGTCACGACCTCATCGTCAATGCCCGCGAGCTCCTGGCTGACCTGCGCGAGACCAACGATTCCCTGCTCAACACTAGGCAGAACGACATCATCCGGACGCTGACCATCATCAACTTCATCTTCATCCCGGCCACCTTCATCGCTTCCCTCTTCACCATCCCGGCATCCTTCGTGCCTCTGATCGAAAAAGAGAGCGGCTGGATCACCATCCTGGTTGTCATGATAGCTATCACCACGGCGATCTGGGTTGTCGTCAAGCGAAAGAAATGGTTATAAAACTATTCAACACTCTTTCTCGCGAGAAGGAAACATTCAAGCCGCTCAAGTCTGGCCAAGTCGGCATGTATCACTGCGGGCCGACGGTGTATGACACGCCGCACCTCGGCAATTACCGCACCTTTGTGATGGGCGACCTCATTCGGCGCGTTTTCGAATACAATAACTATAAAGTCACGCAGGTCATGAATCTGACCGATGTCGACGACAAGACGATCAGACGGAGCCGCGAAGAAAGCATCCCTCTCCAGACCCTGACCAGAAAGTATGAGGATCTGTTCTTGGAGGGGCTCAAATCACTGGACATCCTGCTTCCCCATCATGTCATCCGTGCGACAGAGCATATCGAGGGCATGATCAAGCTGGTGCAGACGCTCATCGACAAAGGAGTCGCTTATAAGGCGGCTGATGGAGTGTACGTGAGCATCAACAAGGTCAAAGATTATGGCGCACTGGCGCATTTGAAATTATCCGCGGAGACAAAGGAAAGGATCGTGAATGATGAGTATGACAAAGAGAACCCGCGCGACTTCTCTGTCTGGAAATTCCGGAGCGAGGATGACGGCGATGTCTCCTGGGAAGCTCCGTTCGGTGCCGGACGGCCTGGTTGGCATATCGAGTGTTCAGCCATGTCCATGGAGATCCTCGGACCGACTATCGACATCCATACTGGCGGTGCTGATCTGATGTTCCCGCACCATACCAACGAGATCGCACAGTCGGAGTCGGCCACTGGAAAGAGATTCGTGAACTATTGGATGCACGGAGCTTTCATGGATATTGTCGCCGAGAAGATGGCGAAGTCCAAGGGCAACATCATCAAGCTGGAGGACCTAGTCGAGCATGGCATCACTCCTCTCGCCTACCGCTATTGGCTCCTGACGGCTCACTATCGTTCGCCGGTCAATTTCACCTATGAAGCCGTCAAGGCGGCCCAAAATGGCCTTAATAGGCTCATTGGGGCTTTGGGGAGCTATCCTGACGGCGGCAAAGCCATTCCGGCCTATCAGGAGCGCTTTTTGGGCCTTATAAACGATGATTTGGATATGCCGCAGGCCGTGGCGCTAGTCTGGGAGCTCGTGAAGGATGGCGGATGCTCGGATGCGGACAAGAAAGCCACGATCTTGGACTTTGATCGGGTGTTCGGGTTGCGGTTGGGTTCAGCAATAAAATTCGAGGCAAGGGATATTCCAGATGATGTTAAAAATCTCAGAGATGCCCGTGAAGAGGCGCGCAAGAATAAGGACTGGAAAAAGGCGGATGAGTTGAGGGCACAACTTGAATTGAAAGGATTTGATGTGAAAGATACCCAGCATGGCACAATCATTGCTGGGATCATTGGGCCAAAGTCATAAACACAAAAGCCCCCGAAGGGGCTTATATGTTGACTCCAATCCTTACAAAAAGGGTTGGTTGGGCACAGGCAGGTTTGGGATTGTATCCTTCACCTCTATACCGTCCACCAGTCGAGGTTAATCGACAAAATAATTCTATTCCTTCTTGAGAAAGTGTCAAGTTTCAATCATTTGCTCCTGTGGACGGAAGGGGAATCGAACTCCTGAACTCCTCCTGTCAAGGAAGGTGTCCCCGAGCCTGGTCCGCCCACAGGAACAAACGATTAAAGTTTTTTAATTACTCCCCCTCCCCACTCTCCTCTATCGCCTCCTCCAGATCCGCGATCCGCGAATACAGCCGAGACTCGGCCGCGTCGATGCGTTCTTCCAGGCGCTCGAAACTGCGGGCCACGGATACGGCGATATCGTCCCCATTCTTGTAGATGATGCGCTCGATGAGCTCGAGATCTTTCTGGTCTAGTGACATGTTGGATTGATTATTGTTAATCCCTATCGTCACTAAGATACCAATCGCCCGTTCAAAGAATCATCAAAAATCATTCAAATCTTGATGAAGAAAGGTTCAAATCCGAGTGAATTTTTGTTCAAAAAGTTATGAATTTCTCTCCACAGCTTGTCCACCCTTGGGTGGATTGGCGTACGAAGCGGGCGGTTGTTAGAATGCATCCATGAGTCCGATATCTCCATACGTCAAAGCCAAGGACCTCAAACTGCCCCCGCAGAGCCTCGAGGCAGAGAGAGCTCTCTTGGGTTCCGTGATGATTCGTGGCGAGGTTATGCACGACATAGTGGATATCGTGAGCGAACAGTCCTTTTATTCCAACCAGCACAGGATGATCTGGTCGGTCCTGTTCCATCTGCATAACAAGAGCCAGCCGATCGACATGCTATCAGTCTCGGCCCGTCTCAAAGAGAAGGATCAGTTGGAGGCCATCGGCGGCATGTCATATCTGACCGAGATCATCAACACGGTCCCCTCCTCGACCAACGCCGCCCATTATTCCGAGATCGTCGAGAAGAAGCATGTCATGCGCGAACTTTTGCGCGCCGCGGAGGCGATCACCACTTTGGGATATGACGAAGAAGCCGACCTCCACGAGCTCCTCGAGAAAGCCGAGAAGGAACTCTACTCCGTGACCAACAAAACCGGGTCGCACAAATATGTGGCCCTCAAGGATACCTTGAGCGAAGCCTTCGAACGCATCGAGCATCTCCACAATACCAAGCATGAACTGCGCGGCGTGCCGACCGGCTTCGTGGAGCTCGACAACAAGCTGGCTGGCTTCCAGAAGTCCGATCTGATCATCCTAGCCGCCCGACCTTCGATGGGTAAGACTTCTCTCGCCCTAGATATCGCCCGTAAGACCGCCATCAACAATAAGATCCCTGTAGCCATCTTCTCGCTCGAGATGAGCTCGCAACAGCTCGTCGATCGCATGCTGGCCGCCGAGTCGCATGTGGACGCCTGGAAGCTCCGCACCGGTCACAATCTCTCGGTCGAGAATGACTTCAAGTCCATCGGCGACGCCATCAGCCGTCTGTCGGAGGCGCCGATCTACATCGACGACTCGCCCGGCAACAACATCCTCAAGATCCGCGCTGTGGCCCGTCGTCTCAAGAATGAGAAGAACCTCGGCCTCATCGTGGTCGACTACCTCCAGCTCATGGTCCCGACTTCTCAAGGCAGCCGCTACAACGACAACCTCGTCCAGCAGGTCACCGAGATCTCGCGTTCGCTCAAGACCATGGCCCGTGAGCTCGAGATCCCCGTCTTGGCCCTCTCTCAGCTCTCGCGCGCCGTGGAACAGCGTGGCGGTAAGCCCCGCCTCTCCGATCTGCGCGATTCCGGCTCGATCGAGCAAGACGCCGATGTGGTCATGTTCATCCACCGCGAAGCAGACCAGGACGCCGGCGGCCGCAAGGAAGAGGCCGAGATCCTGATCGAGAAGCATAGGAACGGCCCGACCGGTTCGGTCAAACTCTACTTCGATGCCAAGAAGACTACATTCATCTCTATGGCGAAGGCCGATTTTGGTGATTTTGACGAGAAGGGACAATAAAAAAGCGCCGAGCAGTATGGTGCTGGCGCCTCGATAAATGATGCTCGTCTTGTCTCTACAATGAGCTGAGTCCGAGTTCCCAACGCAATGATCTAAATCTGCGGATTTGAGCCCGGCGGTTTACTTCCGCCATGACTAGTGGCGAATCGTCGGGACAAAAGGAGAAGGGCCGGTCGTCTACCGCATCGGCTGATCTCAAGGCCATGAGATCTTTTCGATTGCTTTGGGCCAAAATGGAAACAGCTTTTTTAAGCTGGACGGGTGTGGGAGTGTCCTTTGGTTTTTGCATAGATTGATCCTCTGCCAGGAGATTAACATTGTCGGATGGATCCATCAACTTAACCGAATAGAAAAGCGGCCTGTGTATGAACACAGACCGCTGAACAAACTATTTTGGGTTGTTACTGCCACCATTCCTGGCTACTAATAAGGCCCCTCCCACCAGCACTATGCCTGAAAATATCCAGGCCGTAGCTATGCCGTAGAACTGCGCGATCACCCCACTGACTATTAGACCGACTACCCCACCGATGTGCGGTGCGATCGAGCAGAATGAAGTGATGGTCGCGCGTTCATATGATGGTATCCGGTGTTGGAGATAGCCGTCGATCATGGGGCTCCAGCATCCTCTCGGCACTTCATGAAGGAGAAACAGAACAGCTATGAATGGCAATCCCGGGACTAGAGCCGCGGCCACGATGATGATCCCGACCATGATCTGCGTTCTAATGATGATCCGCCTCTCATTTTCCTGACTGTTCAGTTTGGATGCAATGAAAGCTCCAATCGCCAGCATACACATCATGGCCACGAACATGAACCCGAGATGTTTGTCCTTAAGACCGTGATCCTTGAAGAAGGGTTGCCAATACATATTCAATGCCTGGACGGCAAAGATCTGGATAGCAGTGATGATCAGGACGAACCGCACGGCCTTGTGATCCATGCCGTAGTGTATACTTGATACAGCTACGCTCTTCATCGAGGCCCATCCTTTGCCCCACGAGAAAGCGGTCTTCACGAAGTATTCCTCTTCCATCGTCGTCCATGCCACTATTGTCGTGATTCCCAAGATTGAAGCACCAAAGAACCATGGAAGGGATTGATCCACAGCCATGAGGTAAGAACCCGTGACCGCACCTATCCCACCTCCGATCTGTCTGATGAGTCTTTCCCTGGCGAATATCTGAGTGCAGGATCCTTCATACCCATGATGCTTGAGACTGTCTACCATCCAAGCTTGGAAGGCGCCGCTCTTGAAGGTGCTGCCAATTGCAGCCACGACCTCGGCAATGACGAATCCCCAGAATGTGCGGGAATATCCATAGATGAACATACTCACACACATGAGCCCACAGGCGAGCACAAATGACGTCTTCCTGCCAAATATATCGGCGAAGGCCCCAGTCGGTATCTCACAGACGAATAGTGTCAGGAAAAACGCGACGTTGACCATATTTGTCTCAAACAGGTTCAAGCCGTTGTTGATCAGGAATGCTACATATATGGCGCTGATGATAGCCATCCCGCCGGCGTCGAAGAGACAGGACAGGATGTAATACTGACGGATAATTTTCCGATTCATGGTGATGCCCTTTATTTGATTGTTAACGATCTATATCTTCCTGGACTTTGGAGGGATATGAAAAATCCCGACTTTCGTCCAGTCGGGATCTTTCTGCCTGCGTTAGAGTGATGAATTAACTCAAAAGCATATTAGAAACATCGCGACCGGATGCAAGTGCGCCGTTGTCGGCGGACATGAGGGTATAACCGCAGAAATCTCCCTGCGGCACCCAACGGATATTCGTGATGTTCTTGTTATTATTCATAACTCCTAAATCGTATGTTACAAATTGAGTATTGTCAATATCTTCTTGACGCAGAGCCTTAAATCAGTAGTCTGTGGATAGAAACTGGAGTTGTTCCAGATTCGGCAAACAATTGAATATCATGCCCAAAATGGTTAAAGTCTATGGCGGCAACTTAGCCGCCCAACCCCTCCGTGTTACTTTCCGCAAAAGGCGTGGCCGGAAAGGTGCTCGATTCCGCGTGAAATGCGGGTGCTGTGACCAAACTATCGAGATCTATCCCGATGCCGGCGGTGGAACTGCCCACAGTCGGTTCGTTGGAATCGGTGGGGTCTATGCCTCCGTGGCCCAATGGAGGGAACTCCTCTGCCCCATCCTCAAAATTGCTGAATCACCGGTTCCGTAGCGAGGACGATCTATTCTCTCATCAACAGTGCTCCTTCAACGGAACGCTGTTTTTTTATCTTCCCCAATACCTTATACTTACCCCATGGACTCCCTCCGCCGTCTCGAAGAGATCTTCGCCCATTTCCCGGGCATCGGGCCGCGCCAGGCCAAGCGCTTCGTCTATCACCTCCTCGCCAAGTCCCCTGCTTCGATCAAAGAATTCACGCAACTAGTTGAGGAGGTCAAGAGATCGACTGCACAGTGCAGCTCTTGTCACCGCTTCTTCATGGGCATGAATGCAAAAGCGTCTGATTGCTCCGTTTGTTCCGACACCTCACGCGATCAGTCGACTCTCATGGTCGTGGCCCGCGACTCCGACTTCGAATCCATCGAGAAAAGCGGCGCTTACAAGGGCCTCTATTTCATCCTCGGCGGAACGGTTCCCATTCTCGATAAGGAGCCGGAGAAGCGCATCAGATTGAAGCCTTTGCTTGAGAGAGCGGGCAAGAAAGATTCAGGATTAAATGAGATCATCCTATCTCTCAATGCCACGCCCGACGGCGAGAATACCGCGGAGATAGTCAGAGATGCGCTAATTAAATTAAAGGGTTCATTCAAAGTGAGTATTCTCGGCCGCGGTCTCTCCACAGGATCGGAGCTCGAATACACCGACGGAGACACGATCAAATCGGCATTGCAGAATAGACACTAGGAATAATGATGAGGAGACACTTCGGAAGGATTTGTCAGCAGACAAATCCTGAGAATAGACAAGCCCCTGCAGGGGCTTGATCGTGTCGACGAGGCGTTGTTCCTAGTGTCTATTTGAGCGCGTCGATCTTGACCTTGAAGAATGGCTGGCGATGGCCGTTGCGTTTCCAGCCGGAACGGTTCTTCTGTTTGTATTTGACGACGAGGACCTTGGGACTGCGGCCGATCTCTACGAGCGTTCCGGTGACTTTGGCTTTGGGGATGTAGGGGGTGCCGATCGATGTGTCCTTGCCATCGTCCACCATGAGGACCTTGTCGAAGGTGATCTTCTCGCCCTCTTTGTGGGTGCCGGCGAGCTTCTCGATGGTGACGAGGTCGCCTTTCGAGACGGTATATTGCTTGCCTCCGGTGGTGAATACGGCGAATTCCATAGAGGACATACTATACATGAATGGGTAAAAAAAGGCAATCCTTGGGCCAGGGTAAGGCTCAAAACGTGAATCATACAAAAAAATGCCACCCGAACGAGCCGGGCGGCATGTAAGCGTAATAGTTGCGGATCAGAGTTCCGCTGAGCTTGAGACAGGCAGACCCTTGACCGTCAGTTCGACCGATGTCGCACCGAAGGTTTTCTTGAGGACACGTGGGAACAACTCTTGGATCACGAAGTCCCGGAATTCGTCCCGACTGATATGCCAGCCCTTCTTGAACGAATATTCAGCGATGTTATCGATCTGTCCATTCAACGTCGACAGGTCGATATTGACTTCCTTGACCAAGATGAGCAGGGCAATCTCGCTCAACCGTGCCAGACCTTCTTGGTTGAGGCGCCACAGGTTGGGTTGTCGCCATGGCGGCATGGTGATGGGCGCGATCTCGTAGTCATAGAGCATCTGGATCTCGACCTCCGTCACCTTGTGTGGCTCGAATTCCTTCTGCAACGACTTGGCCCATGACTGGATACCCTCGGTCGATGTCGGGGTCAGCCCCCGGCGGTATCTGTATCGCATGATCGCTCGCGCGATCTCTCCAATCCGTTCCTGACTGAGCTGCCCCGATACGCTCGGTGTGGGCGTTTGTGAGCTTGCGCTCATGGTATTTTGATGTGCTGATATCCCCAGACAGTGTGTCTGAAGACCGATGCCGGCGGCGCACTTAAATTGCCGGCACTCATAGAGTGGCACAAATTCAGCTATTCGTCAATATTCCCCCAAATGTGCGTGGTCGTTCCAGACCAAGAGCCGCCAAGGTCTTTCGTCATCTTTTCCAACATACTGCAAGACAGTTAGGCCGGTATTATCCATCCCAATCCTGCCCATGAATCTGCGACATTCCAATCCGGTAAGGGTTTCGTCAAACAGCGCATAGGCAAGCATCATCTTCATGAAGACTCCGTGTGTTACGACCAAAACGGTATCTTCGGGACAAGAAGCGATTTGTTCGAGCGCTTTTCTCGCACGTTCCTTGAGTTCATCAAAGTTCTCCTCATCTGAATGTCGATATCCAGACAAATGAAATTTGGCCCGGATCTCCGCCTCAATTTTGTCGATTTCAGGGTCGCCCCTGCGTTTGCCCATAGCTATTGATGGTCTAATCGCTTCTGTAAATAAACTTGAATACTCTATTGGCTTAGATATTTCTTTTGAGATGATATCTCCTGTTTCTTTGGCCCGAAGAATAGTGCTCGCCATGATCTTCTTTATTCCCAATCGTTTGCATCTTTTGGCAATGATCGTTGCTTGTCTTCGCCCATTTTCCGTAAGCGGACTCGCGTCGGTATTTGTTAGTTCACCAGCATTTCCCTCGCTCTCCCCATGTCTTACAAAGTAAACAGTTTTCATGGTTTTAGATCTCCTCGCTCTCCGGCTTCTCAAGCATTGCAACCTCAAATTCCGGCGAATCGCCTGTGATTCTCAATACATCCTTATCCACCTTCTTTAATTCCTTTCCAGAATTGTTGTAATGGTTGATCACAGTTCCAAGTGATGCACCGAGTTTGTTATGGAAATCACTGTATTTATTGAGATGCGAGCCAAGCTGGCCGACATGCTTGATGATATCCTTGGCCGTCTCCTCGATCTGCATAGCCTTGAGGCCCTGAAGGACAGTTTGCAAGTAGGCCAAGAATGAAGTCGGCGAGACGATGATGACATGGTATTTGCCAGCTGCGCGCTGGATCAGATTGTCGGTTTCCTCGGTGACTTCCCCGATCTTATTCACGAGCAGGTCATAGTAGATAGCCTCGTGCGGGATGAACATGAAGGCGAAGTCGAGCGTACCTTCGGCCGGGCGTATGTACTTGGCCGTCTCCTGGATGCGGATCTTGAGATCGCCGACGAAGGTCTTCTCCAGGATGACCCGACGAGCGGCATCATGTTCCTGCGACAGCTTGTTGTAATTCTCGAGTGAGAACTTGGAATCGATCGGAATGACCTTGTCTTTGACGAAGACGGCCGCGTCTACTACCTCCCCATTCTTGAAAGCGTATTGCATCTGGTATTGCCCGGGCGCGAGGACATTCTTCAATAGGGTTTCCAAATAGTATTCGCCCAAGATTCCCCTATGTTTAGGATTCTTTAAAATGTCCTGCAAGTTATTTAATTGATCTGCAAAAGACACAACCTGTTTATTGGTCTCATCGAGTTTTGTTAATCCGACCGTGACCTCCTTGATTAGTTTAGCCGACTCGCTCAACTGGCTGCGCATGGATTCTTGCATTGAGCGAGAGCTCTCGTGCATCTTGGTGTCCACGGTCTTGGTTAGATCGCCGACCTTGCGGTCCACGGTGCGGCCGAGCTCATTGACTTGCTCTAGGATGAGCTTGAGGCCGTCGCCTGCGCCTTGGTCAGCCGGCCTGTCATTCTTGCGGCGCAGGAAGAGTACGACCATGATCACATTGGCAAGCAGGGCCAAAACGACTAGAATGGTGAGTATCGTATCCATACCAGCTAAGTATATAGAAAATTCCATGATTCACCAAACCATCAAAGAACAGGTCAAGGAGGCTTTGCGTGCCAGGGACACCATCCGGTTAGATACCTTGCGTGGCCTCTCCGCCCTCATCCAGAACGAGATGATCGCCGGCACGGGCAAAGAAGAGTTCTTATCCGACGACAAAGTGCTGGCCCTCATCAAGCGTAGCGTCAAACAGCGCCGGGATTCGATCGAGCAGTTCCGGAAAGGAGGCCGTGAAGACTTGGTGGCCAAAGAAGCGGCGGAATTGAAGATCCTTGAGGCCTACATGCCGACTATGATGTCCAGACAGGAGCTCAAGATCATCATTGGGAGCCGTTTGAGCAAGATGAAGTCGGAGGGCACCTTCGACCCCAAGGCCGCCGGCAAGCTCACCGGAGCGATCATGAAGGAGTTGGCCGGCAAGGCCGATGGCGGCGATGTGAAGGCAGTCCTAGAGGACATCATGAAGGATATGGCGGCTAAATAGGGGCCTCAAAATAGTCCCCACTTGACAGTTGCATATATTCCATATATGTGGTAGTATCACTATTAGTGCTTTCCAGGTGCTCGGTGCCTGTAATCTCGGTAATTCAACCTCAACCGGGCCCAGCGTGCCCTTTACAACATGAAAAATCGCATCACCCTCGCGTTGGGCATGTGCCTGGCGCTTCTCGGCTTCGCCAACACGGCGTGGGCCGACAGCATCGTCATGCCTGCCATCTTCGGGTCCGGTAATACGGACTTCCAGAACGGTAACCTGCAGAACGGCGTCACCGTCGGCTTGCAGGCCAAGGTCCGCGATACCGGCGCAGTCAACACGACCAACGGCATCGATTTCTTTGTGCCGATTGGCTACTCCTCGAACCCGGCCCGGTCGGCCTGGCAAGCGGAGATCGAGGTGGCGACACCCGGTCCGCTCAACCAATATGCCATCCTATGGTTCTGGGAAACCGATCCGTCGGCTGGTTATGGGGTCTTCAATGGGTTTGACCTATTGGCCATCAGCGACAACTCCTACGGCCTATGGGGTGTTACCGGCAACGGCCAAGGCCTGGAGAACAATAATCCGGCGGCCTACGACTTCGTCGGCCAGTCCTGGAACTCCTTGTTCTTCGGGATCCCTGCCAACACACCCGGTATCTACACGTTCCTGGTCGATGTCTACTCCTTCGACCAGTATGGACATCAGGTTCCCCTCTCCTGGGGCAACCAGATCAATGTCCATGTCGAGGCACCGCCTGTTCCCGAGGCGTCGGCGACAATATCTCTTGTCTTCGCCGCATTCCTTGGCATCGCCCTCACCCGTCGCTTCGGCGTCGCGCCGGCCGGCCTGCTGACGCCCGCCTAGCTCGCGTCAATAGTTCTCTTCCAAGCTCTGCCTTCGTGGTGGAGCTTGTTTTTTTGTACAAAAAAACGGCAAGCGCGAGGCTTGCCGTTGAGTGAGAGAACCCCGGTCGAACTTAAGGGGTGAGGAGTATCCGTGACATGCGCCTTGGAGGCGTGCCAGGCAGCAATCCTTCGGGGTTGCCGCGCTTCAGATCAGCCTGGACCTCGTGGTCATCTTCGAGATCTGCGGCCGTCAGGGGGGCGACCACATTCCAGTCCTTGCAGATGGCCGGTTGTTGGCCATTCACATCTGCTTCCGGGAAGGCGAGGTAGAGGTATAGCCAGAAGGTCCGGCAATACAGGTGAACCACCCTTTCGAGCTGGCGGATCTGCTTACGGGCGGCCATGGGGCCGATGTGGGCACGTTTTGCGCTAAGCGCCTCTAGTTTGGCCTGCAAGCGGCGGAAGCCCATGAAGTATTGGCGGGTCTGCGGATCATTGATGACACCGTAGGATTTCTGGTTCTGCGGGTCGAAGATGCCGATGGGCCCCCATTCGCTTTCCTGTTCCGGTGTTTCGCCGTTAGTGATGGCGACGAAGTTCTCCAGGTCCGACATGTCTGATTTCGGACATTCCAGACTATTTGGTGCCTGATTCATATGTCTATTTATATTTTTGATTGTTCTTGTGCAGTGAAAAAATGTTTCGATGTTGGTACACCGAGCATCTCTACTATCAATATAGCACATGAATATGTGTCGTGTCAACATCCCCAGCCCGTCAGGCGGCCGGCTCCAGTTCCACGATGAATGTCGATCCTCTTCCCTCCCCGGGACTCTCGACACGGATGGTGCCCTTGTGGGCGGCAACGATCTCTTTGGCAACAAATAGGCCGAGGCCGGTGCCTTTTATATTGACCTTGTTGGCATTGTTGGCGCGCGTGAATTTCTGGAAGAGGAGCGGCAAGACCTGTGGGTCGATGCCGATGCCGGTGTCCTGGAGCTTGAATACGATCTTGCGGCCGGCCACGTCCCTGGAGAGCGTGACTTTGACCGAGCCAGACGGCGTATATTTGACGGAATTGTCGATGAGGTTGGCGATGACTTGTTTGAGCTTGTCCTTGTCGGCGCGGATGCTGTAACCGGCCTTGTCATCCTCTGCCCTGAATGTGAAAGCCAGCTTGGACTTCTCGATATTCGGCTTGAGTTCGGCGATGACATTCTCGACCATATCCTTGAGACTGATGGTCTCGAATGTGTACTTCATGGTGCCGAGCTCGATGCGGCTGATGTTGAGGTAGTCGTCGACGATGTTGGCGAGGGTGCTGCTGGATTCGTATATGCGGCCGACACCGAGCTTGGCCTCGGCCGGGAGCTTGCCCATGTCGCCGTCGATGAGGAGCGAGGCGTAGCCCTTCATGGCGGTGAGCGGCGCGCGCAGTTGGTGCGTGGCAAACGACACGAACTCCGACTTCTGTTTGTCCAGATCCTGAAGGCGGGAGTTGGCTTTTTCGAGATTGCTGGCCAGCATCTCAATCTTTTCGCGTTGAGCAATCTCATTATAAACATTCTTGACCAGCCATATCCCAAAGACAACCGTCAAAAGAAGAATTATACCGCTAATTACGCCATCCTCAGTGCTATTTGCAAGTACAGTTCTAAACAATAATACAATCCAGATTGTTGCCGTAAGTAATTCTGCTGTGATAATACGCACATCAAACAAATTATGCTTAAGAATAGCGTAGGCTATTATTATCGGGTAGAAGGTAAATAAAATTACTGGGAATGGTGGAATAAGGACATTGAATGTCAATAGAAATACGCTACTACCTCCGATAAATCCAACCATTGAAGAGCCCAAAATAAATTTCAGTCGTGAAGTCTCATCCTGTGGTGCCACACGAATCCTAAAGTACAATGCTACTAAGGCTATAATTACAACTGAAAAAAAATATACAGTAAAAGGTATATACAGCGGACCTGCATTTGGTGCAAAAGCGAACGGCCCCTTTGTAAAAACATCGTTAATAAAAAGCTTGTTTGGAGTTATGAATACAAAAAAAAGAGCGACTGGAATTAATGAATAAAAAACCTTTCTATACTTAGTAAAGCTTTTTGCAATTATAATTATGAACAGAAAGTAAAAAAGAGGAATGAATGATGCTCCAATGTGCAAAATTATGTCACTTAAAACAGCATTTTCTTTGCCAGATGCAATTATCATACTGTAGTATCCGAAACTCCAAATCGCAGTTACAACTGTAAGCAAAAGCCATGAAATATTTTCAGGCTTTTTTGAACCGCTCAAAAAAACAAAGAGTCCAGAACCCATTGCCACAATCCCGCCTAGGAACAATGATAAGCTATAGTAGTCGAAAATTGAGATCATCTTATTGTGTGGCAATATGAATTATAACAGATGTTGATCAATGTTGATTTGATAATCACTCAAATATCTATTACCTAACCCTGATGCATTTGGTGTGTGTAATAAGAAGTTTGCTAAGCTAATTATTGAATCATAGTTAATGTTTGTTCCATGATGCGGCTCTATGTGGACATCACCCAAATATTCTCTTCCTTCTGACAAGGAATTAAAGAATGCATCAAGTTTGCCTGACAACGCAAATATTGCTGATTGGACTGTCGAGCAGGCGACGTGAGGATTTGTGAATCCATGAACCGAGAGCCCCGGTGGAATTAGGTCAGGTTTAATGTAGCCGTGCCAGTGCACGATGGCAATTCCTTCATTTCCCAATAAATCCACAAATTTTGTAGAGGTTATTTGCTTCGTTTGATGCAAGTTGCTCATTATCGATGCAATAATGGCATTTCCAACTGCGTGCGCCAAAATGACCTTTGTATCAAATGATGGTTTATAATCCTTCCTAATCCTTGTTCCTTTTGGAGTTCGCAAATACATCTTACCGTCTACCAATCCAAGCAGAATAATATCTTTGTGGTAGTTAATGTGCGTTTTGTTAGATCCAGATCTAAGAGTTAGAACCCAAACTGGTGGTATCTCTAAACAGTACTTACCTTTAGGTAGATCTATTTTAATATATATATGCTCATCTTTCACAAAGTAGTCCTTGCTGGTGCTGGCCTCAGAAAAATCACTCCACATTTTAAGCGGACTTGGACTAACTGGGAGTTGTCTTGCCAAAAACCCATAGCTCATACCACTTCTGTTGTCTAAGTGTATTTTCCCAATCCATTTATAAAAACCACTCCTAAATGGCAGGTTTTCAACCTTCTTGCCGGTCGGGTATAAGTTTGTCTTATCGAATAGTGCTCCACCTTGCTTGAAATCGTTTAGAGCGCTTGAATAATATTTTGAATCTATATCAAAGCTCTCCGGTTGAACTATAAATTCCCTGAATAAGGGTGGCCTTATTGGGGCCGCAACCTTCGGGACAAGTGCGCTAAGGATGTTTCTCGAAAAATGCTCATTTAAAGGATACGTTGGATGAGATGCGTTAAAGTTATATAGTGTCCAAGTATCCTTTGCCACCAAAATGACGATCTGTGTCATGTAGTATGAGAAAGCGTTCATTGCTGTGTCAAAATGCACCTGAAATGGAGTGTCCTTATTAATGTTTGCTGGGCAATCAAGTATCGTGACAATTGAGTTTTGAGTAAAGCTTGATGTGTAATCAATGGCTAGCTTAGAAGCATCGCTAATACCCATAGCGATTACAGTAACTCCCTTTCTGATCCTGTGACGTTTTGCAAGATTCAGGAATGCTCCAGGATGGATATGATAATAACCATGTTCTACACCCAACGTAGTAAGAATAAAATATACTATATTGTTTGTTGCAATCTTTATAAACCGTTTGAGTACCCTTAAGATAGTTATAGTTTCTAGCGATTCGGTGTAAGGTATAACCGGAATACCCAGCTCCTTCAGGGATTTTAGTAATAGATCCAAAAATGCTAACTTTGTTTGGCTACACTTACTTTTGTCAAAGGGAAAAAGGGTGAATGTCAGCTTTTTTGCCATCCCCCGTTGTTCCAAGTCAGCTTTCTCTTGGATTCCTAATATTTTCTCAATTGCCTCTTGGCTTATCATAGACTCTGGGTAGTGCAGTTAAGTTCTGTACCCGTTAGTTCAATTATATCATAAAATGATTGTATAATATCTCCTAAATATGGAAACAACGGCATATTCTATTATTGATTGGATTACTGGCCTCGTGCTTGTTGGCACAGGAATAACAACATATTTTCTGAGCGATAAGTCTCTATCAGCTAAAATATTTTCTGTCCTATGTCTTTTTACTGGTCTGTGGAGCCTGTTTATTGCGATTTCGGTTTCAATATTAAACGTTCAATTAGAGTTGTGGTTGATTAGAACTGATCACTTTTTAGGGACGATAATTTCTGTCACATTTTTATTGTTTTCGATTGTGTATCCCAACAATGTAGCAATCAGTAAGAAAATTACATATCCGCTTCTTACTGCGGAGTTATTTTTTATATACGTCATTTTCTTCACGGAATTAATAATTGGAACTGTAACGCAGTTGGATGGTCTCAGTTATCTTGGTTGGACCTATGGACCATTGACGACGATATACGATATATATTTTATTGCCTGTTGGTTGATCGGTATTCATCAACTTTATATAAAATTTAAAATCGCTAGCCAAGATTTGCAGAAGCAAAACTTGAAATTGATGTTGTTTGCATTCATCGTTGGACTTACCCCGCCTACAATTTTGACAATACTCATGCCGCAGGCTGGTATGTTTGCATATTATTGGTTAGCTCCTATCTCCTGCATATTCTGGCTACTTATCACCGCATACTCGATGGTTAAACATCACATGTTTAGCATTAGGCTTATTGCCAGTGAGCTCGTCATTTTTGTTTTATGGGTGTTTATTCTATTGAGGATTTTGCTGGCAAGCAGTTACAGTGAAGCATTTATTGAAAGTGGCTTGCTTGTAGTTACTGTTATTTTTGGAGTGTTGCTCGTGCGTGGCGTTTTAAGTGAAATTAGGCAACGAGAGAGAATCCAGAGTCTGGCAGCAGAATTGCAGGTAGCTTACGAAAAAATGAGTGATGTAAATACACTTCTTTCCCAAAAAGTCGCCGAACAAACCGACGAGATCCGCAAATCATATGAAGCCGAGAAGCAGGCGCGCCAGGAACTCGAGAAACTCAATGATGCCAAGGACCAATTCATCATGATCACCCAACACCACCTGCGCACTCCCCTGGTGAGCGTCATATGGGAGATCGAGAGTGTGGCGAACGGCGTCTACGGCGCGGTCACCGCGGAGTTGCGCAAGGCGATAGCGGGCATGAAGACCTCTACCGACCGGCTGATGCAGATCGTCAATGATTTCCTGAATATTACGGCTATAAAGATCGGCACGAATATCCTCAATCTCTCCGAACAGAGCCTCAAACCGGCCATCGAGTACATCATCCAGCAGTTAGCGCCCGAGATCAGGCACATGGATATCAAGATCGATTATCCCAGGGACGACTCGAGCTGGCCGAAGCTCAAGATTGACTACGACAAGATGCGCGAGATCCTCCTGATCGTCATAGAGAACGCCGTCCGCTATAACCACCCCGGTGGATCAGTGGCTATCAGCACGGGCGTGAGCGATGGCGCATTCGAGCTGACAGTGCAGAACACCGGCATCGGGATATCAGACGAAGAAAAGCAGAAGATCGGCTCGGCGCTGTTCTATCGTGGCGCAAGCGCTCGCAAGTCGCACCCCATCGGCATGGGCATCGGCCTGGCCGTGGTCAAAGCGATCGTCAGAGCGCACCACGGTACATTCAATATCGAGTCTTTAGGAGAGGGTCGGGGCGCAAAGGCGACAATCTCGCTTCCGGTTCAGTGATAGGCATAGGCATGGGTGAAGGAGAGAGCTTGCGTATCTCATCCATGACAGTCTCGGCATAGTCCTTGAACATGTCATATGACGGATATCTGTCGGCCTTGGCGATGGCGTATATCGGCGCGCCGAAGCTGACCGTGAGATGTCGCTTGCGGCTGAAGAACTCCCCCATCGACAATCTATAAGTGCCGGTGTAATGGACAGGCACGATCGGCTTCTTCGTGATGTACGAAAGATAAGCCACTCCCCCCTTGGCTTTCTGGATGTTCCCGTCCGTGGTCTTCCGACCCTCCGGGAAGATGCAAAGATCTCCGCCGTCATTCATGATCCGGGCCTGATTGACCAGCGACTTGTCATAATCATGCAGGCCGACGCTCACTGGATATGCGCCCCAGGCTTTGAAGAAGGCTCCGCCGTAGAATCTCTGGCGCCAGCCGGAATGTTTGTAGAACGATTGTTCGCGAGATGTATAGAATATCGGCGAGAAGCGCGAGAATAATGGAAGCGCGGCTGGCAGAAGGATCGGGTCCAACTCACTTGAATGATTGATGGCAAAAATAGCGTTGGTCCTCAGATCTTTGAGGTTTTCGAGTCCTTTGACTTCGAGGTGGCCAAAGAACCATAGGATAAGCCTGGTGGGGATCCAGATCAGCTTTTGGAGGATCAGAGGACTAAGGAAGTACCAACGATTCATGGCGTAATTGTAACATAATGTGAAAATACAAAGCTTTTTCTAGCTGCTGGCCGTGTGGGTTAGATGTTGGAACCTTACTAAGGCAATTTGGGTAATAACTCTATAGCTCTTTCAACCGAACGGTCTCCAATCCTGCCCCAATTAACAACGTATTTTTTATATTCGGCAGGATCAACCAGTTTTACTGCTGTAATAACTCCTCCTGCAGGATCTGCAACAAATTCTCCATACGGTCTGACCTTACAAACGTATCGCAGTTGATATGAAAAAGCATCTATGTCTTCTCTACTACCCTTTTGATAGCCAATGGGTAAAAAGGACAAAACTTCCATGTTGGATTCTTCTTTCACTTCACGTTTAAGCGCATCCTCAAAAGTTTCTCCCGTCTCAATTCTACCACCTGGAAAACCCCATTCTCTTTCCTTTGCACCGAAATGGCCGAGAACTATTACGAGCTTATTGTCACAAAAGCAAATCCCATAACTTTGTGTACAAAATTTTGAATCCAGCCCTTCGAAGGTATCGGCATCCGTATAATCGAAAGTAACTGATGGATCGTTATTGAATTTTTCAATAATTCTCATTTTCTAATGATAACAGACTTGAAGTACTTTTCTTGAAATGCGACGGCTACCTTGATCTGCTCATCGGATAGCTCAAGCTCTTTCGGCGCTACCACGAGCTTGTCATCATCGTCATTTAAACGATGAACGATTGCTATACAAGTACCTTCAGCTTTTTGCATTGGATCATTTACACCGAGAAAATATGCATCCAATTCTGCCCCATCAGCCGATTTAGTACCTTCAATAAAACCATAGTTGGCTTCGTAAAGGAAACCGTGTTTCAGATGTTTCGATCCTAAAGGACGATCCATCTTTACATTAACGTGTTTACCTAGAAACGTTCGTGCTAGTTGTAATGATATTGATTCCATAATACGACCCGTCTCGGGCGGGATAACCTATCACAAGTTGGCTACGGGACTTGGACTCGAAGCAATTATACCACCCCTAATGCAACCCAATCTGATAGTCATACAACTTCTGATAAACCCCACCCTCCTTGGCGATCAACTCTTGGTGGGAACCGGTCTCGACAATCTTCCCCTTCTGGAAAACCAGGATCATGTCAGCTTTGCGGACGGTCGAGAGGCGGTGAGCGATGATGAAGGTGGTGCGTCCACGCATGAGCTGTTCGAGTGCCTCAGTCACGATCTTCTCGGTGCCGGCGTCGAGGGCGCTAGTCGGTTCGTCGAGGATGAGGATGGCCGGCTCACGCAACATGGCCCGGGCGATGGCCACGCGCTGCTTCTGCCCTACTGACAGCTTGATGCCGCGCTCGCCGACCAAGGTCTCATACTTCTTGGGCAAAGCCGAGACGAAATCGTCGATGTGCGCCTTCTTGGCTACAGCCATGATCTGCTCTCCCGAAGCATCAAATGTGCCGTAACTAACATTGGCCCTGATAGTGTCATTGAAGAGGGCCACTTCTTGCGGTACGACGGCGATGTGGCGGCGCAAAGAGCCGAGGTCTAGCTTCCTGGTGTCGATACCGTCTACAGTCACAGCCCCGCTCGATGGGAAATGGTAGCCCGAGATGAGCGAGATGGTCGTGCTCTTGCCCACACCGGATTCGCCGACCAGAGCAACTACTTGACCGGGCTTCACGACAAAGTCTATACCCGAGAGTACTTCGGGCTGACCCGGCCCGTAGTTGAAAGATGCTTGGTCGAACCGCACTTCCCCTCTCATGGTCTTCAAGACTGTCGCCCTAGCCGGCGCGTAGACCTCTTCCTTCTGATCAAATATCGTCTCGGCATTGGCGGCGGTGGTGATGCCGTTCTGGATGACCTGCCACATGTGGCCCAGCGTCACGAATGGGCCGAAGAACATCATGGAGTATCCATTCAAGGCCACAAGTTGACCGACAGTGATATCACCGTTCGAAACAAGACCGACCGACAGGATGAATATAGTGAGCTGGGTGAGGAAGACGATCATGCGCTGGAAAAAGCTGACATTGCTCCAGTTACGCTCGAGCTGGAGCCAGAGGTTCCTGGTCTTGTCCATGAGGTTGGTCATGACCTTGCTGATCTCATACTGTTCAGCCGCCGCCTGCTTGACGCTCTCGACCTGTTGGACGGCAGCGTAAGAGTTGTCCCAGCTCTCATTCCAGAGCTTGTGAGCCTTGGCGTCGATGGCGGCGATCGGGGTGAGGATGCGGACGAGGAGCAGGATGTATAGAGCTACGCCGAGGACTAAGATGAGAGCCAGAAGATGGCTGATACTCGCGGCTAGGGTGATGCCTATGATGATACTTAGGAATTGCGGCAGGATGCCGATGATCGTGGAAGCGATGGCGGACACACGCCAGCTGGCCTGGCTGATCTTCTCGAGCTCGCCGTTGCTACGGGCATCTTTGTGATATGAGAGCGGCAGGAGGAACATGTGCACAAAGCCGTCCGTCTGGATCTTGAAGCGCAGACCGGTGTCGATGAAGCGGTTCATGCGGTCTATGACCCAGTCGATGTTGTTGGCGACGAGCTGGATCAAGACCCAGGCGCCAAGTAGGACGGCCCAGAGCTGGAAGGCGCCGAACATGGCGCTCTGATGCTGAGATACGCCGATCAAAGCGTCGAAGAAGCGGCCTGTGATGTAGGGCACAAAACCGTTAGCCGCGGCCGAGATGATCCCCAGGATGCCCAAGATGATCAACTGGCCCCTGGAAGGCTGTAGGTGGCGCCATATGGCTTTTATCCCCCTGCGGACGTGCTTGGTGTCGGGTTTATTCTCTGACATAGGTGCTTAATGATAGCAGAGAAACATGAGCAGACGAAGTTAAAGTTAATTTTATCTAAAAAGGATCTTTGAAATCATCAGGATTAAAGATATCCGAAAGTTTCTTTGTTTGACCACTTAACATATCCTTGTTCAACTCATCTTTTGCAAAAAACCTTATTTCTTCACATTCATCTGATCTTTTGAAGTCCAAGTTCTCGAACTCTATACGGTATGCCAAGACCAGAGAATGATACCACCCTATCTTTCGATGATTAGCTTCGTATCTATGAGTCCAGATATATACCGGTTTATCAGACATCTTTGTGATCTTAAGACCCATCTCTTCCTCGATCTCTCTCTTGAAACCAAGTCTTAGGTCCTCTCCAAAATCCAACCCTCCACCGGGTATCTCCCAGGTACTCCCGAGATCCTTGCATTCAAGCGATAAGAGAACTTTTCCGTTTCTCACACAGAGCCCCTTTATGGTCAGTCTATAGAAGCTATCGGGGAAATATTTTGAGTGTTCCTTCATGATAATAATTTTGGATAACTAGGCATTGAGTCATTGTATCAAACTTATTGATTGGTCGTACCGATGCTATGGAAATCCTTGAAATAGATCTTCTCATCCTTCTCCGGATACCATGTCTCATCATTACCGCCAAAGTAAGTAACAAACTGGAAGGAATCGATACCGAGCGCGGGATCATTCCTTAAGGCCAGATCAACGTTGAGCACTTCTTCTCCATTGAGCCAGGAGATCATTTTGCCGTCAGCTTTACTTACGGTGTTCATCTTGATGTAAGTCTTGAATGTGTACCACTGCCCGGGGATGATACAGGCCGGCATCCCATCTTTCTGCTTCCAATACAGGTCAGTTCCGTGCTTCTTCTTGGGATCTTGATTGGCATAGTAGATATATTGCTCGAGCGCTCCAAGTTCACGCCACATGATGCGAGCCGAAAAGCCGTTCACGGCACTGATATTGGCCGTACCGCCCCTAGGATTGGACCCGCCGCACAAGCCAGGCAGTTTGCCGCCGCGCACATATCTAAAATCCTTGGCCATCATGACCTTGTATTCGACCGTAAACTCATCGAATGATTTCTCAAATCTGTAGCGCCACGACGCACCCCCGTCTGTCGTACCCAGCTTCCCTTTTACGAAAGTGACTTGCAAAGCTTTCTCACCATCAATCTCTACGATTTGACAGCGCTCGATACCCTTGATGTTTGTAACACCAGGCCACTGCTTTTTTAGTAGGTCTTCTGTGTACGGGCCAGGTATTTGGGCACCAAAGGATATATTCATAGTGTTTTTTGGCTTAATTAATTAAAACTACTCCTTCACAAACTGCCCCTCCTGCGCATCGACTTCCTTGAACACAATCCTCATCTCTATGGTCGGTATCCGCACAGAATTCGTTCTCAAACCGATATTGAAGGCGCTCTCGGTATTGTCATAGACACTACTATCGACAAGGATGGGGATGCTAGTCCTGTGCCCAAATGGTGGCACAGATCCTATCTCACAGCCGGTGACCTCGAGCACTTCGTCAGGAGTGGCCATGCGGGTGCTGCCCTTCGACCAGCCGCGCGCGGCGGCGACCTTCTTCTGGTCGACCTTCATATCTGCAGGCACATTGACCACGACCCAACTACCCTTGCCGTCCGTGAATATGAGCGCCTTTATCCCCTGCTTGAGCGCGAAGCCTCTCGTCTTGGCCGCATCTTCGCTGGTGATGACCGGCTCATGCTCCAGATATGTCGGATGGAGGTTGAGTGAGGAAAATATAGTTTTGATCTTTTGGAGTTCGTTGAGGGACATGATAAATCAGATTTTAAGATTTTGTACAGCTATATATTTCTCAACTGCCGCGATGTCTACAAGCTGATGCTCGCCGTCAAGATGCTTTTTGTATGCGACCAAATCTCGCGGATCTATCAGTGACACATCGATTCCGTCGACGTTCACAACAAGGTTAGGAAATTTGCGATACTTGTCTTTTGTTTGGAACCATTCGGTCTGCTCCTTATTGCTCATACGAAGTGTGTCGATGTCTGTCATGTCCATCTCTTGGCCATGATAATCGACTGAGAGCGTGTCACAATCCCATTTGGCATTTGAGTAATGTTTTGGTCCCACCGTGATATAGCTCGAAACTTCCGCGACAATGACTGGAAAGTACTGGCCCGAGAGCGAAATATCAATGTCATTTACCGGACGTTTGGACCCATAGACATGCGCCGCGAAACCACCCCCGATCCGATACGGGACATGGTTCTTATCGAGAATATCTACTATCCAATGGAGTCCCTTCAGTGTCTTTTCATTCATGATAGTGGGTAATGATAGCAGATTTTTCTATTGCGGGTCGTCTGAGGCGGAGTTGGAAGCAATTTATATCAGACGTTTGGTATAACCTAATTTAATTAAGTACTCATATGCATCCCAGACATCCCTTGGGATTTCCTGTTCGATCTGAAACCCCTTCTTTGGGTACTCCTTGATACGCTGCATATCCCCAACTAACGAGTTTATAATCTGATCCATACTCATTGAACTATTTGGATATTTCTCGAATGGGATCGATGGAGATGCGAGGATGAGCTCTGTTTTGGGTAACCATCTCTTTCCCGCTGCATAAGCTCGACGTTCCGCATATGGTTTCTGAACAATGATTATGCATTTCGGATCAATCCCCTGATCTTTTAACTTCTTAATTGCAAACTCAAAATTCTCCCCTGTATTCTGTGATTCGTTTTCAATTATAATTGATTCTTTCGGTACTCCCATTTTGATAGCGATATTTGCAAACACCTCTGCTTCAGTAGTACCGACGAACTGTTCACGACCAGGCTTATCATTGTGAATCGAGCCAGATCCAGAACAAACAAGCACGGGTGCCCATCCGTCGAGATAAAGTTGGGCGGCACACTCTGCTACGCGTGTATCTCGATTCCCCAGAACCAAAATCATGTCAGCCTTTTTCAAGGTTTGGTGCATAAGCATGTAGTCCCAAATCTTTTGTGATGCAATTTCCTTGTTCATACTATTTGAATCCATATACAACGCGCAGCTCAAGCTTGGTCACGTCAAATTTCTTACCAAGAAGGGCGCTCTTGTAAGCCCCTGTCATTTCCCTAACAAATTGCTTCCTCGTTTTCGGAGACATCATGGCGTATGAAGAATTGGTCTTCAAACAGCCGATAGTCTCTGCAATAGTTTTCTTCTCGATAAATGGTATTGTAGTAGTCTTTACACACTTAAAACCAGCTCTAGAAAGCAAATCGCAAACAAAAGGTTGCCCTCTGAATTTTGTGGGGATTCCCATCCAATTATATCTTCCGTAAATATCACTTCCTATAGTTGGGTTACCAGACTTCATATATTGAGCCCAGAAAATAAATATAACTCCTTGCTGTTTGAGAACGCCCTTAATTTCAGAAAGCGCTTTCTTGTTTCCAAACCAGTGAAAAGCGGCTCCAGATATAACCGCATCAAAACTTCCCTTATCAAAAGGAAGTTTTTCAGCAAAGCCAGAGATGTATTCTATTGATAGCCCCTTTTTCCTTGCAGAAAATCGTGCCTCACGAAGCATCGCCTCGTCAGGGTCAATGCCGGTTGCTAAAACCCTATGTTTAGGATTTAGGACAAGAGGCTCTGTTGATTTCCCTGTTCCACATCCCACATCCAAAATACTCACGTTTTTTGAAGGCAACAAAGAGAAGAGGAGCTTGTACAGTTTTGGGTCGTAAGAACGACGGTACTTTTGATATAGCTTGGCGACTGACCCAAAAGATAAATTTTGTTTTGATTTATTCATAGACACATGACTAACCAGTTTGAACTCGAAACTAATTATACCACCTACCTCTTCAACACCCTCTTCAGATACTTCCCTGTATGCGACTTCTCATTCCTGGCGATGTCTTCGGGGGTTCCCTTGGCGACTAGATTACCGCCGCGTTCGCCGCCGTCGGGGCCGACGTCGATGACGTAGTCGGCGTTCTTGATGAGGTCTAGATTGTGCTCGATGACCACTACGGTATTGCCGTGGTCCACGAGCTTCTGGAGGATGTCGATCAATTTCTTCACATCTTCATAATGTAGGCCAACCGTAGGTTCATCCAAGAGATAAATGGTCTTCTGGACATGGGCGCGATAGAGCTCGCTCGAGATCTTGACGCGCTGGGCTTCGCCACCCGAGAGAGTGGTGGCTGATTGGCCTAGTTTGAGATAGCCAAGACCCACTTCATTCAGGGTGAGCAAGCGGTCAGAGATAGCCGGGATGTCTTCGAAGAAGGTCATTGCCTCCTCGACGGTCATCTCCAAGATGTCGTGGATGCTCTTCTTGCGGTACTTGATGTCGAGGGTCTCCTTCATGAAGCGCTTGCCGTTGCAGATATCGCAAGTGACGTAGACCGTCGGCAGGAAATGCATCTCCACGGCGATCTCACCGTTACCCTCGCAGGATTCACAGCGTCCACCCGGCCTGTTGAATGAGAACCGTCCTGGTCCCCAGCCGCGGGCACGAGCTTCAGGCTCTGAAGCGAACATGTCGCGGACATGCGACCATGCGCCGGTATAAGTGGCCGGATTGGAGCGCGGGGTGCGGCCGATCGGCGACTGGTCGATCAGGATGGCGCGGCCGACGTATTCGGAACCTGTGAATGAGCCGCAGTTGTAAGTCTCGGCCGTGCGGTGGCGTGACTCGAAGCGGGCCTGCAGATTCTTGTACATGATCTCGTACATGAGCGAGGACTTGCCGGAGCCGGAGACACCGGTGATGACATTGAAGACGCCGAGGGGCACGTCTACATTCATGTCCTTGATGTTGAAGATTTTGCCGTTCCTGATCATGATCTTGCCTTTGGGCTCGCGGCGCTTCATGGGTACGGGGATCTTCTCCTCGCCGCGCAGGTAGGCCAGGGTCAGCGAGCCGGAGGTATTCTTCTTGGCCGTCAGCAATTCATCTAGCCAGCCGGAAACCACGACTTCCCCGCCATGGATGCCGGCGCCCGGGCCGATGTCGACGATATAGTCGGAGGCAAACATCGTATCTTCATCGTGTTCGACGACCAATATGGTATTTCCAAGGTCGCGCAGGTGCAGGAGAGTCTGAATGAGCCTGTCATTATCTTTCTGGTGCAGGCCGATAGTCGGTTCGTCCAATACATAAAGTGCCCCGACAAGGCCGGAACCCAATTGAGATGCGAGTCTGATTCTTTGCGCTTCCCCACCGGAGAGCGTGCTTGCGCGTCGGTCCAATGTTAAGTATTCGATACCCACATTGACCATGAATGAGAGGCGGGCACCAATCTCTTTCAGCACAACCTTAGCGATATCTCTTTCGGCTGAAGTTAATTTGATATTCTCAAAATAGCCCGCCGCTTTCTCGATGGACATGTTCACGACTTGAACGATATTCAAATCTCCGATCTTCACATGCAGAGCCTCATCGCGCAGACGCGCGCCGTTGCAAACTTTACAAACGTCATCGCTAAAGAGACTTTCAGTCCCTAAACCATTACAAGCGGCACAAGCGCCGTATGGCGAGTTGAAGGAGAACAGGCGCGGCTCGATCTCCGGGTAGGAAAAGCCGTCGTATGGGCACATGAATTTGACGGACATGAGCTTCTCCTCGCCGCCAGGATATTCAAGGCGGATGATGCCCTGGGCCTCCTGGATGGCGCGTTCTAGGGATTCTGATAGGCGCTCACGGGCATTCTCCGAGGCCTTGTCCTTGCCCACGAACTCGCTGACGAATATCTCGTCTACTAGAAGGTCGATGTCATGCTTCTTGTTCTTGTCGAGGATGATCTGGTCGCGGAGCTTCATAATCTTGCCGTCGACGCGCACACGGTCATAGCCCTTGCCCAGGAAGTCATAGAGCATCTGGTAGTATTCGCCCTTGCGGCCGACTACGACTGGCGCAAATATTTTGATCTTTGCCTCACTGATGTTCACGCCAAAAACCTTCTTGGCCTTATCCACCCTACCCGTCACTGTTTTTAAAATCGTTTCCAGAATCTCTTCCTTGGAGATGCGGTGGATCTCGCGGCCACAAGTGAGACAGTGTGGCTTACCGACGCGGGCAAAGAGGATGCGCAGGTAGTCGTAGATCTCGGTGATGGTGGCGACCGTCGAACGCGGGTTGTTGGAACGCGATTTCTGGTCGATGGCGATAGCCGGAGAGAGGCCGGAGATCTCGTCGACGTCCGGCTTCTGCATCTTGTGCAGGAATTGGCGGGCGTAGGCCGAGAGCGACTCGACATAGCGGCGTTGACCCTCGGCGAAGATGGTGTCGAAAGCGAGCGAAGACTTGCCCGAACCAGAGAGGCCGGTCACGGCGATCATGGCGTTCCGGGGCATCTCAACGGTGATGTTCTTGAGGTTATGGGTGCGCGCGCCCTTCACGACGATCTTCTCTTCCTCATGGATGAGGTGCTTGGCGTCAGGCTTCTTTGGGGCAGGCATAGTGCGCGGGATACTATCACAAAAATGGGCAAAAATAAAGGGACGGGCGGCAAAACTCTTCCAATAAGAGGTTGCTGCATTGTGTAGTGAATTTTTCTACTTACACAAACCTCGCACCTCCTCCACGATCTGATCAAGCGAAACAGCCGCTTTGACCAGGAATTTCTGGGCGCCGAGGAGTTTGGCACGCTCGATGTCGTTCTGCTTGCTCAAGTTGGATAGGATCATGGCCGGGACCTTCGAGAGCCGGGGGTCCTCCTTGACCTTCTGCAGGATGTCGAAGCCGCTCATGCCCGGAAGCACCAAGTCGAGCACGATGCCGTCCGGGGTCTCGGTCTTGAGGGATTCGATGGCCTCTTCCCCATTCTTGGCGTGAATGAGCTCGAAACCGGAAGAGATCAGCTTCTTCGAGAGGATGGTACCGATGAGCTTGTCGTCTTCTACCCAGAGGATCCTCTTCTTGGCCGCATCGGATACCGGCTCCTCGACATGCTCGGTATAACCGAAGTAGTTGTTGACCTTCGCCGTCACTTCCCTTGGGTCGATGTGGAGAGCCATCAGATACTCTGCAACGCTACCGGCGGGCACCTTGCCCATGTTTATCGGCACTCCCTCGGTGGAGATCAGGAATACGGGGATCTTGGCGAGCATCGGCTCCGCTTGCTTCTTGGCGAGCAAGTCATAGCTATCGGTGTCGGTGAGGACCACATTGAGAAGGACGAGGTGTGGCAGGGTGTCGAATATCTTCTTGAGGCCGTCGAGGCCATTCTTGACTAGGTCGGTGGCATACCCCGCGGCATTCAAGGTCTTGGCGACCTTCTCGCCAAAAGAGCCGTTGCCCTCGATGATCAGGATCTTCTCTTTCTTTGGTGCGTCGGACATGAGCATATTATATCACTTCCGCTGTTTGGGTGAAGCGTGGACTTCGAGCGCGCTGTTGATAGCGATAAGCTCATCGCGCAGGAGCGCGGCTGCCTCAAAATCGAGATTTTTGACAGCCTGGGACATGGCTGCCTCCTTCTGCTTGATCAGCTTCTTGGGGTCGCTCCGCATCATGCCCTCATCGATCCGGACGAGTTCGGCCACGGCCTTGTCGTGATCGGTGCGGAGATGGTCGGTGATGTCGTGGATCTGTTTGATGATGGTCTGCGGGGTGATGCCGTGCTCTGTGTTATAGGCAGTCTGGATGATCCGCCGGCGTTCGGTCTCTTTTACGGCCCGATCGAGCGAACCGGTCATGTTGTCGGCATAGAGGATGACGCGACCAGCCGCGTTCCTGGCCGCCCGACCGATGGTCTGGACGAGGGCGGTCTCCGAGCGCAAGAATCCTTCCTTGTCGGCGTCCAAGATGCCGATGAGCGAGACTTCGGGCAGATCCAGGCCCTCGCGGAGCAGGTTGACACCCACCAGACAGTCGAACTTGCCCCTGCGGAAATCGGTCAGGATGGCGATGCGCTCCATGGTTTTGATGTCGCTGTGGAGGTAACTCGCCTTGATACCCTTCTCCTTGAGGAATTCGGACAGGTCCTCGGCCATCTTCTTGGTCAGGGTGGTGGCTAGGACGCGGTCGCCTTTCTTGATGGTCTTGACTGCCTCATCGATGAAGTCGAAGATCTGGCCCTTGTACTTGCCTTTCTCTATCACCGGCCGGATATCTATGACGGGGTCGACCAGGCCGGTCGGGCGGATGACCTGTTCGACGATCTGCTGGCTCTCCTTGCGCTCATAGTCGCTCGGCGTAGCGGAGGTGAAGATCATCGGGCCGACGCGCTCGAGAAACTCCGGGAATTTGAGCGGGCGGTTGTCTTTGGCCGATGGCAAGCGGAAGCCGTGTTCGACCAAAGTCTCTTTGCGCGAGGCATCGCCGGCATACATACCGTTGAGCTGTGGGATGGTGACATGGGATTCGTCCACGACGGTCAAGAAATCAGCCGAACCGTCGGCTTTGTGCGGGAAATATGAGAGTAAGCTGTCGGGCGGGTCTCCGGGCATCTTTCCGGAGAAGTGCCGTGAATAGTTCTCGATGCCGTTGGTATAGCCGATCTCTCTGATCATGGCTAGGTCATACTTGACTCGGCGCTTGAGGCGCTCAGCTTCAAGCGGCTTGCCGGCTTTTTCTAAGGCTTTCAATCTGTCTTCAAGCTCAGCCTTAATCGTCTTTATGGCTGTAGCGATCTGATCCTCGTTCGAGATGAAGTGCTTGGCCGGGAATATAAAGACACTCTGATGAGTGCCTCTTAGGGTTCTTGTGATCGGGTCAAATTCGGAGATGTTTGTGATCCGCGAGCCTTCATAATCGATTCGGTAAATAGTTCTTTCGCTTACTGGCATGATCTCAACCGTATTACCGACTGCACGGAATTGACCGGGGGTCAGATCAGCGATCGTGCGTTCGAAATGCACATCAATGAGCTTACGGATCATTTCCGTGCGTGACAATTCCATACCAACTGCAATCTTCATGTTCACCTTCTCATACTCGGCCGGACTGCCCAAGCCGTAGATACAGGAGACGGATGCCACGATGATCACATCACGGCGGGTGAGCAGGGCCTGTGTGGACGCGTGCCGCAGGCGATCGATCTCTTCGTTGATCATGGCCTCCTTCTCGATGTAAGTGTCGCTTGAAGGGATGTAGGCCTCCGGCTGATAGTAGTCGTAGTAGGAAACGAAGTAGTGCACGGCATTGTCCGGGAAGAATTCACGGTACTCCTGGGCCAGTTGGGCGGCCAGAGTCTTGTTGTGGGCGATGACCAGGGTCGGCTTGTCGTACTGGGCGATGATATTGGCCATGGTAAAGGTCTTGCCGGAGCCGGTCACACCGAGGAGGGTCTGACGGTCCATGCCTTTGTTGAGGCCCTTCATCAGTGCCTCGATGGCTTTGGGCTGGTCGCCGGCCGGTTGCATGGTTTGGGATAGTTTGAAGAGAGGCATAGTGTAGTCGTTACCGTGTTGTTAGGGTGTGGTCATAGTAGTATATCAGGCACGTTTTCGCTAATAAAAAGCCGCTCACGAGATCGTGGCGGCGAGAGAGTGATTTGCGTGCGGCTAGTTTTAGGCCGCAGCCATACGTTCGAGTTCCCTGAGCGGAAATGGTGCCGCCGATTGGCCGGGTTTGAGATGGCCGTTGAGTCGTGCCCTGTTGGCGAGCACCTTACGGTTCTGTGTTCGGCTGACATCTTGAGAACGCCTCTTCTTGTGTCGGATAGACATGTGTGGAGCTGTTTGGGTTGGAACTATTTCACCCTCGTTTCCTCCGCGATAGCGCAGGAATGGGCGAAGTGAAGATAGTACGATATTATCGTTTTTTGCGCAACACCACTCTCTCTACCGCCCTGTGGATATGTTTCTCCCCCATCTCATAGAGTTCGATGAGCTCATCCGGCTTGCCTGACTGGCCGAACAGATCCTTGACGCCGATGAATTCTATTGGCACCGGAAAGTGCGCTGCTAGGCATTCGGCTACGGCTGAACCCATGCCGCCGTGGATCTGATGCTCCTCGACCGTGACGATGGCCCCTGCTTCATGTGCTAGACGGATGATGGTATCTTCGTCGAGCGGTTTGATCGTAGATAAGTTGAGCACGGCCACATTCTTGCCATGACTCTCGAGCTCCTTGGCGACTTTCAGGGCTTTATGCAAAAGGGCGCCGGTAGCGATGATAGCGACATCAGCTTTCTTGTTATTCAAAGGCTTGAACACGACTGCCGCCTTGCCGATCGCAAACGGCGTGTCCTCGGTAGTCATCACCGGGGTCTTCTCACGTGCCAGACGGATATATGTCGGCGAGTCGGTCTTGGCGGCGGCCAGAGTAGCCTTGCGGGCCTCGATGGCATCGCAGGGTGAGATGACCACCATACGCGGGATGACGCGCGTCAGAGCGATATCCTCGATGGCTTGATGCGTGCCGCCGTCCGGCCCGACCGATATGCCGGCATGCGAACCGGCGATCTTAACTGGCCGATCGTTGTAGCAGATAGTCGTGCGGATCTGTTCCCAGTTGCGGCCGGGGCTGAACATGGCATAGGAAGTCATAAATGGGATCTTACCCATGGCGGCCAAACCGCTAGCCACACCGGCCATGTTCTGCTCGGCGATGCCGATCTCCACGAAGCGTTCCGGGAACTTCTGCTTGAAAGCGAGCATGTGGGTTGATTCGGTCAGGTCAGCGCAGAGTCCGACCACTCTCTTGTCGATCTCCGCCGCCTTGATGAGCCCCTCGCCGAAACCCTTGCGGATCGGCTGTTGTTCGACATTGGCGTCGAATAGCTTGGGATTGAGTTTGAGATCAGGATTAAGCATAGATGACTGACATCACATACACGACAAAGATGATTATCAAGGCGCCTTCGAAGCGGCGCATGGCCAACACCCGGCCGTTCTTCTTGTAACCGCTCGGATATTTGTAGCTCGGCGATTTATCGTTCAGCATGAGCGTGATACCGAGGATCAGCGCCAAGAATAGGTATGCGACGAACCAGGGAGATGCCACCGACTGAGTGATGACGAAAGCGGCCGAACCGATCAGGAAGAGCAATTTTAGAACAGTTTCGAAGAGTCTCATATGATTTGATTATTTTTATAAAAATAACTGGCTGATAATGATATCTGGCTTGCGCTCAATCATGATGTGGCGCTTCAATGCGTCCACCCAAGGTCCGGACATCCCTAAGGGCCTTCCTGGCTGTCTCGATCTCTTGCGGCGTGGTCGGCGGCTTGCCGTGCCACTCATATTGGCGTTCGAAATCAGGGACCCCCTTGGAAGGTATGGTGTTGGCGATGATCACGGACGGCCGGTCGAAAACTGCGTGCGCTTCTCCGATGGCGCGGTCGATATCGCGGAAATTGTGGCCATCTATCTCTGTGACATGCCAGTTGAAAGCGCGCCACTTATCACCAAGCGGGTTGAGCGGCATGATGTCCTCGGTGAAACCGTCGATCTGGATGTTGTTACGGTCGACGATGACGGTCAGATTCTGGATCTTCTCCTTGCCGGCGAGCATGATGGCTTCCCAGTTGTTGCCTTCGTCGAGCTCTCCGTCACCGGTCAGACAATAGAATTGCTTGCTCGAAGAGCGTCCATGGTCGAGACGGTCCGCCAGAGCCATGCCTACCGCCTGCGAGAGACCCTCCCCGAGTGGGCCGGAAGAATTCTCGAGCATCGGCAACCATTCGCGATGTGGATGTCCTTGCAGGCGGGAGCCGAGCTTACGCAAAGTCAGCAATTCGGCGACCGGGAAATACCCGGCGTGAGCCATGGCGGCGTATAGGACCGGGCAGATGTGGCCGTTCGAGAGGATCAGGCGGTCGCGATATTCCCAATCAGGCTTCTTGGGGTCGTGCTTCAGGGCGTGGAAGTATAGATATGCGAAGATGTCGGCCATATCGAGTGGGCCGGCAGTGTGGCCGGACTTGGCTTCGATCAGGGCCTCGAGGAGGGAGCGGCGGATGTCGAGGGCCTTCCCTTCCAGAAACTTTACTTTTTCGTCGGTAAGAGCCATTGGCGGAATTATATCACGGCTATCTGGAAACATGCTTGAAGCGCTGGATGGCCTCGAAGACGTTGTCTGAACCGAATATACCCGAGCCGGACACGAGCCGATCGGCGCCGGCGGCTATGAGCTCGGGAGCGGTTTCGAGCGAAACTCCGCCGTCGATAGAGATCGGCAGATCAGGATATTTCGCTCGTACGGCCTTGATTCGGTCGATGACCTTGGGGTCGAAGGCCTGCCCTTGGAAGCCGATCTTGTCTATACCCATGAGTTGGATGAATTGGACCACGCCTTCGGATATCTTGAATCTGGGGTCTTCCAGTACAGCGATATCGGTCTCTTCATTCAAGGCCAGACCGATCTCGGCGCGGCCGATCAGAGACTCGACGGCTTTGCCGATGTCGCCTTTGGATTCGACATGGATGATGATGCGCAGGGCCCCGGCCATCACCCAGTCATCCACAATCTCCTCGGGCTTGTTGACCATGAGGTCTATCTCGAAGTTGAGCTCTTTCCAGCCAGGCAAGCCCTCTTCTTGGTCGACGATCTTCTTGAACGAATCGTCCGGTTTGCGGTACGGCCAAGTCGCGTCAGGCGTGAATTGACCGTCGCAGACGTCGATCTGCACGGTCTTGACCAGCCCGTGCACCTCCGAGACTTTGTCTTCAACTTCCTTGAAGTCCTTGGGGAGGATCGCGGGGATAATCTCGATCTTACTCATTTATTCGATGTTATCTATCTGCGCGATCCTTCTCATGTGGCGCTCCTCGCCAGAAAACTCCGTAGCTAACCAAAGCTCGACGGCTGCCACCGCTTCCTTCTCAGTAGTGAATCGAGCTCCGATCGAGAGCACATTGGCATCATTGTGCAGCCGCGAGAGTTTGATGATCTCGGTTGAGCCGCCATACCAAGCTACGGCGCGTACACCCGGGAAGCGGTTGGCTACCATAGCTTCTCCCTCCCCAGAGCCGCCGAAGATGATAGCCCTCGTCTCCCCGCTCAGATCTTCAGCCACCTTCATAGCCGCGGCAGTCATATATACGGGATAATCGTCGCCATCGACGAACTCATGCGCGCCGACATCTAAAAGCGGGAGCTTCTTGCTCTCCAAGTATGATCTAACGGCTTCTTTGAGCTTGTAACCGGCGTGGTCTGCAGCGAGGATGATCATGCGTACAGTATAACAATCCACAGGGAAAATTCCATCGGCCGACGTCATGCTATCATGGAGCGCAAGATGGACTCCAGTGTCGAACATATCGAAACAGACCGAGCTAGCCAGCGGCTGCTGTCGCATCTCTAGTGCAAACGGTTCCACTCAAGCCCTTGGAAGCAGCATCGGCACTCTTGGCCAAGTCATCACACGCATCTCGTACGTTTACAAAAGAATCCGTGCGAATATATTGTCCAATTGACGTGCGTACGCCACTACGATGCCAATGATTATTATTAAGATAATTAATACAATAATTGATTTTTTATTCATTTTATTTTCTTAAACCAACCGCCCCGCCCTGACCACGTGTTCGACGAGCGTGTACGTATACCCCATCTCATGGTCGTAGCATGTTAGCAGAAGATCCATAAAAACATTTTAACATAGAATTTTATAAAGACTCCACGCGCTCACCTCTCAAAAACTCAATTGTCTAAGTACTTGAGAGGTGGCGTTTTGGTGTTCTTATTTGATTATCAAGGTGCATTTAAATCATATGGTAAGCCGTGATTTATAGCAAGCTGAATCCGCTATACCCACTACAGCCGATTATGGCGGATTATAGCGGATATTTATCAGATAGCATCACTTAGTATCAGACTCCAGTTGATTAAATCCGACCAATTCGACATCATTTATAGCTTCATCTGTTGTATTTGAATCAAGTAATTTAATTGAGAATCTATATTTTTTACCTATTTCAAATCGTTGTGAATAATCTACAAAAATTACAAGTTCGGTGTTGGAGAGATTATACGTTTTCAGTGGAATATTATTTTCAGAAATGACGATATTATTTCTCATGCAAGGTTTACATTGTGCACCAGCTGGACAAGGCGGACATTCATACCTTTTTACCACATATCCTTCTGTGTTGTAGGAACCAGGTTGTAAGGACTTCTCTTTTAATTCATGAATAGAGTAGGATTGATAATCTAGACTTGCAGGGTAACCTCTATCAATAATAGTACTTTGAGTAGGTTTCAAAAGGTAAATACCTCCAATAATTAATACGAGAACGACTGTTAATACAATATATTTTGTCTTCATATTTTAAATGAGTCTTCCGGCTTTAATTACGTGCTCGACGAGAGTGCTCGTATACCCCATCTCATTGTCATACCAAGCCAGGACTTTGACCAAGTTGCCCCCGACGACACGGGTGAAGTCCAGATCGGCGATCGAAGCATGACGGTTGCCGATGATGTCATGGGAGACCAGCGGCTCGTCCGTCACGGTGAATATGCCTCTCCAACGTGCTTCGCCGGCGGCCTTCTTGAGGATGGCATTGATCTCTTCGGCAGTGGTATCTCTCCTGGCGATGAATGTGACATCCACGAGCGAACCGGTGACTACCGGTACGCGGATGGAGATGCCGTCGAACTTGCCTTCGAGCTGGGTCGCCACCTTGGTGACAGCGATAGCGGCGCCGGTCGAGGCTGGGACGATATTCTGGGCCGCGGCGCGGCCTTCGCGGAAATCCTTCTTGCTCGGACCGTCGACTAGAGCCTGGCTAGCCGTGTAGGCGTGCACCGTATTGAGGAGCGCCTTCTCGATGCCTATCGACTCGTCGAGGATGGCGATGAGCGGCGAGCCGGCGTTGGTAGTGCATGAAGCGTTCGAGGAGATAGTGCAGGTTTCGAGCTTGGCCTCATTCATGGCCATCAGGACAGTCTCTCCTTGGAATGGAGAGTCAGGGGCATCCTTGATCGGGGCGGTCACGACTACCCTCTTGGCACCAGCCACGATGTGGGCTTGAGCCTTCTCGGCTGAAGTGAAGAGGCCGGTGGACTCGACGACGATATCGACGCCGAGAGCCTTCCACGGGAGCTTGGTCGGGTCTTTCTCGCTGACGAACTGGATCTCCTGGCCGTCTACGACGAGCGTGTTGTTCTTCTCATTGACGCTGACATCGAAGGGGCTGACGCCGTAGGCCGTGTCATACTTGAGCAGGTAAGCGAAATTCTGGATGTTACCAAGGTCATTGACGGCCACGACCTCGATCTCCTGGCGGCTACGGGCGACCTTGAGGAAGGCTCTGCCGATCCTACCGAAACCGTTTATCGCTACGCGGGTTTTCTTCATATGATTGTGTTAAGGGTTAGTGGACAAATTATATCATAATGATAGATTACAAGACGGTATATCCCCGTACAGCAACAACTATATAACCCAAAAGATGAAAACTCGCCATCGTCTGATGAACAAAGACTTTACCTACAGCATCATCGAAACCGCCATGAGGCGTATCGAAGGTGCTCTCGAAATCCTGCGCCGATACCCGTCATCCTACGGGCTTGACCACAAGATCGTCTATTTTCGTCGGCTTCAGCGTTCTGAGCATGTGCTCGCTGACTTCTCGGTGACCATGGCCTGCAGGAAAGGGCTTCGGACTTTCCTGTTCTGTGTGAAGCTCGGACCGTCGAGGCCCCTGACGAAGCATTTCAAGAAGCTCTTGGATGACAGCGGCATCACGGCGCTCTGCCTCAACATGCATGCCAAGTTCAAGGCCATCGAACGCGAGTTGGCTCGCCTGCTCAAGAACCACCTCTATGGTCCGGTAAAGCAGGTGGATAAGAGCCTGTACCCCCGTAGCCGTCTCCACAACCGGCTTGGCTACAAGATGCCCTGCGCCGCCTGATATCGGCAGACCTGCTCACACTCACTCATCGTTCCGAGCCGCATCCTCTGGGTGCGGCTTTTTGTTTGGCTTCGAGTGATGCTAGAATACTCCCATGCTCCAATGGATCGTCGGGTTCGCCCTCGAGCATAACCTGCTCATATACCTACTGATCATCTTCTTGGCCTTCCTCCAGGGACCGCTCCTGGCGGTTATTTTTGGCGTGCTCTTGCGTCTCGGCTATCTCCACTATATACCGATATATATTGCGCTCATGGTCGGCGACTTGGTGGGCGACACCATCTGGTATCATGTCGGCCGTATCTATGGTCATCGCTTCGTCGCGCGCTTCGGTAAATATTTCGGTATCACCGAACACAAGATCGAGATCATGACCACACTCTTCCACCGTTACAAGAACTACGTCCTCTTCCTGTCGAAGATCACCAACGGTTTCGGCTTCGCCATCGTGACGCTCATGACCGCTGGCATGGTCAGGATCCCCTTCAAGATGTATCTCTTCGTCAATCTACTCGGCCAATTCATCTGGACCGGGACACTTCTAGCTGCCGGGTTCTATTTTAGCGAGGCCTATATCAAGATTGACCGATGGGACGGACAGGTGTCGCTCGTGGTCGGTGGTATCATCGCTCTTGTGGCGATCTATCGCTACTGGCTGTACCTCAAGGGGCGCGTAGAGAGGATCTCTATTCCCAACAATCCCTAAGATACAATAATGCTATCCATCATCATCCCCACATTGAATGAAGAGAGCGTCATCGCCGACGTACTGAAGCGATTGCAATCAAAGTTCACACTTCCACATGAGATCATTATCTCCGATGGTAAGAGTAAAGATCGGACTGCCGAGATCGCCGGGCAATACGCCGACAAAGTGATCGTCCACGACAAGCCGGAGCGCCAGAATATTGCAGAGGGCAGGAATGCCGGGGCGGCCGTGGCTACCGGTGATTTTATCGCTTTTATGGATGCTGATTGCTATATTCTTGATCCTGATAAATTCTTTGCCCAAGCATTGAACATATTCACCAAAGACCCAAGGATTGTGGCTGTGACGCCAAAGATCAGGGTGTTACCGGAGATGGAAACCTTAGCGGATAGGTTCTTCTTCGGGGTGCTCAATTTCAGTAAGTGGCTGCAGAACAACAAGCTTCACCGCGGCGAGTCGGGCGGAGAGATGCAGATCATGCCGCGTACGGCCTTCGATAGGGTCAAGGGTTTTCGTGAAGACCTGATCACGCGCGAAGACGCTGATATGTTCCTGCGCCTTTCGAAGATCGGACGGACTTACTATGACCACACCCTGGTCGTGTATCACACCGGACGGCGGGCCCATAAGATCGGATGGACCAAACTCCTCTGGGACTGGACGCTGAATACCGTCTGGGTCATACTCTTCGATAAGGCCCACGCCAAGGAGTGGAAGGTGGTGCGTTAGCCCCTAATATATGGCAAAACCAAAGATCAGTCTCGTCATACCCGCGTATAACGAGGAAAAACATATCGGAGCTTGTCTCGAACATGCTCTGAAAAGCGCCAAAGGACGTTTCCACGAGGTTATCGTGGTCGATAATGCCAGCACCGACGGAACAGCCCTTGTGTGTTCGCGATATCCGTCGGTCAAAGTGGTCTATGGAGCGCGCAAGGGTCTGACGCACGCCCGCCAATACGGCCTCGATGCGGCGACTGGCGATATGCTGGCCTACATCGACGCCGACACTCGGATGCAGCCATCTTGGTTCGACACCCTGGAGAAGACTTTGTCTCGCTATCCGGATATCGTCGCCTTGAGCGGGCCGTACCGTTATCACGACGGTGCCCGCTGGAAGAACATGGTCATGCAATCATTGTGGTATCTCTCCGCGCCCTTGGCATATCGGCTGGTCGGCTACATGATCCTTGGCGGTAATTTCGTAGCCAGAAAAGATGCGCTCATCGCTATGGGAGGTTTCGATACGAGCATCGAATTCTACGGCGAAGACACTGATATCGCTCGTCGCATTCACAAACATGGCAAGGTGCTATTCCGTATGGATTTCTATCTGCACACTTCGAGCCGGCGATTCCAGGATGAGGGATTGATCAGGGCCAACGCCGTCTACATGCTCAATTTTTTGTGGCCGGTCCTATTCGGCAAACCCTTTACCAAAAAGCATAAAGATGTGAGGATATAGCTCATCATGAAACCTGATCTCAAGGCCTTTTTAACCTGTGCGGCATTTACGGTTTTTTTTATCGTTGGTCTTATGATATCCAAGCAAACATCTGATATTCTCACTCCGTTGTCTATATTTTTTCTTATACTTATAGTAAATACTTATTTCTCAATTAAACTTTTTGCACAATTAACACCCATGAGTGATCACGTGCAAAATCTTATGGATGCCTTGCTGGTTGTTTTGTATGCCTTGCTTGCTTACGGCTTACGAAACGCCCTATTATTTACATCAATCCTTACGATTGTCTTCGTTGTGGCTACATTCAAATATGTCTTGCTAAAAAGAGTCATAGATCATCCTCGGCTGCTTAAGAATAAGACGTGGATTGATGCCACCGGCGTGCTCATGTGTCTCATTGCTGTCTGCGGAACATTCTTCGGCTATGAGGTTTTGACTTCCTGGTTCTTAGCTATTGTTTTTGGAGTTGCTAATATATTTTTGCTATTTGTGAGGCCGATGTATCGGATATAACTTATGAACGAATCATATCTGACAGAAAGGGGTCTGTACTACAGGACAAATCAATTCTCGAAAGAACGAGAGACTCTGGTCTTCGTGCACGGCCTCTCCGGTAGCTCATCCGCCTGGTGGCGGTATGAGGATTATTTTGGCGACAGGTACAATATTGTCACTTTCGATTTACGTGGTCATGGCAAATCATTCCGGCCCAAGGTATACAAGGATTATGACATCAGCTTGTTTGCCGATGATCTGAAGGCATTGTTGAGCCACCTATCCATAGAGACATTTGTTCTGATTGCGCATTCGTTCGGCGCGGCGGTTGCTCTGGAATTCATGCTCTCGAATCCGGGGAGGGCGAGGTCGGCGGTCTTCTTGAGCCCCGACATATATATTAGGAAGAATCGCCCGGTCCGACTATTCTTCCCTCTCATCGGATGGATCACGAACATCGCAAACCTCTTCGTGTTATCCGATAAGAGAGGTGGGCATGTGGACTATGCGCGATATTTGAACACCGGAGACTGGAATCTAAGACGCATCACCAGAGATGTGTTCAATACCGGCTTGTGGCCATATCTGTATACCCTGAAACATCTGTATCGATTTGATCGCGAGAAGCAGTTGGGAGATATCAAAGTCCCGATCCTTCTCATCCACGGTACTAAGGACTCAATGGTGCCATATGATAATTCCGTGCAAGGCATCCGAAAGATCCACGGATCACGGCTGATCACGTTGCCCGGCGCACGTCACGTTACCATCCTCAACAATTTTTCGGAGATTTCCCAGGCGTTAGACGAGTTCCTAAAGGTATAGGACAACCACAAAGATGAGGACGACGAGTATCCGGTAGACACCGAAGCCGGTGAAGGTGTGCTTCTTGAGATAGTTCAGCAGGAATTTGATTGCCAAGATTGCAGCTACAAAGGCGGCGATGAAGCCGATGGCGAGCAAGCCGAAGTCGCTAGAATGAAAATCGCCGGCGCTCCTGAACAGATCCAATCCGGTAGCCGCCAGAACCGTCGGCACAGCCAAGAGGAACGAGAATTCCACGACTGCTTCCCTGCTCAAGCCACAAAAAAGACCTCCGATGATGGTCGCTGCAGATCGGGAAACGCCTGGAATAATCGAGATAGCTTGAACGAGGCCGATCAGGGCTGATTTTCCATAACTCAAACTGCGAATATCGCTCATATCTGATTCCGGCTTGGTTTTGAACCACTTTTCAAATACGATGAGCGCAAGGCCGCCGATCGCCAGCGCCCAGAGAGTCACGGCTATATTCCCGATCAGATATTCCTTGACTAGTTTGTATAAAATGAGGCCGATGATCGCCGTGGGGATGAAAGCCGCCAACACTCTCTTCAAGACTGCGACATCGAGGAATCTGCGCCAATACAGCACGATGACCGCCAAGATAGCCCCGCTCTGTATGGCGATCTCGAAGGTCTTCACGAAGGCGGATTGGTCGAGACCCATGATCTGCGCTGTGAGCGTGAGATGCGCCGTCGACGAGATCGGCAGGAATTCGGTCAGACCCTCGACAGCGCCGAGGATGATAGCTGTGAGGTTAGTCAGCATGTGGCGGTATCAAGTCGCTGTATAAGAATGATTCCGGGATGGTCTTGAGGAGCTGGCAGGGCTCCTCGGCTATCGGCCGATCTTGTTCGCAGAGGCTCTTGATGGCCTGCCGTTTCGAATCGCCAAATACGAATGTGTATGCGACATCGATCCTCTTGAAAGCCATAGGCGTCAAGGTCAGTCTGGTGTAGGGCTGGCCCTCATAGCCGGAAATGAGCGAGATATCGGTGACAGCCGGCGAGTGCGGGAGTATGCCGGCCACATGCCCGTCCGGTCCGACGCCGAACTGGGCGATGACGAGACCCCTGGCACCCGCAATGGCGCCAGATATCTCGTCGAACTTCAAGGAATATGTCGCCGCTGTCTCGGCCAGCGACTTGCCTATCAGGAATGACAAAGTGCCGACATGGTCGAACGTGAAGCCGTTGTCGGCCATCTGCCTCCAGTTGGAATCCTCGTGTCCGACCGGGCCGTAGCGTTCATCTGTCTGACCAACGGTGAGATTGGCCAGCTCTCTGTCGGAACATTCGCCAGCAATGATAGTAATGGCCGAAGCAGCTAGCGGGATATTCGAGCCGCCGCAGACGAGCCAGAAAACTTTCCGTCCAGCGTGGAGCGCGGCCGTCATCCGGCCGGCCATCTCTTCTATGCCCTTATCGGGATTTTTTGTTTGAATGAATTGCATGTCCTCCGAACTGCTTACGCAATAAAGCAACTATTTTGTTTGAGAATTTCTTTTGATTCTTGGGGTCAGCTGACTCTCGGCGTACCTTGAGGGCATCGGCGATCACTCTGACATCCACGCCGAGCTCCTTGCCGGCCTTGACCGTCCATTCACCTTCGCCGGTAGCGTCTATTCTACCAGATGTCGAGCGGATATCCTCGTGCTCGAAGATGTCGCGGCAGAGGTCGATGAGCCAGCTCCGCACGACCGAGCCCTGTTGGTATACTCGGGTCACGGCGGCCAGATCGAGGTCGAAGCGGCTGGCTTCCAAGACAGCATATCCCTCGCCTATGGCCTCCATCATGCCGTATTCGATGCCATTGTGGACCATCTTGGTGAAGTGCCCAGCGCCAGCACGGCCCAGATACGCGTAGTTATCCCCAGCTGAGAGCGCCCTCATGATCGGTTCGACGCTCTTCCACTTAGCTTTCGAGCCGCCGATCATCAGGGCAAAGCCATTCTTCTCTCCCCAGATACCGCCGGAGGTCCCGCAATCGAAGAAGTGTATGCCACGCTTCTCCAGTCTGGCACCACGGCGCATTGAATCCTTATAAAAAGAGTTCCCACCGTCAATGACGATGTCACCTTTCCTCAAGAATCTCCCGAGCTGATCTTTGCCAAAAATGAAATCGTCTACAATAGCGTGCGGCAACATAACCCAGAATATTCGCGGACTGCCGGTCTTATTCACGGCTTCAGCTAGGTCGCTAGTGGCAAATACTCCAGACTTGCGGACCAAGCCGGCCGGCCCCGCTGACCGATTCCAGGCCGTGACCCCGAATCCTTTCTTGTGCAGTCTGCGTGCGATCTGCGCGCCCATCCTTCCCAAACCGAATATTGTGAGAGGTGGTTTATTCATGGGTATATTCTAGCAAATATATATTTAGGTGCTGTCTCCGCGTACAGCTTGCCCGCTTCGCTGGCGGTGAGGGCCTTGGCATATACGCGCACGTCGTCGATGTGACCGCTGAAATAGACTCCTTCGGTGCAGGTTATGTTCGGCTCTCCACCGATACAGATAGAATTGTTGACTGAATAGGATATCGATCCACTCGGCGTGGCGTTGGTTGCGACGCGTTTGCCGTCCAGATAGAGAGATAGAATATCACCATCATACGTAGCGAGGATGTGATACCACTTGTTGATTGCGATACCGGAGAGTGGGTACGATACGGCGTGATAACCCCCTACATGGACTAGAGCGCAGATGGCGTTCGGACAGTAGGATGGTTCGTTGAGCGAAAGCTGGTAGCCGCCACCCTGGGTCTTCGAGACTATGGTCATATGTTGCCCAGACGTGATGTTTGCGGGCCTTATCCAGGCGCTGAATGTCACAGCTCCAGTGGGAGCAAGTCTAGACGAATACGGCACATCGATGACCCCGGTTGTTCCGTTGAACAAAATGGAATATCCACTACCGTTAGGTGTGATCGTATTATAAGTCGCTCCGGCGGTCATGGTCCCATTGTTCCCATATATCGATCCATCGATAGCATTACCGGATCCCTGGTTGAAATCCCACATACCGACGGCCATATCGCCGGTTGATCGGTATACCTGCCCGGAGAATGACTGCCCAACACCAACTCTGGCCTTATCCCTTACTGATTGGATGGAGGCCAGCACGACCGCCGACAACATGCCAATGATGGAGATGACCACGAGAAGCTCTATGAGAGTAAAACCGCGTGTTTTCACGATCATTATGATAGCATATGTCGAAAAATCTACCGTGACTCTCCTTCGAAATCAGGCATGACAATTCCCCATCGCATACTGGCAGGATCAAGCTTCAAATATGCGCTCTTGCCTACGGAGGGATTTGTGACCATCGATTCACCGAGAGCGCGGTCGGCATAATTGAATACCACAACGTACTTATGGCGCGGATTCTGACTAGGATTTGTGCTCTGTGGTGCTATCCTGTCACCGAGGAGGTATCCGTCCGACCCAACATAACCATGGTCAGTATTTAGCGCGGCTACGGCATAGAAGAAGACGCCTGAACCGCCGCGTTCTTGGGTGATGATAAATGCGATGTCTTCCCGACCATCGCCGTCCAGGTCGGTGAAAAGCTCATTGCCAAATTCGGTAATACCCTCATCAAGCTTTACTCTTTGATCTTCGATCATATATTCGGCATCCTTATAACTCGATGCCAGGCCTGCCTGGTTCGTCTGACGAGGGCGATTATATACATAGAAAACTCCCGTTATGATCACCGCGACGAGGAACAATCCAAGAAGTTTTTTGCTCATGAATTTATTATATCCGAACTTGGAAGTATTTGCCGGCCGTCTGGAACAAAGTTGGAACGCATTTTCTAATAAGCATGAACACTTAAAACAGTTAAGCCTATATATGCTTGCCCTATACTGACGCCCGTGTAATTATTATTCTTCATAATAAATTATACAATTTTCTTTCTTGCTGGCGGTTTGGTACGAAGTTGGAACCTATTTTAGCAAAGAAAAAACCCCAGCGTTAGCCGGGGTTGATGCTCACACTACGAATCGTCGTATTGCGAGCGTGTGAAGCTCTTGTGATTCGTCACGGGTGTCCTTTGTTGAGTTCGTGGATATCATAGCATACCCAATATTTTTGTCAAGTGCTGCGGGACTTGGATTCGAACCAAGATAACAAGCTTCAAAGGCTCGTGTCCTACCATTAGACGATCCCGCAAAGAATAACGAGGACCTTCATTTAACCACAGATCTTGACTACAGCCAACTCGAGGGGCAGCTGCTCGATGCGAGCGCGTTGGGTGCCTTCGGCGGCTTCGAGGATCATGGAGAGCATGACGGGCGTGAGGAACTTCTTCCCTGCCTCCTTGGCGATGAATTCCCAGTCGTCCGGCGAGACGCGTTCCTTCACGGAAGCTTCGGCGGACTTGGAATGTTGCACAAGCAAGATGAAACGCGTCTTCTCGAGGACCAGGGTGATGAAGGTATTCAAGGAGATCCCATCCTCTTCGGCCTTAGCGAGCACTCCCAGAGCAGCGTCCCCTTGCTTGGCGATGAAGTGTTCGATGAAGTTGTTGACGAGCCCGGCCCGCGGGGCACCGGTGATGGATTCGACCTGCGCACGAGCGATCTTCTTGCCGGAACTGGCTGCGAAGACCTTCTCAAGCATTCCTAGGGCATCGCGGAACGAACCGTCGCCTAAAAGAGCGATTAGATCTGAAGCTCCGGCATCCAATTCATACCCTTCGGCCTTAGCGACCATCAATACTTGTTTCCTAACAACTTCCCTGCCTGGCTTCTTGAATGTAAATGTCTGACAACGCGAAACGATCGTCTCCGGTACTTTGTCGAGCTCGGTCGTAGCCAGGATGAAGACCACATGTGTCGGCGGCTCCTCGAGCGTCTTCAAGAGCGCGTTCCAGGCGTCTTTGGAGAGCATATGCACCTCGTCGATGATATAGACTTTGAAAGCGGACGAGAATGGTCGCACCGAGACATGTTCGCGCAAGGCGCGGATGTCGTCGATACCGCGATTGGAGGCGGCGTCGATCTCGAAGATGTCCTCGTCGGCCGTGCCCAGGGCCTTGGCCATGATACGAGCCACGGTGGTCTTGCCGGTGCCGCGAGAGCCGGAAAAGAGATATGCGTGGGCCGTGCGCTTGTTCTCAACGGAATCCTTGAGAGTCTCCACGATGTCGGCCTGGCCCATCACTTCGGACCATTTCTGCGGGCGGTATGTGCGGTAGAGGACGGGCATATATCTATATTAACATGCGTCGAGGTATTGTTTTACCACAGATGCGACATCTCGGGCATCCTCTGTTTCCATCAGTTTGACGCGCAATTCCTTGGCCCCCTCCCAGCCGGAGACATAGGCCTTGAAGTGCTTGCGCATGATGGCGAAGTTCTTGATGCCCTTGAATTTCTTCTCGAACAATTTGGCATGCTCGACCATCACCTTCAAGCGTTCGGCAGGCGTCCTCTGCTTCGCTTTCTTCTCAAATAACCACGGCGTGCCGAATATGCCACGGCCGATCATCACGCCATCGCACCCGGAGCGCTTGATCTTGGCCTGGCCATCAGCCAACGACTCCACATCGCCATTGCCTATGATGAGAGTCTTCGGGCTGATCTCGTCGCGCAGTTTGACGATAGCCGGCATCAGTTCCCAATGCGCTGGGACATCAGACATCTCCTTGCGCGTGCGAAGGTGGATGGTCAGGGCCGGCAACTTCAATTCAAGCATAATTTTAATCCAATCAAAATCGACTTTGTTATACCCCAAACGCGTCTTCACGGAGACAGGCAACCCCTTTGCACCTTCACGAGCCGCCTCGATGACTTCGATGGCCTTCTTCGGATCCTTGATCATAGCCGCACCGCCTCCCTGCTTCTCAACCGACCGGTCCGGACAGCCCATGTTGATGTCTAGACCATCGAACTTGAGTTTCTTCACCAGCGCGGCCGCTTTCTTCATGACTGCGGGATGGCCAGTGAAGAGCTGGGCCACGATCGGCCGCTCGGCGTTGGAGTACTCGAGATCGACGAGCAGTCTCTTGCCGCCCGCCGAGATCAGGCCATCAGCCGAGACGAATTCCGTCCACGTCACATCCGGCTTGCCGTATTTGGCGATGAGCTTGCGGAAGGCACTGTCGGTGACATTGGCCATGGGTGCCAAGACGAACAACGGCCGAGGTAGTTTTGTCCAGAAGTCCTTCATCTGATCTTGTTAAGTAGCTTTATCACATCGCCGTCGCGGTCGTCGCTCCCGAGGACAACCACCGCGTAGGTGTCCTGACTGCGGCCGATGGCAAAGAGTCCGACCGAAGTGCGATCAGCTTCGTCCGTATAGCCATTCTTGCCGCCGCGATAGTATGACCAGGATAGGAAGTGCGTCGGGTTGACCCATGTGTGGTTGCGCACAGTCTTGCTCTTCTGGTCTGTGATCGAGATGATCTCCGGATCGTGAAGGCGGATCCAATCGATGATGATGGCCATATCGACAGCCGTCGACTGATTGCGCGGCGAAAGTCCGGAAGGATCCTCGAAGACCGTCCGATAGGCACCGATCGATTGCACGAAGTCATTCATGGCTTGGACGAACTGCTTTCGGCCAAAATGGCGCGCGTAGGCCTCGGCGGCGTCGTTCGAAGAGACCATGAGCAACGGATACAGGAGGTCGCTCGCGGCAAAAGTCTCCCCAACTCGGAAGAGCGCTGTATTGCCGTAAGTGGATATGACCTCGGCCGTGAGCGTGATGCGCGCATCAGCGGGGATATATTTCCGGGCGACCATGGCCGTGACGAGCTTGGTCAGTGAAGCCACCGGCAGCAGCCGCTCTTGGTTGTATTGCGCTACTTCCGTGCCCGTCGTCAGATCCTTGACGATGTAGGCCTCGGCGGTGATCCGGCTGTCGGCGCCCGAGGGCAAGGCCAAGGCAGTCTTGTTGATCAGGTCTTCCTCCTCCGAAGCGGTATAGCGGATGATCCTGGTCAATCCGGAGATAGTGCTCTGGTCCGTCAGAGCTCCGGAGGCTATGCCAGCGGCGGCCACGGATGAGGAGCCGCGAGCACCGTCCAGGCCGAGGATATTCGTCGAGAACCATTGTCCGGCCTGTAATAGCCCCCAGACTAGGATGAGGCCGGTCGCGATGGCTATGAGGCCTCCAAAGAGGATTGTAAAGAATTGTCTCATCACTTTGTATCCACCCAGAAGACATTTGGCGGGTATTGGAGTTTGATCTCACTCCATTCGAGCCGCGCTCGGGCAACCCGGGCCTTTTCGACCATCTTCTTCCAGAATTGCACCAGATTGTCTATCTCGATCTCAAGCGGAACCCTGTCGCTCAGGTATATGACCACCGGCCCTTTGTGGCTCGATGTGCCGGTCTCACCGCCGACCGGATTGTCGGCGTATAGCTCGTATTCACCGCTGTCTTTGATGAGCATGGCTCGCGACACGATCCCGGCTGACTTGGTGGTGTTGAACAATGTCTGTAGAGCCTTGAACTTGGACGTCGAGGTGGCGAGCAAGCCGATGATAGAAGCGTCGTCCGGCAGGGCCGGAGTGTAATAACGGTTGTATACGCCGTGGTCGTCTCCGGGAACGCGCTGGAAGATCAGACCGTCATCGTCGACAAAGAAGCAATCTTCGTCCCGGATGAGCACGCCCCGTTCATCGAAGCTGGGCAGGCTCGGGCAGACGATGCCAGCCGCGGGCCGCTCTGAAACGGAGATATTGAGGCCGTGCCAGCCGTCGCGAGCCATAGAGACTGCGCCGATCCGGAGAGACGAAGAAGCTATGGCGCTCAAGAGAGCTCTCTTCGGATATATGAGGCTATTGGATTTGGAAAATAATCCTAGATAGGCGCCCCCGAGGATATCATGAGCGGCTTCCTCTACGGTTGGCGCGAGACTGCGATCAGCGCTGTAGATGTGGATATCGGTGATAGCGAATGCCGCCACATATGACAAGCGCGCCAAGATGTATAGCCAAGTGATGACGCAGATTGCACCGGCGCCCCACCCTATGATGTGCCGTTGTTTCCTCTTTCTGGCAAAAGAGCTTGATTGAGTCGAGTGGCTTTGTAGTCGGCTAGGAACATTCATTTGCCGATGGTGTCCTTACCCAGATATTTGACGAGCACTTCAGGCACTTTGATGGAGCCGTCGGCCTGCTGGAAATTCTCGATGAGCGAGACCAGGATGCGCGGGGTCGGGATGGCGGTGGCGTTCAGAGAGTGGCAGTACTTGAGCTTGCCTTCGGCGTCCTTGTAGCGGATGTTGCAACGGCGAGATTGAAAATCATGGAAGTAGGAAGCTGAGGAAATCTCTCGATATTTACCCTCCTTGGGTACCCACAACTCTATGTCATACATTTTGACATGACCCCTGCCCAGATCGCCCGTACAAGCGTTGACGGTATGGTATGGGATGCCGAGCGATTCGATGAACTCCTCTGTATTTCGATTAAGTTCTTCATGGAATTTTACAGAAGTGTCATGACTAGCTTCACAGAGAATGAGCTGTTCGAATTTGTAGAACTCATTGACGCGGATGAGGCCTTTGACATCTTTGCTGTGCGCGCCGGCCTCGCGTCTGAAACAAGCAGAAAATCCAAGATACTTCTTGGGCAAGTCCTTTATATCCAACACTTCATCGGAATGGAGACCCATGAGTGGGATCTCTGCTGTGGCAATGAGACCGTCACCATCCTGCGTCGTGTAATAATCGTCGACATCAGCAGGTAAATGTCCCGTACCATAGAAATTGATCTTACGAACAACCATTGGTGGCATGACAGGATTAAAACCTTTCTTGCTGAAGAAATCCAAGGCGTAGCTCCAGATTGCGAAGCATAACTTCACAGCGTCTCCTGTCAGATAATATCCACGAAAGCCGTGGACTTTCTGGCCGCGTTCAAGATCCAGTATGCCAAGCTTATTCATGATCTCGATATGATCCTTTGGTTCAAAGTCGAACTTGGTCTGATCTCCCCAAGTCTTCATAACCTGATTGTCGGCGTCGCTTGCACCCTCGGGCACTGACATATCCGGGATGTTGGGTACGCGGAGCATCAAGTCTTGCCAGACTTTCATGACTTCCTTGAGCTCGTTCTCGGAGCGTTCGAGGTCGGCCTTCACGAGTTTCATCTCACCGATGAGGCGGGTACGGGCATCTTCGGCCAGGGTGTTGGCGATCTTGTTGCTGGCGACGTTCTGTTCGGCGCGCTTGGTCTCGGCGGTCAGCATGAGCGCACGGCGCTTGTCGTCGAAGGAGATGAGCTCGGCCACGTCGAAGGCGATGTGCTTCTTCTTGGCGCCAGCCATGATGAGGTCTTTATTTTCGCGGATGAATTTGATGTCTAGCATGTGGATTAGCGATGGCCCGGCAGTTTCGCGCGGTCCGTTAATCATAGCAATACTTGACCGATAAAAAAAGTGCTATGATAGGCGGGTCGCAATGGCCCGAGAGGCGCCATTTTTTATTACCTTAGCCGCGCACCTGCCAGCGCACATCGACATGGATGAGATCAAAATGATCCGTAGAGGCTCGTATCCGATAACGCTTGAGAATATGAAGGGACCGCCAGCTAGGCTCTATTATAGAGGGCGCTTCCCAGCGCCTGACGATAGCGATCCGGATGAGCCGGGCCGCAAATATCTGTGCATCGTCGGCTCCCGTAAATGGAGTACTTATGGCCGTGATGCTGTCTACAAGGTCGTGAGCGGCCTGCGTGGCTATCCTATCAGCATTGTTTCCGGTCTGGCCATCGGTATCGACAGTATCGCTCACATGGCCGGTCTCGAAGCTGGGTTGCACTGCATAGCCTTCCCTGGTTCAACCCTGGCCTGGGATCAGATCTATCCTTCAATGCACACGATACTGGCCAAGCGTATCGTCGAGCAGGGCGGCGCGGTAGTATCGCAATGGGAGGTTGGTTACCCCACGAATAAATGGGCATTTCCTGCGCGTAATCTGGTCATGGCCGGATTGTCTCATGCCACTCTGGTAGTCGAAGCAGCATATCGTTCGGGGTCGCTCATGACTGCCCAGCATGCCGAGAAGTGTCACCGTGATGTCTATGCCGTCCCCGGCCCGATCAATGCCGATAATTCATACGGGCCGCATATGCTCATCAGAGGAGGGGCGGCTCTCATCAGATCAGCAGAAGATGTACTCATGGAGCTCGGTTTCGATATATCCGATACCGAAGCGGCGGAACGCAAGGCCAAACTCATCGAGGACAGGAAGGATTCGTTGGATGAACTGTCTAAGAGGATATATACCCTGCTTGCGAGAGAAGAGACCCCTCTGGAGGAATTGTTAGATATGATGGCTGTGAAGCCTGAGGTGCTCAGTGAAAAGCTCTCTTACTTGGAGCTTGAAGGGCTAATCAAGACCGAGGATGGGATGGCAAAAACAATCTGATGCCGCGAACACCACAACGCACACTGCGGCAGACGAAAGGGTGCATGCCAAATCCCCGATGAGGTATGTCTCCGGGCCTCAAAAATTTCTAAGTCAAAACCCGAAAAATATGGTCTGATAACATAGACTACGTAAGGGTCGTTTGAAACGAGGAAATATTATACGACACAAAAATGGCCTTCAGTTTTTTGAGCCGGGGAGATACTCTTCCCCGCCGACCGGCCAAAAAACCGGCACCAATTCTTGACAGTTTTTTGCACTTTCGCCGCTTATCGTGTAATACTTAGCCGCAATGAAACTGGTCATCGTCGAGTCGCCGTCGAAATCCAAGACCATCTCCAAATATCTCGGAGACGGTTTCGTCGTACGTGCCTCGGTCGGCCATATCCGCGACCTCCCCAAGTCCGCCAAGAAAGCCATCGATATCGAAGCAGGGTTCGTGCCACACTATGAGGTCGTGGCCAAGAAAGAGCTGATCATTGCCGACATCGCCAAAGAAGCCGCCGGAGCCGACGAGATCATCCTGGCGACCGACCCGGACCGCGAGGGCGAAGCCATCGCTTGGCATATCTCCGAAGTCCTCAAGGACCGCCTCGGCGCCAGCGTCAAGAAGAAGATCGAGCGCGTGGCCTTCCACGAGATCACCGAGAAGGCCGTGCACGAAGCCATGGGGCATCCGCGAGCTGTGGACGAAAAGCTCGTCGAGGCCCAGGAGGCCCGCCGCGTCCTCGACCGCTTGGTCGGTTACGATCTCTCCGGTCTGATCTGGAAGAAGGTCCGTTACGGCCTCTCGGCCGGGCGCGTCCAGTCCCCCGCCTTGCGCATCATCATGGAACGCGAACGGGAGATCCGCGCCTTCCAGCCCGAGACTTACTGGGTCATCGCCGGTATGTGGCAGACCGCCGCGAGCGTCCCGCTCGCCCTCACTTGCTCCAAAGAACCGCGCGACAAGAAGGAGGTAGACGCCATCCTCGACAAAGCCCGCGCCAACGATTGGCATATAGTAGACGTCGAGGAGTCCGAGCAGAAGCGCCAGCCCAAAGCTCCCTTCATCACTTCCACACTTCAGCAGACAGCCAGCACCCGGCTCGGCTTTGCCCCTTCATGGACGATGTCGCTGGCACAGAAGCTCTACGAGGCCGGTTATATCACCTATATGCGCACCGATTCGACCAACCTCTCCCAGCAGGCCCTTGACCAGATCGGTCCGGTCGTTGAGAAGAAATACGGCAAGGGACATATCCAATTCCGCAAATACGCTACCAAAAGCAAGAATGCCCAGGAAGCGCACGAAGCCATCCGCCCGACCCATTTCAACAAGGACAATGCCGGTCATACCGAGGAACAAAAGAAGCTCTACCGTCTGATCTGGCAGCGCACTGTGGCTTCGCAGATGATCGACGCCGTCATGGCCAGGAGCAAGATCATCGCCAATATCAATGACGACTCCCTGCCGGCATTCGAAGCCACCGGCTCGCGCGTCCTGGCGGCCGGCTGGCTCAAGGCCGACCCGGAATCCAACGGCGAGGAAGTTACTCTACCAAAATGCGCCAAGGGCGAGGCACTCAAGCTCGACTCCATCGATGCACAGGAGAAGCAGACTCAGCCACCGGGCCGATATACCGAGGCAGGGCTTATCAAGGAGCTCGAGAAGCGCGGTATCGGACGCCCTTCGACATACGCTTCGATCTGTAAGACCATCGAGGATCGCGGCTATGTCACCAAGGAGAACCGCTCACTCCGACCGACTGACACCGGCGACGTCGTCTCTTCATTCCTCGAGGAATATTTCCCTACTTATATCAGCGACTCATTCACGGCCGACATGGAGAATAAGCTCGACGAGATCGCCGAGGGCTCGCGCACATACCTCAAGACTCTGTCGGAGTTCTATGGACCTTTCCACAAGGAAGTCCTGTCCAAGGACAAGCTGGCCAAGGCCACCAACCTCGGCGCCGCCGACCCGAAGTGGAAGTGTCCCAAGTGTGGCTCGACTCCCCTTGAGATCAAGCTCGGACGCAACGGCAAATTCCTGTCATGCACTAAGTATCCGGAATGTGACGGCGCGCTGACGCTCGATGGTCACGAATTCAAGAAGGACGAGCCGATCGGCAACGATCCGACGACCGGTCTGCCGATATTCGTCTTGAATGGCCGATTTGGACCGTATGTCCAACTGGGTGTGAAGCCGCCGAAGGTGAAGAAAGTTAAAAAGGTAAAGAAGGCAAAGGATTTAACCACACCAGTACCCTCTGCGGAATCGGCTGTCGTCAAACCAAAGATGGCTTCGATCCCGCGTGGCACAGACCCATCGACGGTGACCGTCGCCGAGGCACTCAAGTACTTGAGTGTGCCGCGCCTCCTTGGCACTGACCCGAAGACTGGCAACGGTGTGACTGCCTCGATCGGCCGCTTTGGCCCATATGTAGTCGCCGGCACTGATTTCCGTTCGATCAAGGTGCCCGACGATGTCTACACTATCACTATGGCCCGCGCGCTCGAGATGCTCGCCGTCCCCAAGAAAACTCGCGGTTTCAAGAAAAAGGCCGCTTGATTTGCAAACCCAAAGGTGCGACTATTCTATTCGGTAGTATGTTTTTTGTTCTCAATAATCTCAACCCATAACCCCGGAGGAAGTTAGCATGCCTGCAAACGACCTGCTCAAAGCATTGAAATTGTTGGTAGTCGACGGCGAGCCCGCCACCCGCGAGCTTCTCTTGAAGCTTTTGATCAAACCGACTGATGTCGAGAAGCAAGACGGCGCAGAACAAGACGGTCAGAGGAATGTGGAACCGCAGAGATGTGTGCAAGAGATCCAAACTGTGGTCAATGTCAGTGATGCCTTCGCTCTGATGAATACGAGCTATCATCCGGATATTATCCTCATCGGCTTGGGTGGTGGCCGTGAAGGGATCGACATGGCCCGCTCTCTTCAGAGGCGCAGGCACCCGGCCAAGGTGATCTTCATGGCGGCATCATTCATGAACTACAATGCTCGGGAACTCCGCGAGCTCGGTTCGTGCACCTTGCATAAGCCGCTTAGTTCAAACCAAGTGCGAGCGGCACTCGTCGAGACGATGATCAGCGACCTTTTTGCCCTGCAAAGAGCTTCAGCCACCGCTTGCTAAACAAGCCCTCCAGTATCCCCGCCGCGCTCGCACAGCGCGGCTTTTTTATATGGAGAAATCTTTGAGCGAGTAGAGGTCCTGGTTGTCTTCCTTGGTGGCGTCAGAAGGAGCGCGGTCATCTACCGGCGCAGCATCACCGTCTCCTCTCGGCGGCAGCAGTACATCCGCTCGATCCTCGGCTACGCCTCCTCCTCGCGGAGCACTGCTCCCGCCTGCGGAGACGACAGGCATCATCGGATGCATTTTTTCTAAGATGGCCCGCAGATCGTCTGGCGAGAAGAAATCGATGGTGACCGTGCCACCCTCCTTGTTCTTTTCGATGCGCACGCGGGTGCCGAGGGATTCGGTAAATGATTTCTCCATCTCGATGATAACCGGGTCGAGGTACTTGGCCTTGTTGCGGATGCGATCGACGGCCACGCGGCGCGACAATGACTCGGCCTCGCGGACGGTGAGCTTCTTCAGGATGATCTCCCGGAAGAGCACTTCCTGCTCGGCCTTGCGATCGGTCAACATGAGGAGTGGGCGGGTATGCCCTTCGGAGATCTTACCCTCCTCTAGAGCCATGACCATCTCGGGCGGCAGAGCGAGGATGCGCAGAGAGTTCGAGACGTATTCACGGCTCTTGCCTACCTTGATGGCGATCTCGGACTGCTTGAGCTTGAATTCGTTGGCCAAGCGGTCAAAGGAGCGCGCCCGATCTACCGGGTTGAGGTCCTCACGCTGGAGATTCTCGATGATGGCGATCTCTAGCTTGACGCGAGCGCTCTCCTCACCATTCCGGATGAGTACCGGTACTTGGACAAGGCTAGCCAGCTTAGCGGCGCGCAGGCGGCGCTCGCCGGAGATGAGCTCATACTCGACGCCCATGCCGCCATCCTCGCGATAGACTTCCTTGCGCGTGACGATGAGCGGCTGGAGGACGCCGTACATGCGGATGGACTCGGCGAGGTCGCGGAGCTTGGCCTGGTCGAATTCCTGCCTGGGCTGATATGGGTTCGGGGCGATCTTGCCGACCTCGACCCAGAAGACAGCGTTGTTCTCATATGCGGCGGACATGCGTGTATTTTAACATAAGTTATTGTAGACTGTGCCTAGGCCAGAGTGGTGAAATTAGCAAACACAATCGACTCAAAATCGGTCGCCGAAAGGCTTGCGGGTGCAAGTCCCGCCTCTGGCACAATGGATCACCGTAGTTCAAACACTGCCTATGTCATAGGTTTCGCTATTGGAAATGGCAATCTTTCCAATGTATGTGTATATTCGAATGAGCTGGAAGCAATTCTGGGTTGGAAGGCTCTTGCTGGTTCAAAGTTTGAACAGAACATCAGGGTTCCTGCGTGGGTATTTGGCAAAAAGGAATATGTTCGTAATTGCTTACGAGGCTTATTTGAAACTGACGGGTCGGTTTATAAAGATAGATCATATACTTACGCAAATTTTACCACCATCATCCACGGACTTTCTCAGGATGTGCAAATCATGATCGATAGCCTGGGGTACAGGAGTACGACTCAGAGCTCCGTTCAGAAAACTGGAAAAAGAAAGTTTGTCACTAGAGTTTGTAGAAATAGCTTGGAATTTATCAAAGAAATTTCCATGCAAAAGGAATGATTTGTGTGCACATACAAAAAGCCCGCACCAAACAAGTGGTGCGGGCGAGGTGACGACAGCAACTCCATCAAGAATCACGGGATGAGGTGATCCGGATCGATCTCCTTGAGGGCGGCACGCGCCTTGGCCAGCGCACTTTCGAACTGCGCGATGAAGCCGGCGTGGTCCTTGACCGTGAAGAAATCCAGGCTGCCCTTGATGAGCTGGCCGCGATTCTTGAGCGCGATGATACGATCGCGGGCGATAGCCGGATCAGGAGCTGATTTCGGTGCCGCCGGGAGTGGGAGCATGAGATCCCTTCCTCCGTGACCAATACTATTAGTAGGTGTGAGCGAACCGGGAGCGAGCAACATAAGACGAATGGGGTTGAAGTTTCGATTGCAAACGAACGCCATAACTGATATTACTTAACTCTGATGAAAAATCAACTCCCACGCATCTTGGTCATCCTAGGGCCCACCGCCATCGGCAAAAGCGACATCGCTGTGGAGCTGGCCCTCAAACTCGGCGGCGAAGTGATCTCGGCTGATTCACGCCAAGTCTACAAGGGCCTCGACATCGGCACGGGCAAGATCACACTGGCCGAGATGAGGGGCGTACCGCACCACTGCCTCGATATAGCCGATCCACAGGATCGATTTACAGCCATGGACTGGAAACGCGCAGCAGAGCAAGCTATAGATGACATCCTGAAACGCGGCAAACTGCCCATCGTCTGCGGCGGCACGGGATTCTATATCTCGACACTTGTGGACAATCTAGGCTTCCCGGAAGTCGAGGCCGACACCGAGGAACAGAAAGCCTTAGAAGAGAAACCGGTCGAGGAATTATTTGAAATGCTCAAAAAGTTGGACCCGAAACGGGCCCTGACTATCGATCTGAAGAACAAACGCCGCCTCTCCAGAGCGATCATCATCGCGAACAAATTGGGCTATGTGCCGCCGATCGAGAAGCCGGCGGAGCCGAAGTATGAAGCGATCCAGATCGGCCTGACCATGTCCAACACCCAGCTCAAGAACCGCATCTTCGACCGCCTGGTCAAACGCTTGGAGCACGGCATGCCAGACGAAGCACGAAAACTCATGGCCGCCCCACCAGAGGGTTCGGGTCTCACTTCCGAGCGCATGGACGAGCTCGGCCTCGAGTACCGCTATCTCGCTCAATACCTCGACAACAAATTCACTTTGGAGCATCTCATCGATGAGCTCTCGACCAAGATCTGGCAGTACGCCAAGCGCCAGATGACTTGGTTTAAAAAAGATAAGAGGATCACCTGGGTGTATCAACCAGTCGATCTGAAGGCGCTCATCAAACTCTGCCAATAAAAAAGAGCCCGAACTTTCGAACGGGCCCCGAGATGGAAATCCTGGCAATGGTCAAGGGATTTCCTCAATGAACATGATGGCGGCTTCTTTAGGAAAGATCATTTCCCCGAAGCATACCCCAACGCACGGACATCCGGATTCATCGACAAAAAGATATGCACCGCCTTCAACCCAGTGCCGCACAGCGCACACCTGCTCGCCATTTTTGCCGAAGTGATGGATGTCCAATCCGGTAGCCAGGATTAATCCTTGGAGCATGGCAGCGTCCTCGACTGACTTCTTGGAGAACTTGGTGGCAGTCGGATCGAGGCCGAGCTCGATGGGAGTCTTGGTGACGATCTGCCGCTTAGTAACCGTAGGCGTAAATGGTACGAGAATAGGTGTCATGATGCGGGGCTTGTTGAGGGTTGGATTGTCACGACTGCCGGACGAGCGTTGTCGAGCGAGACACGGAAGTCCTGGCCAATCGGCGTGCGATACCACATCACCAGCATCCTGGCGTAAAGCCAATCAACTTCCCACAGGATATGCACGACCATGTCGAGCATGTCGGGCGTGAGCGATTCCGGGTCAGCTGTGGTGGCTTGAGCGACAGCTGATTTGTCGAGGGGTTCACCGAAGTGATCCAACCGCCGTTCCATGCCACAGGCCCAGCGGGCCGCGAATTCGAGCACCGGGACGAGGGTTTCGTCGCGAGCGCTCAACTGCACATAATTACGCCAAATGTTTTCCTTGTGGCGGGTGAATCTGGCGATCGGGTTTGGTTTTAACATAACCTTAGGGTTGAGGGTTTTCAGGCAAATTATCAAGAATCATCCGTACGATTCAGACTGCAATCTCCCATAAACAACACAGTTTGTCAAACAAAAAGGCCCGCAACAAGTTGTGCAGGCCGAGGGAGTGAACATATCATCCCTGATCAAGGTGCCGGCGGAAACACGACCGGAACATCGTTGATGAAGGCCGGACGATTGCCCACGAAGTCATTCATGAACTGCTGACCGGCGGGGCTCTTGTACCAATGCGCTAGACGGTGGCCGTGGATCCAGATGTCCGGCATGATCACCTTAGCCGCATGATCGAGCATGGTGACCGAGATGACCTTCAGCGGATCGGCATCCTCAGCTGTGAGCGGGAAGATCTCTTCGAGATCACCCATCTTCTCATTGAGCCAGGCTTCCGATAGGAAGGCCCAACGCACAGCGAAAGAAAGGGTTTTCTCGTAGGCCGGTTGGCTGAAGCTAGCATTGACATGCGCCCCCAACCGGTCGGGCGTAGCCCGAGTGAAGTGTGTATTCATGGCTAGTTTTGGGTTGAGAGTCCTTGGTTGGAAAGATCACCCGTGTGATTTGAATACACCCTCTCACACAATAAACCAGTATGTCAATCCCCCTTCTTTTTCGTCTTTAGATACCTCTTCCCTTTCAGTTTCTCCGGTAGATATCCGCTCTTATCGTACTTATTATAGTCTTTGCCATAACCCATCTCCTTCATGAGCTTGGTCGGTGCATTCCTGATCTTGAGAGGCACAAGCAAGTTCCCCGTCTTCTTCACATCATCGAGGGCCTCGAAATAGCCGTCATGAGCGCTACGGTCTTTGGCGGCTAGAGCCAAGTAGGCCGTGCCATGCGCCAGATTGATCTGCGCTTCAGGCATGCCGATGACATCGACGGCCGCAAAGACAGCATTGGCGACTACCAGCGCCGTCGGCTGAGCCAGTCCGATGTCCTCCGAGGCAAATATGACCATCCTCCTAGCTATAAACTTCGGATCTTCACCGCCCTCAATCATTCGTGCGAGGTAGTAAAGAGCCGCATCAGCATCGCCAGCCCTCATACTCTTTATATACGCAGAAATAGTGTCGTAGTGCTCCTCGCCCTTCTTGTCGAAGCGGATGAAGGCGTGCTCGAAGGTATCCTTGAGGTGAGCGAGCGTGACCGCGCCGTAGAGGCGCTCGCAATTCTCGAGAGCCGTGATGGCGATCCTGGCATCGCCGTTCGCGAGTGCCACCAGCCATTCCAGAGCCTCCTTGGGCACCTTTAGCTTGGTGCTCTTCACGATGGCCCGGAGGTCTTCCTCGGACAAGGACTTGAGCACGAATACCCTACAGCGCGACAAGAGAGCCGATATGATCTCAAACGAAGGATTCTCGGTCGTAGCGCCGATGAGGGTCAGCTTGCCCGACTCCACATACGGCAACAGGAAGTCCTGCTGAGCCTTGTTGAAGCGGTGGATCTCGTCGAGGAATAGGACCTTGGGCCGAGCATCCATGAGCGTATCCGGCGCCTCCACGATCTTGCGGATGTCGTCCTTGCCCGCCGAGACGGCCGAGAGCTCATAGAGCCGGGCATCGAGGGCACGGGCATAGATGCGGGCGAGCGTGGTCTTGCCGACTCCTGGCGGCCCCCAGAAGATGAACGAGAAGAGATGCTTGTCCTCGATAGCTTTGCGCAGAGGCTTGCCCGGACCGACCAGATGCTCCTGACCGACGAAGGTCTTGAGCGTCTGTGGTCGTATTTTGTTGGCGAGGGGTTCCATGCTGACAGTATATCAGCAAACAAAATCTATTTGCCTAATTTCCAAATGTCGCTAAAAAAATTACTAATGAGCAAAGTTTCCTGTTGATTAAGACCCACAACAATTGCTGGGCTATTGGCCGCAGCATCTTTTATTGATGGCCCTATAATATAAGCAATATCATCTACAATAATAAATCTATCGTGTAAATCTTTATACTTTTTGAAATCTGATTTCTTAAATTGAACCTTGAATCTTTTCATTCTTGCGCCGAATGAGCCAGAGTCATTCATAAAGAGGACTTTTATAATTAGGTCGTTGGGTAAAGTTTCAAGATGATTATCAAATATTGTCTCATCTACATATGAATCTGCTATTAAAACCCTACTTTTAGCATTTTTTAGAATATTCCTAATAAACTTATCGAAGCTGTACGCGCTTGATTTGTTGAAAATAAAAAGTTTACCTGTCTTTCTTACTTCTTTTGGATTTAGTAGTTCGTCTTTCTCTTCATGGCCTATGGTGGTTTTAAGATGTTTAAAACCCTCAGGGGTAACAATAAACTTATTATGCTCTGCATCATCGGGAATTACCCACCCTTTTGATTCGGCCCGGTAGTAATAACCTGGATTATATTTCCCAAGTAAACCCTTAGACCACTTACTCCTTACATCTGAAGCAGAGATATCGAGATCAATCTTTTCCTGAGAAATTATCACTCCTAACGCAAGGAACTTTTCTTCCCCAGTCATTGAATCTAAGGGTAGTCCGCTTAATAAAGCTAATAAACTTTTGTGTTTATAATCAAACATGGTTTACTTAGAATATCGCTGCCCACTGATCTCTTAGAAAATATTCACCATGCTTATTAGAGTCGATCCAACCCTTTTCTTTTGCCCTAGTCGCATAAGTACGTGAAGTTAGCTTACCTCCGAAAATTACAAACAGTTTATTCCAGAGGTTATTTATTTTTTCTGATTCTACAGGTAGACCTATTTTCCCTTTTGCGCAAAAAGCCAAGGTCAGAGTATACTTCTCTGGACCGGTCATGTCTCCAATATATTTTTTGAAAAATGCCCGATTATTTTGATTAAAGTTAATGGTGTGCGCGTCAAAAGTAGTACCTTTTTGTAGTGACTTTACTGATGAGGGGCTCCTACTTCTCATAGGTTCTTTTACTTGCCCACCAAGAATAAAAAGTATCTTATCAAGCTTTTTGTTTATCTCTTTTAGCGTTTCGTTATCCATGATATTTACTCAAGCTCCTCTTGGAACTTTATAAGCTCAGACAAACCAACTCCTGTTAATCGATAGCCTTTATCTTTCTTGTTATACTCAACAAACTTATGCTTTTTGAAAGCAAGGAGACTTGGTCTTATTGTACCCCCACTAATACCAAGCTCAGATTCTAACTCCTTTGGTTTTACCCAAATCTGATTCTTCTCTAAGATTTGCCAAGCTAGTTTGCCTGCCAAATAGAAAAGAATTTTGTTTTTTTGATCCAATGTCTTAGAAAATGACCTTTCTATGTGGACAGAGTAAAGGTCATTGATCTTGAGCAGTTTTACTCTACTCTTTAGAATATTTTCTAAATCCTTCTCTGTTGAATTTGTATTTTGTATTAGGTCTTTTAACGCCATGTTGTTAGAGTATATTTATAGTTATTGTTATATTATATTCCTCATACTTCTTATGTCAAATAAGGATATTTGAGAAACGTATAACGATAACTTTTATTTAAATCAAACGAACCGAGTTTTAGGTTTTATTACCTCAATTCATACACCCACCCCGGCTGCCATTTGAAATGCATTTGAATAAAAAACCGGATGACCATTACAGTCACCCGGGAGAGTGGTTGGATCGACCCTTAGACGCTTGGGTCAAAATCGGTACTACCGATGAATTGAATCTTCAGACTCTTGAAGCCATCGCCGCCCTCAACCTTCTTGAAGACGATGAAGTGCAGGTGATCTCGATCGGTCCAGCCGGTTTTGCCAACCACGGCGATCTGCTGGCCGGCCGAGACAAGCCGATTGAGACTGAGACCGAGAGCCGCGACCGATCCTTTGCGTAGGTGGCAGTACTGCGAGAACTCGCCATTTCCGTGATCAACAGTCACGTAGTTGAGCTTATCGCGGAACCGGGGATTGTCCCCCCATTCGGAAGAATCCTCTTTGATGTCGATGATCGCTCCATCACGCGCCGCAAGCACGATCGTGCCGTCAGGCACCAAGAAATCGATCGCGTTCACGAATGGACCTACATGTGATTGCGGGCTGCGAGCACAGTCGAACACATCCATGTGATAATACTCGTTGGCAGGTATACCACGCTTCAGGAGGAAACGTTTGACGAAGTTCGTCCTGATTAGAGGAAGGGGATACTGGTAAGCTAACGCAGTTTCCTCGTGTGGGTCTACGGCTGTTACAGCCGCGAAATCTGACATTTTCATAGAGCTATATCTCCTTTTCCATTGGTTAAATTCTTCAGCTAAGTTCATGAATGATGAAACCACAGATTAGACCAAAATGCAAGGACGTTACCTCACCTCATACTTCCACCACAGCTGCCATTTGAAATCTCGGCCTAGTGTGGATACCTACATATTCTAGCCTTTAAATAGCGAAATAATCCACACCCACAAAACTTGACTTTGTAATATAAAACGGGTATATTCGTCATGTATAACTACGAAGAAGGACCCGAACGGTGCAATACCTAAGGGGCCTTTTTCATTATGGGAGCACTACGCGATACATGGGTATATTCAATCTTTGCCCTCACATCCGGAGAATCAAGAAAATCGAAGTATTCACCACCTAACGCTTTATAAAGTGATGATGCATTACCATTGTTTGGAAAAAGCATTTTCCCAAATTTAACTCTTTTTATGAGAAAATCGACTAATTTTTTATAATCCCCATCACCCGATATGATGAAGGCTTTATCAAACGGCTCATTCTCAACTAGCTTCTTCATAAGGCTAAAAATGATATCTGAATCAACATTTCCCTTCTTACTACCCTTCAGATTTGCTGGGTGCTCACGAAAACTAAGTATAAATCCAGCTTTTTGAAGCCTATCGTAAAGATCCTGTTCACCTGTAGATATAAAACCGAGGAAATAATAGGCCTCGTCAATCTTATATTTCTCTTTGAGGTATGTTCTGAACTTTATGTGATCAATGGCCCAAGAGTTCCCCCTTGTACCAAGATGGAGATTCTGGCCATCAACAAAAGCAATATTCTGTAACTGTTTCTTTTCGGGATTCACACCGATAGTTTACCCTATTTGATTTTGTAAACCCACCCCGGCTCCCATTTGAATGGTTTGGCCAGACATTCTTCGACGGTCATACCATTGACATACGCCTCGATGCCGTACTGCGTCGCGCGGTGGCCGATGACCATGACCCTCTTGCCGTCATAGTCCCTCTTCAGGTCTTCTAGGAACGACTTCATCCGAGCATTGGTCTCCTCGTAGCTCTCGCCGTTCGGGAATGGCACGCTGATCCGCTTCGTCTTCTCCGCGTCCACGAGCTCGCTCGGTTTCTGCGTCAGGTCGCCATAATTGCATTCACGCAGGCGCGCATCGGTTATTATTGGAAACTTACATTCCGCCTTAAGAAAATCATTGTCTGTAACAAGCTTTCCAACTTTATTCTTACAAAATGCAATCTCTGCGCTTCTCCAGGCCCGCTGTAAGTCCGAGCAGAATATGGCGTCGAAATGGTCGTCCCTGTAACGCTCGCCCATCTCCCGCGACTGCTGTTCGCCCTTGGGAGATAGGGCCACATCATACCAGCCCGACGATAGGTGGGCTTCGTTATCAGATGTCGTGCCATGGGCTTCGAAGATGAGGGTGAGGGACATGTTGGTTATATCCCTATCTCAACCTTCCAATTCATGGGTATTAGAGTCAAATTTATCGGGTGCTTAAAACGGGAGCCTTGTTTCCATTCCTTAAGTTTAGATTTAATAGTACCTATAAGTTCGTCTTCATTCTTGATCTTCTTGGCTGTCATCCTGACAAATATCTCTACTGGAGCGACTCTGATACGTATCTGTGAAGCATTGGCATAGACAAAGACGTCTTCTATGCCCGTAGTTTCTGAAACAATGTCACGAACAGCTTGAGATAGAATCCTAATATCCCCGTCTGAAACTATCTCCTTGTCATATTCTAGATTGATGAGTGGCATGCAAGAATCCTAGCACAAACAAAAAAGAGGCGCCCGTGAGAGCGCCCCTGAACGATCCAAATCACACTTCAAGCTTCGATGCCGCCTTCACGCAAGATGGGCTCTCCGGCGCAGTTAGGCAGACGGATCGGGAACTTCCCGACGAGATAATCCTCGTATTCGATCCAGTTCCCTTTCACGAGAACGAGCGTCGATTGCTTAATCTTGATGGCATGTCTGAACCAACGATCACCTGTGACACCAAGGAATGTGACGATTTTGGAGACATGCTCGACCGCAGTCTCGCAGAATCCGGCGCCGTTCGGAACCCGCAAGTCGAATAAGAACGGTCCTTGGTTATTCAGAGGAAATCCTCGGTACTCCAAGATATCGGAGTTGAGCGTAGCCAAACCCTTTGCAATACTGACAAGATCACCGGCACCAAGCGGCCTGTCATTGTGATGGGCAGCGATCACTATATTGATCTTGCCAAGCTTTCCGCTGATTGCCTCTACGGTCGCTCCGTGGAGATAGACAGACGAGCGAATATCAAAACCGAGGAATGATCCACGTGCCGCTAACGGTATTTTTGACAATGTCAGAGGCACAGGAAAGGCATCTCTATCGGGTGTGCCGTCGTTCCAGCTGTTCCAGCTGATACGCGTAGTCTTCTTGAACTTGAGGTCATTTTTCATGGGTACTCCTTAGCCGCCACTGTTCTCGCGCTTCATGCGCAAGCGGTTGGAACTTGACCAACTCTTTTAATGAGCAGCTGGAGTTAAAATACGATTTTAACTAGGCCATGTCAATCCTGATCTTCTTCTCCCTGCCCACCCCTCCTCTCACAATCTCCAACCGCGACTTCGCCACGCCAAAATGCTCGGCGATAAGCTCAAGGACGCGCTTATTGGCCTTCCCCTTCTCGGGTACTGTGCGAACATGGACTTTGTAGATATCGGCGGCCAATCGCTCGACAGATTCGCTACGCGATCCAGCGGAGACCCTCACCGTGATGAGTTTTTCCTTCATACGTTGATTGTATAACAAAAAAGAGGCGCCCGTGGGAGCGCCCCTGAACAATTCAAACCTCGACGCCGCCTTCGCGTAAGATGGGTCCGAAGAACTTATGCCGATAAGCAGTTGCCACTTTCTGCACAAGAAAGGAGACTGTCGGGTTCTCGTGATCGAAGCGGCGGTGCCTCTGGATGACATCGAGAAGCTCCTTAGCCTGTTTCCGGTCAGCCAGTTCTGCCATCTTCTGCATGAAGGCCCAGTATATCCACTGCGTTGATTCGCTGTGGATACGACCTGTCTTCTCGAGATTATCGATCACAAGCATGCCCCAACAGACGATACGGCTCTTCTCGAGAAGTGCCAAGGTTAGCTTGTCCTGGATGAAGCCGTGAGGACTGGCTCTCCAGCACTCGTAAATCAGCCCAAAATCATCACTGTTGATGGCGCTATCGGCCATCTCATTCGCGCGAGTATCTCGGAAATGACGGAGGTCGTCGTCATGATAGAGGTCGGGAGAGCCAAAGTCACTGAATGGCCCTTGGAGCTCGGACATGCAGGTGCACAGTCCGAACCACTTCTTCGCGATGAGCCGGCGGCGCTCACGGGATTGCGCTTTGCGCATCATCTTGCGTGCCTCATCGATGGTTTTGATGTCATCGATAGAACCGGTCTCGACATTGGGGTACGGGCCCCAAAGACACAGTTTGATCACACATGAGTTCTGGTCGAGGGCTTCGGCGAGGTCATGGATCCTGAACGCGGACAGATCGAGCTTTTTTGGGCTCATGATAACAATCTCCTATTTATTGTTGACTAACAGTGAACCTTCAATCCAGATGCAGACGTGTTTGCAAAGGACGATTCGCTTCTGACATTACAAGGTATTCAAAACTTGTCAACAAAAAAGGGGCGGAATTGCTTCCGCCCCGAACTATGCTTACTGAGTCACTTGAGCTTTCTGACCCGCTTGGCGAGCTCCACCCAGGCGGCGGCAACCGCCCTGACGCGAGGAAGAAGATCGCTGCGGTTGAAGTCCATGGTGGTATTCATCATGAATGCCCGCAGGTCCTCTTCCGTGGTCCGACTGATGAAGGTCTGGTCGGCTTCGGCCGTCTGTAGGCAACGCAGGATTCGCACCCCGTTATCGCTAGGTTTGCGCTTACGGCCCTTCTGAGGCAGTTTGTCCAGGATGACCGCAGTCAGCTGATCCACCTTGAGCTTGCGCAGGCTGGGAGTGAGCTGTTGCTTGGCCACATTCCAGATACGCAGCTGGTCCTCGGCCCTCGGCACCCGCGAAAGCCTGTTGGCGATGCCGAACGACATGCGGTCGCTTTTGGGGACTGACTGCTTCATAAGCGCGCGCAGTGAGCGATCCAGATTTTGCAACTGCAGGTTCTGATAGACCCAGCAGTCCGAACGGCCGGTGGCGGTGCGAATCTGGGCAACCGTCTTGCCGGACTTCATAGCCCGTTCGACAGCTCGGATATTCTCATACGGGGTATGATCACGCCGATTCCAATTCATGGTGAATGAGCTCCAGAATTGCTCATCCTTGTTCTTGAAGCGCTTGACCACGGCGGTCAGGGTCCGGATACCGGCCGCCACGGCGCCGCGGTAACGGCGCTCGCCGTCGACAAGCTCCCATCTCTTCCCCCTCACACCGCTGACCGGAGTGACGAAGATGATCTGCTGTTGGCCCTCCTGCCTCAGGCTCTCCCTGATCTCTCTCAAGTCGGATTTGGTGAATTCTTCACGGGGTTGACCCTCGAACGGCTGGATCTCCGAGACTAGCACTTCGATGACTTCGAGTCTCCCGGTTGCATTGACAGCGGCGGTCGCCTGCTGACTGGACAACGTGTCCGTAAGCGGCAGATCTCCGTTTGAAGGAAGCCTGCCATTGCCCGATGAGGATGCATGCACCCTCCTGTCATACAACTCGGACCCTTGTTTGAAGAGAGCCTTACCGTTGATGCGTATCCAGTGCGACAGTTCCGCCCTCACATCGTCATTGACAGACTTCATAAGAACGAACGGATATGTGAATGGCGAGCGCACTCGCTCGCCGGTAGACATGCGCGCGCCTTGGCCTGTGATGGCCCACTGATCAGTGCCGTGCCTGACAGCGGTCCAGGCGTTCACATCACTTGACCGGTCGGAGGAGTTATACAGGGTGACCTTGCCTTCCACACGATTTTGATTTGTGGCCGCCCCTTCGATCTTGATGATCGACCAGGTGCTGCCACGGATGAGCTTGCTTGAGGCTGTTGAGATGCCGTTGGTTGGCATGATGTGCTCCTTTTGGGTTTTGGGGTTCAGTTATACTAAATTGGTTTGTCTGTAAGCAGACTACTTAGCATCCAAGGAAAAAGCAAGGCAGATCATATACAACAAAAAGGGGCGGAATCGCTTCCGCCCCGATGGGTGAACTGGATCAAACTAGCCCGTAGATGGGCAGCTTCTTCATCTGTTCGAGCGTGAACTCCGAGTAGAGTTCGCCATTGAGCCCCTTCATGATGCCGGTCCGCACATGCGGAGTCATGTTATCCGGCAGTTCCGAGAGCTTAGACCAGCGAAGTTCGGCACACTTGTGTGGCTCCATATTGGCAACCTCGCCGGCCCAATGCGTGGCATGGAAGAACAGATCGATGCGGTTACCCGTCTCATCATGCTTAGGCCTGGCTGAGACATGGACCAGCTTGAGGTCGAGCGCAGTCAGCCGGATGCCGACCTCTTCGAGGGTCTCACGGATGGTGGCCTCGATCGGCAGTTCGCCCATCTCGACATGCCCGGCCGGGGTCTGCCACACCCCATCCTGGTACCCAGTATTGGCACGCAGGGCGAGCAAGACTTCATCGTGATCGTTCATCAACACCACGTAAACTGCCACCGCGGAAGTTATTCTATTTTTCATAGTTTGTTCTGGGTTTGCACTATTTCTACGCCTCCCGCAACCAGGTGTCAATACTTCCTGACCACCCCCTTGACCACTGCCGCAATGTTGAGATCCTGCTCCGGGTATATATTCTTGTAGGCCTTGTTGGCCGGCTCGAGGTAGACCTGACTGCCCTTCTTGCGGTAATACTTCATGGTCCAGCCCCCGTCCACCTCGGCGATCACGATGTCGCCCACTCGAGGTTCGCGGCCGCGCTCGGCCAACACTAAGTCGCCCTCCTGGATGCCGGCGTCGATCATCGAGTCGCCCTTGACCTTGAGGAGGTAGGTCTGCTCCTTGCGCTCGACGAGATAGCTGTCGAGTGTCATGGTGTCGAGATTGACTTCATCGGCCGCCGTCGGGAAACCGGCCTCGACGAGCCCGAGGAGTGGGATCTCGCCAAAGAGGTTGGTCGGGATGAGGCGTCCAGTCGCGTCCTTGAGGACCGCCCCCTCATCGAGGAGCTTGCCGACCAGCTTATAGACGGCATTCTTGGACTTGAAACCGACGAGCTTCATGATCTCCGCATAGCTCGGCATGCGCCGATGGTCCTGATAGAAACCGAAGATCTTGTCCTTGTAGGATGACATGCTCATATTAGAACATGAAAAGGCTGGCGAAGCTCATCGGTCGGCTGAACCAGCCGAGCCGTTCCGGCACCAGATGCTTGAGCTGTGAAGTCAGGAATCTGTGGCGGCGGGATTCGTTGTAATATGGCAGGCCCTGGATGATCTTCATATCGATGACACGATTGATCCTCCTGATCTCCTTGCGGAGCGACCTAGCTATCTCGTACTTGCTCATAGTGATGATGTTAAAAACTGGTAATTCAGGCCGTAGCCTTGATACCTACATCATAGGTGAACTATCGTTCACCTGCAAGGTGTACCTGTGGATAACCAACATAACAAAAGCCGCCCTACGGCGGCTCATGTTCCCACAAAACTGGGCTTTATTTATTGACTGTTAGCGGCGAAGGCGAGATAGTGGCGCTGCAAGCGACGGTAGAGGCGACACAGCCGACCTGGACATAGATATCACTGCCGAGCTCGACAGCCGAAGGAGTCCAGACGATCGAACCGGTATTCGGCGCGGAAGCCGCGAGTGTGCGGATTGGCTCATAGCTCACAGGGTCGACGCCGGTCTTCCTGACGATGAGGATCTTCACATCGGCCGAAGGAAAGGCAGTCTGATCCCACTTGATAGTCTCCGGCTGGCCGACCTTGACGGCCATGGCCACCGCGGCGGCCTGCTGGGTACCCTCGGCGACCGTGCTGATGCCACCGGTGTTGCCGATTGGCTCCGTACCAGCGACGCCTGATTGACCGAGATCCTGGAATAGAGTCGAACCGCCGATCAAGACGGTGGCGATGAGAGCCATGGCGACCACTGCGTAGATGTGTGTTTTATTCATATGAATTTATATTTAAAACTTTAAAAGTTGTGTTTTATTGTAGCAACACTACCTTAATAATGCACCTGTATATTACCACATATTAGTGGTTAAAGTCAATATGCGGGCGATCGAGGAATCGAACCTCGGACAGCGGTTTTGGAGACCGCAGTTATGCCACTTAACTAATCGCCCGTACGTGCCGTCGCTAGTATAGCACCGAGAGAGCATGATTTCGAACTGCCTTGCGAGCGCGACTGGCGCGAGCACGAGGAATTTCCCAGCAGGGAAATATCCGTGCAGTTCGAGGTCATGTTCTCTCGGTGCTTATTTCTTAGCCTCCTTGAAGACCACGTGCTTACGGAGCTTGGCCGAGTATTTCTTGAGTTCGATCTTGCGCTCGACCTTCTTGCGGTTCTTGCGGGTCCAGTAGGTCTCACCGGTCTCTTTATTCTTGATTTGGATCAGTTGGTCTTGTGACATATGGGTGAATTGAGGTTGTAATATAGCGTATTGTAAGACATAATGCAAACATGAGATTGTTTACTTGGCTTTCGCGGCATCGCTTCCCTTACGAGCCGCTCATCACTGTTTCCATCTCCCGAGAACGCCTCCTCCACAATCTACGGGAATTCGCCGGGCACGCGAACGGCGCGCTGATCGCTCCAGTGTTGAAGAGCAACGCCTACGGCCACGGCCTGATCGAGGTAGCCGGCATCTTGCGGGAGGCCGGACACATCCCCTTCTTCGTCGTCGATTCTTATTTCGAGGCCATCGCCTTGCGGGCCAAAGGGATCAGGACGCCGCTCCTCGTCATCGGCTATACTCGGCCGGAGACGATAGCTTCGTCGCACCTCCCAGAAATGGCCTTTACAATCGCCAGTTTGGACGCCCTCAAGGCCCTGCTTCCGACCTGTCGAGACGTCCATACCCATATCAAGATCGACACAGGGATGCATAGGCAGGGCATATTGCCGGAAGAGATCCCCACAGCCATTGATATTCTTCAGAACAATCCCCGCATCAAGCTCGACGGGCTAGCCACGCACCTCTGCGATGCCGACAATCCCGACGAATCATTTACCCAGGACCAGCTCCGCGTCTGGGATAAGTCGGTCAAGACATTCAAGGCCGTGTTCCCTGCAATCAAATATGTCCACGCCGCCGCCACCGACGGCTCCCGGTACGCAGACAGCACCACCGCCAATGTCACCCGCCTCGGCATCGGCCTCTACGGTCTGTCCGACAACGCAGCCCTCAATGCCAGGCTCGACCTCAAGCCCGTGCTCGCCATGAAGACTATCGTCACCGGCGTGAAGAAGCTCGAGGCCGGCAAGACCATCGGCTACGGCAAGACATTCAAGGTGGAGAAGAAGATGCTGGTTGCCACTATTCCGGTCGGATATTATGAGGGCATCGACCGCCGCCTCTCGAGCATCGGCGCCATCCAGGTCGGGCCCAAAAATGAGTTTTGCCCGATCGTTGGCCGTATCAGCATGAATATCACTACCATCGACGTCACCACCGTGGTCGGCGTCAAGGTGGGCATGGAAGTGTCGGTCATCAGCTGCGAGCCAGACGACGCCAACTCCATCCGTTCGATGGCCAGGCGCTGTGACACTATCCCCTACGAGATCGCCGTCCATATCCCGGCAGCCTTAAAGAGAGTGGTGGATTGACAGATGATTGAAAGAATTTGTGCGCCGTGCTGGACTCGAACCAGCGATGCCTAAAAGGCCGGGGATTTACAGTCCCCTGGAATAGCCGCTATCCGAACGGCGCATGTGCTTTGAACGAACCCGTGTTGATTCTAATATGATTCGGGTGATTCCGCAATTACTTCTGCACCACAGCCTCGTGAGCGATGATCGGCGACTCGCCCTTATGCTTCTTGCGCACCTCGAAAGTGAAATCCTTGAGCTCCGGTTTGCCGAAGACATCCTTGACGCCAACTAGGACTGCCCCACCCTTCGCTACTTCCTGACCGATGAGCAGGTTGGCCACCGGCGTGAGGATCTTGGACTGGATCAGACGCTTGAGCGGTCTAGCGCCGTACTGCGGGTTGTAGCCCTCCTTGGCCAGATAGTCGAGAGCCGGCGAGGAGAGAATAAGCTCGATGTGCTTGTCGGCGAGGCGCTTGACCACCTCGGCCACCTGGATCTTGACGATCTCGCGGACGGCTTCCTGCGAGAGGATATCGAAAATCACTGTGTCGTCGACGCGATTCAGGAATTCCGGGCGGAAATAATCCTTGAGCGAAGCCATGATCTTGTCCTTGGCTTCGGCGTAGTTCTCTCGGTCGCGGTTGCCTTGGGTCTTGGCGAAGCCGAGCTTCTCCATACGCTCGATGTGTTGGGCGCCGATATTGGAGGTCATGATGATGATGGTGTTGCGAAAATTGACGATACGTCCCTTACTATCGGTCAGGCGGCCGTTGTCGAGGACCTGGAGGAGCACATTGAAGACTTCCGGATGGGCCTTCTCGATCTCGTCGAAGAGGATGACCGCATACGGGCGGTGGCGGATAGTCTCGGTCAGACCGCCGGCCTCGTCATAGCCGACATACCCCGGAGGCGCGCCGATGAGCTTAGACACGGAGTGCTTCTCCATGAATTCGGACATGTCGACGCGCACCAGAGCCTTCTCGTCATTGAAGAGGAACTCGGCCAGAGCCTTAGTAAGCTCGGTCTTGCCCACACCAGTCGGTCCGAGGAAGATGAATGAGCCGATCGGCCGGTTCTGGTCGGCGATGCCGGCCCTCGAACGGCGCACGGTGTCAGAAATCTTGGTGACGGCCTCGTCCTGCCCCACGATGCGGCGCTTGAGCTCGGCCTCCATGCGAGTGAGCTTGGACGCTTCGGACTCGAGCATGCGTGAGACTGGGATGCCTGTCCAACGCGAGACCACGCCGGCGATATCCTCGGCGGTGATCTCTTCCTTGAGGATGCGGCGGGATGACTGGAGCTTCTTGAGGCGCTTATTCCTGGTCTCCAGATCCTTCTCCAGGCCTGGAATGCGGCCGTAGCGCAGTTCCGCGGCCTTGGCTAGGTCCGGACGGGCTTCAGCCATGTCGGCCTCGATGCGCAGGACCTCCAGCTCCTTCTTGATCTTCTTGATATCGGTGATGGTGTTCTTCTCATTCTTCCACTTGAGCTCAAGCTCCGAAGTGCTCTCCTTCAGATCGGCGACCTCCCGCTCGATCTTGGTACTGCGAGCCTTGGATTCTTTGCTATTCTCCTTCTTGAGAGCCTCGCGCTCGATCTCAAGGCGCATGATCTTGCGGCGGGTGATCTCGAGCTCGGGCGGCATGTTCTCGAGCGAGATACGCAGGGACGAAGAGGCCTCATCGATCAAGTCGACGACCTTGTCGGGCAAGAAGCGGTCGGTGATATAGCGGCTGGCCAAGTTCACCGCCGCAATGATGGAATCATCGGTGATGCGTACGCCGTGATAGAGCTCGTACTTCTCTTTGAGGCCGCGCAGTATGGAAACGGCATCTTCGATCGATGGCTCGTTGACGAAGACCGGCTGGAAGCGGCGCGTCAGAGCCGGATCTTTCTCGATGTATTTCTGATATTCCTTGATGGTGGTGGCACCAATGGCGCGCAACTCACCGCGGGCCAAGGCAGGCTTCAACATGTTCGAAGCGTCCATCGAACCCTCGGAGGCACCAGCGCCGACCAGGGTGTGGATCTCATCGACGAATAGGATGATCCTGCCCTCGGCGCGCTCTATCTCCTTGAGGATATTCTTGAGACGCTCTTCGAATTCGCCGCGATACTTGGTGCCGGCGATGAGCTGGCCAAGGTCGAGCGAGACGAGCTCTTTGTCCTTGAGAGATTCAGGGATATCCCCTTGCGACATGCGCAGAGCTAGACCCTCGACGATGGCGGTCTTGCCCACGCCGGCCTCGCCGATCAGTATCGGGTTGTTCTTGGTGCGGCGCGAAAGGATCTGGATGATGCGCATGATCTCATTGTCGCGGCCGATGACTGGATCGAGCTTGTTCTCGCGTGCCAGCTTGGTGAGCGAACGCGCATACTTGTAGAGGGTGCGGAACTTCTTGGGCTCATTGTCCTTGGTCTGCGGGTTGGCCTTGAGCTCCTCGACGATCTTGGTCACATTGTCGCGTTCGATCTTGAAGCGTACCAGGACATCGCGAGCGATGCACGGGATGTCGAAGATCGACAAGAAGAGGTGTTCGGTCGAGATAAATTCGTCCTTGAGCGTACCGGCCACGCGCAGAGAGTTATCCAGGATCTGGGCCAGGTCTGGCGTGAGATAGATCTGGTATGAAGGTGAAAGCACGTTCGATCCTTCCGGGGACTCGATGTGCTCCAAGACTACGTCAGTGAGCATCGGGGTATCCACCTCGAGCTTGTCGAGAATGGAAGCCACCATGCTCTCTTCTTGGAGGATGAGGGCGCACAGAAGATGCACTGGATTGACGTGATTCTGGCCGCGCTCGATGGCCAATTCATGGGCCCTCTTCAGGGCTTCCCGGGCCTTGGTTGTGAGCTTACTGATCGGAGGCATAGGAGTTATACAATACTACAAAAGTGTGATGAAATCAAGAAATACTATGTCTCCGAATCCGCATGTCTTGCACTTCGCGTCTGTTATTTCGGCACGGCATTCCTAGCCTCGCGGACTGGATAGAAGGAGGCGCCGGCGGAGCCATGAGATGATTTGGTCTCTATACCGATGACGGCGCCGGAAGCATCGAAAAGCGGCGCGCCGGACATGACCTGATCGAGCTCGATCGTGGTATTGACGATGGCGAGTCCGGCTGTACCAATCGGCGAAAGTTCATTCACGATACCCTGGGAAAGAGTGTATGTGGCAGCGCCAGTCAGCGACCAGACCGTGGCGCCCAGACGGACCGGATCAGCGAATCTGACTGGTTTGACCGGGGATTTGAGAGGCGTAGTCGGCATGAGAAAAGCGATATCACCATCGACTTGGAAACGCACGACACTGATCGGGGCCGCGGTGCCGTCGGCAAAGACCGCCTGAGGGTAGTTGAGGTTGTCGATGATGTTCTTGTCGGCCATGATCGAGCCGCTCGCGGAGACGATCATGCCCAAACCGACAACAGGGCCGGTAGCTCCATCACGCAAACGGACGATCGAGGAAACCACTTCCGCAGTGGCATCAGCCACCTGGTCATCCACGGCAATCGAGACGGCCGCCGAGTTGCCCTCGCTCGATACGGAATTGGATACCGTGCGCTGGATAACCTGGGTGATAGTCCGTGTCACGCCCCGGGGCGCCTGGTCCATGAGTGAGACCGTGACGATGCCCGTCATGAGCGAAGTCACGAATGAGACCAGAAGGGCCAGGAGTAAAAGTTGCTGTTTGGAGAGGTCATTCATGCCTGTAGTTTACCTTGAACCAAGCAGAATGCAATGAGGGAGCAATGTGACATGACAATCTCGAGAACTTGCGAGCGCGACTGGCGCGAGCACGAGGAATTTTCCAGCAGGAAAATATCCGTGTCTCGAGATTGTCATGTCACATTGCTCCAATAATGATCATTTCGCCACTTTCACGGCATCTTCAAAGGCTAGTGAGAGCAACTTGGAGGCGCCATCGGAACCCATCGTCACGCCATAGAGCACACCGGCCCGTGACATGGTCTCGCGGTTGTGGGTGATCAGGATCAATTGCGAATGTTTCGACAAATTTTCGATCATATCGCCGTATTTGCGGGAATTAGCCTCGTCGAGGGCGGCGTCGGTCTCGTCGAGGATGACGAACGGCGGAGGATTAACTTGAGAAATAGCGAAAAGGAGCGCGATCGAGGTCAGGGCGCGCTCGCCGCCGGAGAGCATCATCAGGCCTTTAACTTTCTTGCGCGGCAAACTGACATTGACCTCCAAGCCTTCCGGGCCTTCCTCCTCTGCTTCGATATCAGGATTTTCTAATGCGTCGCCGGCAAGCGCTTCGCTCAAGTCATCCGCGTCGCTCTTGCGGCGGCGCTTCGGTTCCTTGACCACATTGAGCTCCGCTCGGCCGCCGCCGAACATCAAGTTGAAATATTTGTTGAATTCCGTGTTGATCTTGAGGATGCCGGTCTTGAATTCCACATCGATGCGCATATCGAGCTCGGCGATCAGGACCGAGAGCTCTTTGCTGGCCTTCTCAAGATCGAGGAGTTCCCTTCCCAAGAATGCGTCACGCTCCTCGGTCTCTCTGTACTCCTTCAGCACTTCAGCGCCGCCACCGGCGCCGGCATCTTCGAGGCGGACTTTGACCTTCTCGATCTGCCTGCGACGCTCTTCTTGGGTCTCGCGCGGAGCAGTCTTGGTGAAAGCTGGGACCGGCGTATAGTTGATGGCCTCCCTGCCCGCCAATATGCCGGCCTCGCCCATGTCTCGCTCGAGGATTCCGGCGTCGTGGATGACCACATTGAGCGCGGTGGTCAACTGTGAGATGGTGCCGCGGATCTCATTCTGGCGCGCGATGATGCGGAAGACATCCTTTTCCGCATCGCGGTTGGTGTCTTTCTCCTTCTCTATGGTCTTTTTGAGCTCGTCATACTTGTGGATAAACTCGGATTCCGATTGATCAACTCCTCTGAGCTTTTCGTCATGTTTATTCTTTTCCTTTTGCAGAGATTCGATCTCCTTGGTTGCATCAGCGATCAGCGCTGAATCATTCAAACCACGATGCTTAATGATAAAACTGCGGAGAGTGTTTACAATTTCATTGAAAAGCTTCTTGATATCCTCGATCGACTTGTATGATTCAATGGTGCTAACCACATCTTCTAGGTCCTTGAGATAGACGGTCTTGAATTCGTCGCGCTTCTGTTTTTCTTTCTCTTTATCGATAGCACGCTCGTTGGCGCCGATCTCGCCCTCGAGCCGTCCCAGTTCGCGTGTGATGGCATCCCGCTCGCTCCGGATCGCAACGAGTTTACCCTCGAGAGCGATGACCTCATCGCTCTTCTGGTCCTTATTCTTGGAAGCCGTCAGAATATCCTTGGCCCGCTCCAACTCCTTGTCCAATTCGCCGAGCTCTTTCCTTGGGTCGGCTAATTCTGTATTCAGGCGCTCCTTCTCCGTATGAACATAATGATCCTCGGCCGCCAGATATTCCTGGTACATCGTGATCAGGTCTTTGCGCATGGCTTCGGCTTTCTCGATCTTCTCGACCTGCTTCTTGAGGAAGCGGATATGTGGGGCGATCTCGCGGCGCAGGGACTCCACCTGCTTCATGTTCTCTTCGGTCTTCTCGAGCTTGCGGATGCTCTCGAGCTTCTTCCACTGGTAGATCTTGAGGCCGAGGGCGTCCTCGATCATCTCGCGGCGTTCGCGGATCGAAGCGGAGAGGATGCGGTCGGCCTCGCCTTGAGAGATGATGTGGTGACCGGTGGCGCCGATGTGAGCGATGGCCAGGAGTTCGACGATGTCCTTGAGACGAACCGGACTGCCGTTCAAGAGGTATTCGTTGCTGTTGTCGCGATGCACGATGCGTTCGACGGCTACTTCGCTGAAGTCGATAGTCTCGAAGAGCTTGCGTGAATTATCGAAGACGAGTTTGACGTTGGCACGATTGGACCGACCAGCGCTGGTCGGACCTTCCCCGCCGCCGTTCCAGATCATGTCTTCGCCGCGCTTGCCGCGCAGGGACTTGATGGACTGCTCGCCCAAGACGAAGCGGAAGGCCTCTGCCACATTGGACTTACCGGAACCGTTCGGCCCGACGATGCCGGTGATAGGCGTGGTAAAAGAAAGAGTCGCCTTCTTGGCGAATGATTTGAAGCCGGATAGTTCCAGGGATTTCAGATACATGAGAAAGGTATGCAGTCAGTATTCGGGATGTACAGGTAATTGTAGCGCAAAAATACCCCAACATCACCACCCCTTGACCTCAAGCGCCTTCTCGGCCGCCTTCTGCTCGGCCTCCTGCTTGGACGGTCCGCTGCCGGAAGCGACTTGCACGCTACCGAGGAACACACCCAGAGTGAAATGCTTGTCATGGTCGGGCCCGTCCTCCTTCATGGTCTTGTAGGTCGGTGTCAGACCGGCCTTGTCCTGCGCCGCCTCCTGGAAGCGGCTCTTGGCATCGATCCATGATTTGCTCTCGACGATCTTGTCGATATCGATGACCTCGAGGATGTGATTGGCGATGAAGTTGGCCGCACCGTTGTAGCCCTGGTCGAGATAGATGGCGCCGATGATGGCCTCGACCGCGTTAGCGATGATCACGGATCGGCCGCGTCCGCTGTCCTTGGATTCGCCCTTGGAGAGCAGGATGAAGTCTCTCAAGCCGATGCGTTCGGCCACCTTGATGAGACTGACTGTGTTGACCAGAACCGAACGATAGGCCGTCAGCGTCCCTTCGGCCTTGGTCGGGTATTTCCGGAAAAGATAGCTAGTCACCACCAGCTCGAGGACGGCATCGCCCAGGAATTCCAGGCGCTCATTGTGCTCGAGCCCGGCGGCTCGATTCTCATTCAAGTACGAGCGGTGCGTGCAGGCCGTACGCAAGAGCGAGATGTCGCCCATCGACACGCCGATATGTTCAGCTAGTGATTCGAAGTTGATGGTAGTCATGGGAGCGGTTACTTTTCCTGTTCGGAGAGTATCGTCACGGCCTTGGTGACGATCGGCAGGATGTCGTTATAGAAATTGAGCTCAAGAATGTCGGCGAGCTTGAACCATTTGGCGTCGTCGAGGCCAGGCTTCTTGGCCAGAGTCAGGTCGCCGAACGGCGCTTCCGCGAGATAGTAGTGTACCTGCTTCCTGATCTTGCCGAGGTCGGGGTCGTTGGCGATGTATTCGTTGGTGCCGAGGTCGGCGATGATCTTGACCGTGAGTCCGATCTCTTCCTTGACCTTGGCGATAGTGCCGTCGGAGGGATCGACTCCCTCGAGGATCTTACCCTTGGAGAGCGTCCAATGGCCGAAGATGTCATGGACGAAAGCCAGATAGATCTCCTGACCGCTCCGGCCATAGACGACTGCCCCGCCGAGATGCTGGACGATCATCTGCTCATAAGGCACTTCGGGAGCTTTCTTCTTCTTGGATGAGACGGCATCCTTGCCCGGCTCGCCGAGCTCTTTGTAGACAGCGCCGAGGACGCCGTTGACGAAGCGGCCAGAAGTCTCGCCGCCAAAAGTCTTGGCTAGCTCGATGGCTTCGTTGATGGCGACCTTGGCCGGGACCTCGGAGCGATCGGCAAAGAGCAGTTCGTAGAGGCCGAGGCGGAGCACATTCCTGTCTACAGGCGAGATCTTGTCTATCGGCCAATCGGGAGCGGCCTTCTCGATGATGGCGTCGATCTCCGGCTTCTTGGCGATGATGCCGTCGATGAGAGATTCGACGAAGGCGAGGTCCGTCAGGCCGGGCGCGAATTCTTTGCTATTCCGGCTGATGATGTCTTTGGTCTTGAGTTTGCCACCGCAAAAATCCCACTCGAAGAGCGATTGGAGGACGATGGATCTGGAGAGGTGGCGGTTGGCCATGGTGTTTGAAAGAGCTATTGATTGACGATGTTAGATTGTGAGAATCGTAGATCAGGGATAACGACGAGTCACGATGCCTGATGCACGATCCTAGGATGACAACGGAGCTACACTACTAAACCTTCTTCGCGGCAGCCGCGGCCTTCTTGGCCTTGGCGGAAGCCTTGATGGTAAGGTCGAGGACCTTGCGGCCATTGTACCATCCACAGCTCATGCACACCGCATGGCTCTTGTGGGCGACGCCGCAATTCTGGCATTTCGAAACACGCGCCGCATCTAGAGCGTGATGTGAGCGTCTATTGTCGCGGTGAGACCGCGTGGCACGCATTCGATTTACCATGGTGGTAGTATTACACACATTCGCATCCGGTGCAAGAATGGGAATGACAGGAATGATTAAATCTGTTACATTAGCGGAGTGCTTGTTTTACGTGGTTTGACAACTTCCCGTGCGCCCAAGCCTCGCTACGCTCGGCGTGGGCGCTTCGCTCGAAGTCAGAGGAAAAGCTAGCTTTTCCTCTGCTTCTCGCTCGCGCCCATAGCTCAGCTGGTAGAGCAGATCCCTCTTAAGGATAAGGTCGTAGGTTCGATCCCTACTGGGCGCACAGAAGATAGTGTTATAATCGGAAAGCAACGCCGGGGTGGCGAAATTGGTAGACGCACGTGGCTTAGGACCACGCGGAGCAATCCTTGGAGGTTCGAGTCCTCTCCCCGGCACAAAGCAATAACTATAGAGGCCACTATTGACTTTTGCCCATGGAATGATATAATCTGCCCATACAAAAGTTGTGCTATTTATGGCGCAACGGGGTCTCTGACAATCTCATAATCTCCCAATAAACCCCCTGCTACGCAGGGGAAACATCAACAAAGCTGATCGACTTAGTTCGAGAGGCTTACAACCGGAGGCCCCAAAAGGGTTTCAACATGCCAAAGTCATCACAAAAGAAAGCGCTCCCGACGCCGACCATCATGGTCTCTCGGGAAACAACCGGAGAAGTGGTCTTCAAGATCCACTTGTCCTCCCCTGATTGTGGGGGATTCCGGATCAATGTCCGGAACATCATCGCTAACGTCTCGATCTGGCCAGCCGAAAAGAACTCGTTCCCGGTCAAGGATGGCAGCCTGGATATCCCGGCCGTCTATCTCATGAACCTCAAGGGTTCGTTCGCCGAGGCCTTCGAGGGCAGATACGTTGTCGAGGTCATCGCCTTCAACGGCGAGAAATACCGCGACAGCCTGCCGGCCCGGGCCGAGTTCGCGCTTAGCGCGGACGAAGCCAAGGTTCTGCGCGAACTGTCTCCGGCGACCGAAGCCACACCTGTGGCGGTGGTCGCCCCAACAGCGGCGGCCGCACCCGTTGCGGAAGTCGTTCCGGCGGTGCCGGTCGTGGAGACACCGTCGGCTCCCCTGGCGGCTCCTCTGGCCACCATCGGAGAGATCATGGACGCGGGTCGTGGCGATCGGGCTTCAGGCCCGGACATCACGATCGAGAAGCCGGACATCCAACTCCGGGGCCTCAACCTGTCCATCCGCGTCGATCCCGTGACCACGAAATTCCTCGAGGTCGTCGGCGTCGACAAGGATGGGAACCAGGTGTTCCCGCTCGATAAACACGAGGTTGGCAGTGCCCGGTATATCACCGGCCATCTGCGCAAACTCAATCCGGTGGCCGGCCTGCTCAAGACCGGCACGATCACCATCAAAGCGACTGCCCTCGGCAACGACGGCAAGCGCAGCGAGACGGTCGAGCACCAGCTCGTGCTGACGGACCATTACGTCGCCGAGATCAAGCCCCAGGAACCCCGGGTCCGCCAACACGCGGATCCGCGGGACGAAGTCGAGCAACCGCCCGCGGCCCAGCCGTCCAAAGCGACGCCACCGCCGTCGGCACCGTCCACCGAGCCCGCCACCCCGCCCCCGGCCCCAAGGCCGCCGAGCAGGATGGATCTCGTGCTCTCCCGGATCGCCATCCTGGCGACCCAGGAGTCCGTGGACCAGCTCGGCGAAGCCGTAGCTGGTGGCACCGAACTCCTCTCCGGGAAGGCCGACAAGGTCATCACGGGGGTGGGCAATGTGCAGACCAGCGTCGACGGCCTCAAGAAACAGGGTGAGACCATGATCGGCGGCCTCAAGGAGATCGAGAATAAGGTGGCGGAGCTGGCCAACAAGCCGGGACCGAAGCCCTCTCCAGAAGTCCCGTCGAGCCAGCCGGCGAAGACCCCGTCGAGCCGCGACAGCAATGTCACGGCCTGGCTGGTCATCCTCGCCATCGTGGCCGTCGTGGCGTTGTCGGCGTTCTTCCTGTTCGCCCGGGCTACCCAGTCCGCGCAGACAGTGAGGAGCTCCTCCGATGATCCGGCCCTCAAGGCCGGTCAAGCCGCGATCATGGACAGCCTCAACCGGCTGCGCATCGATCAGGAGGAATTGCAGCGGAAGCATTTGCAACCGCCGCCGCTCCCTCCCGGTGCAACGCCGCCTGTCTATGGCAACGATTCACTGCCCCTCCAAAAGGCCGTCGAGTCGAAGCCGCCCGCGCCGGTGTGTGATCCAGAACCCCGGCCGCATCACCAGCAGCCGCAGAAAGTGGAGGTCACGGTGAACATCGAGCAGAAGGTCACTCCTCCCCCGCCCGAACCCAAGGTCGCGCTTCAATACCGCGAGCCCCAAGTGACGGAGGAGGTCATCCAAGAGGTCGTCTATGAGGAAGCCTATGAGGCACCTCAACCGGCGGCCTACTACGGCGGTTACACTGGAGGATATTACTCCAGCTCACCGATGATCGTCGGTTCGGTCGGCGTGCAGTATGGTTGGGGTAATAGCGGTTACGGTTACCGCTACAGCCCTGGCCATCATCGTGGGTATTCATACCCACAGCACAGTCGGCACGGCGGCAACAGTTATCGGGGCTACACCCCGAGACACTCGCCGCCTCGCCAGCCGACCATCCAGCCCCGCGGCGGCCCATCCCGGTCCGCTCCGGGCCGGAACAATGGTCCCGCCTCTCACAACGGTGGGCGACGCAGTAACGGGCGCGGTCCTTAACGGACACGCATCCAAACCAGCCTCGTGTGTGCAGATCCTACCCAGGGTCTGCCACACGAGGCTTTTTTATTATGCACTGCTTACTTGACAATGCTCTATTTTCTGGTATAATAGTATTAGCTAAAACTTTACAACTCATGAATGCTCAAAGACAGTTCAATGAACTTGAGTGGCTAGAAGACCTCGCTGATCGGGTCAGCGAGCGAATCAGGGTGAAGCGAATAGCGTTCAAGATCGAGTTCCTGAAGAGGTATCGTCAGCAACATCCCCATGATGATGATGAACTCGTTAGGAACTCGACACTCGTCGCAACCAGGCCGCATGAACACGGGTTCTTCGTCCAAGCTATGGGTGAGATCATCACCCGGGAGATCGCTTCCCGAGGCGAGGCCGTCTATTTCCGTGTTTCGCGGATACTATCCAAAAGGCACAATAGGCATCGGATGACGAACAATCGTCAATCTGATCCGCCCCGTCACCAGAAGGGATCACTTGAAAAGCACGAGGTCCAAGTATCACTCGTTCTCGGGCGGAGTTTGGCGAAAGGTCCCGACTCTCCCGTCGGCCAATCGCTCAATCCAGCTCTGTTGGCACATTCACAGCACATTCAACATCAACCCCCGAGCGGCCCGAAACGGGCACTGCAAATCGTCTTTTCTCTCACCGAGGAAGTCGATCGGGAATGTGCGGGTCACAACTTCTTAGCCCACGAGCTGGGCTTGAGAAGGCACTCACACAAACATTGAACAAGGCGTGCCTCACGGCACGCCTTTTTTTTCGTCATTATAGCGCCATACCTAAGCCCTAAACCTAGCCCTGCTCTATTGACAAACCGCCCATAAAATGATATCATTCTAGGCAGCAAAGTAGTGGAAATCAGTGTGTGCTCAACGAGTGCTCATTGACATAATTTAAGTCAAAACAACAAACAATGGGCTTCCCTCTTCGAGGGCGGTCCGCAACTCCGGAGCAATCCGGAAAAAGGTAGGTTATGAAAAATCCATTCACTGGATTGATGAACAGATACTGCAGTGCTCTACTGCTCCTGATGCTTTTGTCATTCGGGATCGGTGGGGATCTGCTCTTCTCCGGCTGGTTCTGGTCTGGTCTGTTGATCCTTATCCCCGGCGGCTTGATCGCCTCCGGATTCAGGATCCTGTCGCCGGGCGACGGAGACAAGCCGAGACAGGTCGGTGTCCTGACAGTGTTGGGGCAACGCACCTATTGCAAGGTCGAGGGTCTGACCCTCGGCCTCAACCCGTTCGGTTTCGACATCATCGGCATCACTGCCTTCGACATCAAGAAATTGGACAAGTCGTTCCCCATCACGAGCGTGCGCTGTCACGACAACGTCAGGATGAAGGGGATGGTGTCAGTCAGTGTGATGCCGGATGAAGACGATGATAGGAGCTGCGTCCCAGAAAAGGACCGTAGATCCGGGGCTCACAAGCTCTGGGAATGGTTCGATATCGGTGGCTTCGATGGCTATTGGGCCCAGGTCAACGATATCATCGCCGTCGGTGTTCAGGAGATTGTAGTGGGTGAGGAGGAGGGGTTGACCGAAGATGAGAAGAACGCTCGGACATACAAATGGGCCGAGACTCATCCGACAGCCATCGCCGTCAAGCTTCTCACCCGAATCAAGGCGCATAGGCAGATTGGTGATACCGACGAGCTTGACGACACGCGCGGACTGGGTGGCAAGATCAAGAAGATCCAGGTGGAGCTCACCCCGATCAATACGGCGGTCATCACCGCCGACGAGGATCGGGTCATCGAGGAGCTGCAGCAGGTTTCGGAGCTCAAGGAGACCGAGACCATCAACAAGCAGACGGTCGCCCGGATCAAGCTCTACACAGATGCGGGCCTTCCCGATGTCAGTGCCAAAGCTTGCCGCGACGAGATCATGTTCGAGCGACTGGCCAAGGACAAGAAGGTCACAATCACCCAAGGCGGGCGCATCGTCAACGTCGGCAGTGTCGGAAACACCGATCATGAGCCACGGACGGAGCGAGCCGGCGCTATCGCGGGAGGTGGAAGATGAAAACTACCACCAACAATCCCATGAAGGTTCTAGCCATCGTGATGCTGTTAGGCCTCATCGTCTACGGCGTCGGGGTGGCCATCCGCAACCCCGATCTCCTAGAGAACAGCTCCCAGCGGAAAGCCGCTGTCGCCACCTCCCCCACCTCCGGCGTCGTCGATATCGACGATACCCAGTGGAAGGAAGTGATCTGTCTCGACAACACCAAGAGCGTTGTCGGAAATCTGTTGACCGATGATGTCTGGTGGCAGATCCGGCTGGATAAGGATCCGGCCAAGGTATACACGCTCTATCCGCGAAACTGGAAGGAGGGTACGACTAATAAACTGGTCACACCGCCTGCCAATGTCACGGAATGGCGCGTAATGCCCGGTCAAGCCATCAAGACAGGCAAGGTTGCCTGGAAGATCGTCCCCAAAGCCTAGGGCAAGGGGACAAACCACACGGGCCGCAGGAGTTTACTCCAGCGGCCCGTTTTTTTGCTCCAAAATTTTGCCCAGTAAATATCTACAGGCCTACTGGAACCCCTTGACCGTATTGGAGATGATATTGATGATGCCCCAGGCCGAGAACATGATGAACATGCCGATCAGGCCGCCGATCATGCTCAAGCGCCCATTCTTGTGCTGTTGGGCGTCGGTCGCATGGATGATCATCTGGATCACTCCGTAGACGAAGGCCACGACCGCTACAGCGAAAGCCAGCATCACCAGAGGATTGACGATATTGGCGATGATCGGATCGAGCGCCTTGCCAAAAGCCGCGTCATCAGTCGCGGCTTGGGCTATAGTTATGAAGTGAGAAAACATGGATTGGCGCGCCCCACGAAGATGCTATTGAACCGGAACCGGATATGGGTTAGTTGGGAAATCCTGGATCGGCGCCTGATTCTGAGTGTTGAATGTGTTGCTCAAGATGTTGACGAGGCCCCAGATCGAGAGGATGACGAACAGGCCGACGATGCCCCAGAGGATGGCGCTCTGATACTTCTTGCGATCATCACCGCCAGCATTGACGATGAACAAGACGACATTGACGATGAGGAAGATGACGGCGACGGCGATGAGGATGCCGATGACCGTATTGCCGATGCCTGTCAATTTCTGGCTAAGAGAGTTGACGTCGGTGACCGCGCGCTGGGCGAAGGCGACCGAAGGAGCGAGAACGGCGAGGGTAGCGATGAGCTTTTTCATACTAATTATTGATATTTATTAAGCTACTGCTAATTAATGCGACAATTTAGCTTGGCCTGATTATACCAGATTTCTGGGCCGAACAGAAGGCGGCTGTGGATTACGGATCCGAGCGCTATTTCAGGATGAGACTATCCACATCTTTGGAGAATCCGCCGGCATGATCCTCGTTGTATGTACCAAAAGTATTGCTCAAGATAGCCACCAAACCCCAGATGGACATGATGATGAACAAACCAACTATCCCCCAGAGGATGGCACTGCGATATTTGGCGCGGTTGGTATCATCCGCAGCGTGAAAGATGAACAAGACGGAATTCCAGACGATAAAGACGACGGCTAGGCCGATGAGCAGCCAGATCGCCATGTTGCCCAGATCAGTGAGCTTGTCGAACAGAGAATTGGCATCCGTGACTCGGTCTTGGGCAAAAACCATCCAAGGGGACATGATGAATAGCGCTGTGGTGATCTTCTTCATATCAGTTATTTCGGCATTAGGTTCTTGAAGTTGGCCCAGGACGCGGAAGTGTTATCCGCGTTGCCGATGTTGAAGCTGTTGCCAAGGATATTGATGATGCCCCAGAGCGAGAGGATGACGAAGAAGCCGATGAGGCTGTACATGACATATGATCCGGCCTCCTTCTTGTCTGTATCAGCCCTGATGAAGTATTTGATGACATACCAGACGAACATGACCACGGCCAAGGCCATGAGGAGGAAGAGGATCTGGCCGAGATACGAGATGATAATATCGATTATGCTGCTAAGTGTAGTCCCGCCAACAGCCCCGCGGACTGTCACGCCAGTTTCACTCACATGATCAAGCGTTACCTGAGCCGAAACCAGAGCAGGAAGTGAGAAGGTACAAATCGACAATAATGCTGTTTTAGTCTTGTTGAACATAATGTTTATATATATTAATACGATTAAATACTAGCACTACTGGTTCTTCAGGGCATTGTTCGCGCTGTTAATAACATTTGGGTTCACCGCGCCCGTCGCCTGCAGGGTGTTGATGACCACATTGACCAGGATGCGCGCCCCTATCACGATGGCCACGCCGACGATGATCCAGCCGAGCCAACCCTTGAGCTCCTTCATCTTGTCCGGTTTCCCTTGCGCCAGGACGAACTGTAGGCCGACATATATGAGCGCCAGGACAGCGAACAGGATGACCAGATATGAGAAATATTCCATGAAGCCGCCAACCAGTCCCCCGACAGTCTTGTATTTGTTGCTCAAGGGATTCTGGAGTGAGAAACTGCCGGATGATCCTGGTGTCACTGTCTGACTCCCTGTATTAGACACGGGAGTCACGGTTGTGCCCTGGGCAAAGACGAAACTATTCGAACCAAGAAGTAGGACGATGAGTAAAAACGCGCCTGCAAGATATTTGATGATGTTGGTGTTCTTCATGATATTTTTAACCATTGCCGAGATAGTTGGCCGCATTGCCAGTGAGCCACTCTAGGATCTGATAAACGACGAACCATGCCGTGAGCATGATGACGAAGCCGATGGCGACTTTCTTGAATATCCCCCAGGCCTTGGTGATGTTGCCGGGAACGCCCGTGATATGGAGATAACCGGAGTAAGCAAAACCCACTAGCGCGCCGATCACCCCGAGGACGATCATGACATTGATGAGATATTGGACCTGATCCATCAGAGCCTGGAAGTCACAAACCTTGTAATTCGGGTCGCTCTTGGCGAGCGGGCCTCCCGGGCCATCGCATATGACCAGTTTGAATCCCTCATCATTGATATTCACCTCCGGCACCTGGCTCTGGGCCGATACCAAAGGCGCGATCATTGGCATGAAGTTCGTGACGAGGAGAGCGAGAATGATGAGTTTAGTCTTCATATTATATTATTGCCCTACCGCTTGGCGCAGGAGCACATCATACTGGCTGCCGGCGTCTCGGATGGCTTGATAAGGAGCCTTCTTGCCGCTAGTCACGCTCTGGATCATCTCTGCAAAGAGTTGACTGGATTGCGTCGGTCCAGCATCGAGCCAAGTCCGGCTGATCAGAGCCGCCTGGTTGAAGAGCGTGATATACGGGTCCTCGAAACCAGCGGCGATGACTGGGCGGGAGACGGAAGGCAGGTATGCCAGCTTGGATACCTCGACTAGGTTGGTCGGGTCCGTCAGGATGGAGATGACAGCGTACGCGGCATTGATATTGTTCGATGCTTTGACGATGGATAGGCCGTAGAGCCGAGCATAGACCGTCTTGACGCTGCCCTGCTTGGCTTGCGGGACCGCGGCCACATCGAAATTCAGATTGGGATTCTTGGCGCGGATATCGGACAGTTCCGAGGCCAATCCGAAGTATGTCGCCAGCTTTCCGGAGACGAAGGCCGTCTTGGCATTGGGCCATGAGCGGTTCCAGGAATAGTTGGTATCAGTCGGGTCGACGAAGCGCGTGAAGAACTGGATGGCCGCCGTCGGGTCGGCCTTGGCGGAATTGTTGATGGTGCTGGACAGAGCACCATCAGAAGCGATGGCTGTGATCGGGTTGCCGCTCTGCAGGAAAAGCGTGGCCAGGATCTCCCGGGCATTGGTGATATTGCTGAAGTCTCCCATGGCTACAGCACTCCGGGTGATCGTACCATTCTGGTCCTTGACCGTCAGCTTCTGATTGAGGCCGGTAAATTCGTCCCAGGACTTGGGTGGCAGAGCGATGCCGGCGGCATTGTAGAGGTCTCTGTTCCAGAACATGACCAAGGGATCGGTGATGAACGGAACGGCGAGGACGCCGTCGGCCGAGAGGTACACGCCGCTCTCGTCGATGTAGGAATTGAGGAAGGTCCTCTGTGGGATGACGGAGTACGGGATAGGCGCGAGCTTATCCTGCGCCGGTAGGATCATGTCGGCCGGGATGAGCACGGCGTCCGGGCCGGAGCCGCGCGCCAGAGCCGAGACGAAATCAGACAGGAAGGCATCGGTCGACTTCTGGGTATAAGCGGCGGTGATCGGCAGGGCTAGAGTGCTGTTAACCCTGGAGACATACTGCTCGAAAGTGGCCTTGGGGAAAGTCCCCCAGACGGTGATCGGCGGGATCGTATCCTTGGAACTGCTGTTTTTGAATGTGGCGAAGGCGATCACCCCCGCGATGATGCAGATGACGAAGATGGCTAAGGTGATCAATTGAAATTTGGAAATCTTCATGTCAGTTATTTTTTCAGCTCTTCTTGAAAGTCAACCCGTAATGGTGGTCGCCGGCATTCCAGGACTGTTCCAGGGAGAAGCCGTTCTTCTCGAACAGAGTCTGAGCCTTCTCTAGCGGCACGATGGCCTTGGGCGAGAGAGGAGTGATACCGCTCCAGTCGACGACTAGGATCTTGCCGCCGGGCTTGGTGATGCGTTTGACTTCAAGGACAAAATCTTCGAGGTTGGCTACCTGGAAGAGGATGTTGGAGACGATCACGCGGTCGGCGATACCTTCGCGGAGCTTGGTGCCGCCGATCTTCTCGGCATTGCCCCAAACGACCTCGATGTTATGGAGTCCTTCGACCGCGCCGGCAGAACGCAGGCGCTCTAGGAGATCTTTCTGAACATCCACGGCATAGACACGGCCACTGGAGCCGACTCTCCTAGCCGCCTCGAGGGCATAGAAGCCACTGCCAGCCCCAAGATCGACGACTTTTGAGCCGTCAGTCAAGCCCAATTTGAGCAGATTTACGGCTGGTTCGGAGAACATAGGTAGATTTTACCATGAATATATGGCTGTTGAGCCCAACATGGGGACAATTTTATGAGGAAAATTACAAGCAGATCAGACTCGCCAACGAATCCCCTTCACGGAGCTTCATGACGCGCACGCCCTGGGTGGCGCGCGACAAGGTCGGGATCTCCTTGAGATCGACGCGGATGACTTGAGACTTTTTGGACATCGCCACGACCTCTTCCTCGTCGTCGGTGACCACCTTGGCTGCCATGAGCGGACCAGTCTTGGGCGTGACATTCATAGTGAGGATGCCGGAGCCGCCGCGGTTCTGGACTTTGTATTCGGAAAGTTCGGTCTTCTTGCCATAGCCGTTGGCGCCCATCACGAAGAGGCAAGGATTCTTGGCTTCCTTGGAGACGACATCGGCCGAGATGACACTATCCTTCTCGAGCTTCATGACGCGCACGCCGGCGGCATTCCTACCCATCTCGCGGACATCGGACTCCTTGAAGTGGATGGACTGCCCTTCGCGGGTAGCGATGACCACCTCGTCGGACTTGGTCACGAACGACACGGAGATGAGCTCATCACCGGCGTCGAGGGTGATAGCGATGAGGCCGCTCCGGCGCACATCCTTGAAATGCTTGGCGGCGGACTTCTTGCCGGTGCCACCCTTGGTGACCATCATAAGAGAGAGACCCTCGGCCTCCTTCTTGTTCTTGGGCATCGGCAGGATCGAAGTCACGCGCTCGCCATCGGAAAGAGACAGGAAATTCATGATCGACTTGCCCTTGGTGGCGCGCTTGCCCTCCGGGATCTCGTACATCTTGATCTGATAGGCCTTGCCTTTGTCGGTGAAGAACAGAAGGTCGTTGTGCGTAGTGGCGAAGATGATATGGGAGATGAAGTCCTCTTCCTTGGTGTCGAGGTCTACGACGCCGACGCCGCCGCGCTTCTGCTTGCGGTACTCTGACGGATCAGTGCGCTTGATATAGCCGCCCTTGGTGAGGACCAGCACGGACTCTTCGTCGGCGATGAGGTCCTCGGGGTTGAACTCCTTGACGGAGTGCTTGACGATGCGGGTGCGGCGCTCGTCGCCATACTTGTCCCTGATCTCGGCAAGCTCAATCTTGATGATAGTACGGACGCGCTTGTCGCTACCCAGGATGCTCTTGAGGTCTTCGATGAGGGCCTGGACCTCCTTGAGCTCGTCGAGGACCTTCTTGCGCTCGAGGCCGGCCAGCTTCTGCAGGCGCATGTCGAGGATGGCCTGGGCTTGGAGGTCGCTGAACTTGAACTTCTTCATGAGGCCAGCTTTGGCATCGGCTACGTCATTGGAAGCGCGGATGAGCTTGATGATCTCGTCGATATGGTCGAGAGCTTTCTTGAGGCCGAGCAAGATGTGCTCGCGGGCTTCTGCGGCATTGAGGTCGAACTGGGTGCGACGGCGGATGACCTCGATGCGGTGCGTCACAAATTCTTGCAAGATCGACTTCAAAGACAGAGTCTGCGGCACACCGTGGACGAGCGCCACAGTATTCATATGGAAAGTCTCCTCGAGCTGGGTGTGCTTGTAGAGGAGGTTGAGGACCTTCTCGGGATACGAACCTTGCTTGAGGTCGATCACGATGCGCATGTCCTTGTCAGACTCATCACGCAGGGCACGTACGCCCTCGACGACCTTCTCGCGCACCAGGTCGGCGATCTTCATGATGAGCTCGCTCTTGTTGACGCGGAATGGGATCGAAGTGATGATGATCTGATATTGACCCTTCTTATCCTCGGTGATCTCGGCTTCGCCGCGTACCGTCATGCCGCCACGACCCGTGGTATAGGCATGGTGGATGTCCTTCTCCCCGTAGACGACGGCGCCGAGCGGGAAATCAGGGCCTTTGATGAACTGGAGAATATCCTCGGTGGTCGCGTCCTTATTGTCGATGAGATGGGTAGTAGCGTCGAGGACTTCGCGGAGGTTATGCGGAGCGACATTGGTCGCCATACCCACGGCGATGCCGAGCGTGCCATTCAAGAGTAGATTCGGGACGGCGGTCGGCAGGACTTCGGGCTCCTTCTTGGTGCCATCGTAGTTGGGACGAAGATTGACGGTGTCCTTGTCGATATCGCGCAGGAGCTCGGCGGCCAGACGGGACATCTTGGCTTCGGTATAACGCATGGCGGCAGCCGGATCACCGTCTACCGTGCCGAAGTTGCCCTGGCCGTGGATGAGCGGATAGCGCATAGTGAAATTCTGGGCCATCTTGACCAGCGACTCGTAGATGGCGGCGTCGCCATGAGGGTGGTAGTTACCCATGGTCTCTGACACTGGTACGGCTGACTTGCGGAACTTGGCGGAATAGTTGAGGCCATTCTGGTGCATGGCGTAGAGGATGCGGCGGTGCACCGGCTTGAGGCCGTCACGGACGTCTGGAAGCGCACGGTCGGTGATGACCGACATGGCATAGTCGAGGAAGGACTCGCGCATCTCGGTCGTGATCGAGCGCGCGACAATGCCGGTATGAACCGGCTTTTTTTCAGGGGCTTTTTCCTCGGATTTCTTGGGCATTCGTCAGACAATTATAGCAAAAAATGGCGTGTTTTGCAATGGGGTTTTAGCGAGTTTTGAGAGAAAGCTTTATTAAAATACTTTTCAAATAAAGGGTTGTCGGCAGAGTTCTATTTTCTCCACAAAATTTCTAAGTCAAAACCACAAAAGTATGGTCCAGTAATGTAGACGGTATCGTTACTTCCCCGGCAGAACCTCCACTTCGGAATAGACCACCTTCTTCGGTCCGAAGACCAGCTCCCAGACATCCTTGCCGAGCGAGCCGATCCCCGCTACCAGAGCGGCACTGGGAGAAGAGATCTTTTGGGTAGCCGAGGCGACGGCCGCATTCTTGCTCAAACTGAAACCGGTGATCGAACCGAACCAGAAGATCGCGATGAGCGCGGTCAGAGCCAGCGCCCACCAGAAAGCGAAACGGCGGCGGACATGCTCTGGCTTGGTGCGGAGGTTGTCTAGATATGCTTCGATAGCCATACGGGTATTATACTACTCCTTCTCGAGCACCACCACATCGGCATCCTTCCCTTCCAGGTCCTTCTTCCTGATGGTCAACTTGGCCTCGGGCTTGGGGTTCTCCCCAGCCTCCTTGAGGAATACCTTGAGAGAGTCCTTGGCACCCATATCTCCGTAGTGGATGGGAATGATGATCTTGGGACCGATGGAGACAGCGAGCTTGTAGGCCTTGGCCGGATCGAGCACACCATCGCCGCCGATCGGGACGAACAGGATGTCGACTCCGTCGATGGCTTCATCGGCCTCCGTCGGCAATTCTGCTTGGTTGACCGCGCCGAGATAGCAGATATTCATGCCCTCGAGGGCGACCGTGAAGATGGTGTTGATCCTCTTTTCGCCGTCGTAGCCAGACTCGGAGGCCAGACCCTTGATGAAGACGCCCTTGATCTCGAACTCGCCGGGGCCCGTGACCGCGAAGGCCTTCTTGTCCCCGAATGAGACTTGGTCCACGCCATTCATATCAGGATGGTTGAGACTGGAGAGCACGATATCGGCCCCGAACTTAGCGGTCGGCAGTTTCGAGTCCTTGGAAACTGGGTTGAAGGCTAGGATGGTGTCCCCAAACTGCACTTTGACGAATTCTCCGCCGAGATAGGTGATGATCATGAGTCGAGCATAGCAAAGAACCGTGACTGTTTCAATGAATAAATCAAATAAGGGGTGGGGGGTGATTTGATTATTATTGATTTTTTGCGTAGGTGGCATGTCTCCGGTGCTCAAAAATTTCTAAGTCAAAACATGAAAAGTATGGTCTAGTAGTACGGCCCAGTGATAGATACCCTTCTTGCTCCTTCCTCAAAGTGACCACTTTCCGGTCACTTCAGAGAAGTTGACGGGAGTAATAGCCGCCGATAACCGGTTACTGGAACCCAGCAATAGACAATCTGCCAATAATACGCTATAGTCTCCCAGTTCCTTATTTAACCAGTCCGCGTCATCCCGCCCTCTTTATCATAACCCAGAGGCCGGCGCGCGGAACAAATTATGTTCAAAAAACTCAAAGAGACCCTCACCGGCCACAAAGAGGCCGAGCAAGCCGCGCCAAGCAAGATAACCTCGGAAGCTACCATCAAGCCAGAACAAGCCAAAGAAGACGCCAAGAAGACTGTTATCAAAGAACCAAGAGACCCTAGCAAACCGGCCGTCAAGAAGGACGAGCCGGAATTTACCGACGCCCAGAAGGCCAGCCCCATGGCTCCTCTCATCCTAGCCATGAAGAATCCGCCGGCCATCGGCGACTTGGTCGAAGGCCCGGTCATCGCTCTCGACAAGGCTTCCGTCTATATCGACCTCGCACCGTTCGGCACCGGCATCATCTACGGCCGCGAATACATCATCGCCCGCGATGTCATCAAGAAGATCAATATCGGCGACACCGTAGCCGCCAAGATCGTCGACGACACTCACAAGGAGGGCTACTTCGAACTTTCCCTCAAGGAAGCACGCCAGGCCCTCATCTGGAATGAGGCCGAAGCCGCTATCCGCGAGAAGCGCACACTCGATCTGCCGGTCAAGGAAGCCAACAAGGGCGGCTTGCTCGTCGAATGGCAGGGCATCGTCGGTTTCTTGCCGGCATCCCAGCTCAAGGCCGAGCATTATCCGCGCGTTTCTGACGGCGACAAGGACAAGATCCTCGAAGAGCTCAAAAAGCTCGTCGGCACCCGTCTGGCGCTCCAGATCATCACGGCCGACCCCAAGGAAGGCAAGCTCATCTTCTCCGAGAAGGGCTCCGAGCACAAAGAAAAGGAGCAGATCGTCAGCAAATACGAGATCGGCGATGAGGTCGATGGTCAAGTCACCGGCGTCGTGGACTTCGGCGTCTTCGTCAAGCTCGAGGAGGGGCTCGAAGGCCTCGTCCATATCTCCGAGATCGATTGGGGCCTCGTGGATAATCCTCACAACTTCGTGAAGACGGGCCTAAAGATCCGCACCAAGATCATCGAGATCAAGGACGGCAAGATCTCCCTCTCCATCAAACAGCTCAAGCCGAACCCGTGGCTCGAAGCCGCTTCCAAGTACAGGAAAGATATGTCCGTCACCGGCGTGATCATCAAGTTCAACAAGCACGGTGCGCTCGCCTCAGTCGAGGAAGGCGTAGCCGGCCTGGTCCATGTCTCGGAATTCGGCTCCGAGGAGAAGCTCCGTAAGTCTCTCGAGCTCGGCAAGACCTATCCCTTCAAGATCACCCTTTTTGACCCCAAGGACCAGAAGATGGCTCTATCCTACACCGGCGAGAAATAGCCGATATACAGCCTGGTACAGGCGCGGCAAGGACTTGACTATTTTAGAGTCAGGGTGTATATTGTCCGTAGCTAGCCGCTCGACAGGGGTCTACCAACCCGCCCGTGTTCACGACACCGGGCCCATCACGACACGACTCCGTCGCGTCGGCGAGCACAGGGTGAAGCGCCGCGGGAGACCTTTTCTCCGCTGGCCATGACCCGGAGGCAGAGACGCGAAATCCTGCCTCCGGTGTCCCCCTCTCAAGTTCTTCTATATCATCTTCTGTTTGGTTGTTCCGTATAGTGGTTACGGGGGTCCGCTTGTGGGACCCCCGTTTTTTTATTGCTGATTTTTGCCTTCCCTGCTACTTCCCGTTGAATACGCTCATCGCCTTCTCCCGGCCTTCTGTGACGATCATCTCTACAGCTTCGCTAGCCAGCTTGGCTATTTTCTTTATCTCCTTGATCTCGTCTGGTTTGAATTTGCCCAAGATGAACTTTTCGATCTTGTCATCGCCGTGCGGTATCTTGGCATCGCCCTTCGAGTTAGCCGGAGCTGTACCGATACGGATACGCGGGAAGGCTTCGGTCTTGACTGCCTTGATGATCGACTCGAGTCCATTGTGTCCACCGGAGCTCTTGTTGTAAGAGATCTTCATGCGGCCGATCGGCAGCTGGAAGTCGTCGTATATGACTACGAGACGCTCGGCGGCCTGCCTGCCGGCAGGCATGGCCTTCTTGTTCTTGATGAGCTGACCGACGGCCTTGCCGGAATTATTCATGAATGTTTCCGGCGCAACCAGAACCATCTTCTCCTTCCCCGCCTTACCTTCGGCTACCAGAGCGTTGAGCTTCTTGTCGAAGACGAAGTCTTCATCACCCAACTGCTTACGGATGTAGTCGAGGACGATGCGCCCGACATTGTGCCGAGTGGTTTCGTATTCTTCTCCAGGATTACCGAGCCCTACGATGATGTGAGTCATAGCAAAAGTCTATCATGGAAGCAGAATGGTGAGAATGGAGAAATTGTTGAGGAGACTTGCGAGCGCGACTGGCGCGAGCACGAGGAATTTTCCAGCAGGAAAATATCCGTGCTCCTCAACAACTTCTCCATTCTCACCACATGACATACAAAAACTTGCATCGATCGGAGATTAGGACTACAATGCCTCCACTATGCAGCTAGAAGACGGCCAGGGGACACAGAAAAAGACCGGATTTTGGCACAATGTGCGCGAATGGGTCCAAGTCATCGTCGTCGCCCTCCTGATCGCCCTACCCGTGCGCTACTTCATCGCCGAACCGTTCGTAGTCAACGGCGCTTCCATGGATCCGACCTTCTCCTCCGGCCAATTCTTGATCGTCGACCGTCTGACCTATGACTTCAAGGCGCCGCAAAGGGGCGATGTCATCGTTTTCGAATATCCCAACAATCCGAGTGTCTACTATATCAAGCGTATCATCGGCCTGCCCGGTGAGACTGTGAGCTTACAAGATGGCCAAGTGAGCATCACCGAATCGTCCACCGCAACTTCGACGGCACCTGCGGCCAAGACCTTGACCGAACCGTATATCCAAGCCGTCCATGATTCACATGAGACCCTGCCGGGCACGAAGCTCGGCTCTACCGAATACTTCGTTATGGGCGACAACCGCAATCAGAGCTCCGACTCCCGCGTCTGGGGGCCTCTCGACGAGAAGTTCATCGTCGGCCGGCCGATCGTACGACTGATCCCGATAAACAGCTTTGCGGTGATCCCCGGCCAATACCATGAAGACCAAACCAAATAACAATGCTTCTTTAGTGAGAAAGAGGAAGGCCGCACGGGCGGCTTCTTCTAAATTCTTGCCGGTGGAACATCTAGACAAGATCGGCGAGGTGGCGGTCTATTACGGATTCACTCCGATCAAGAGTCCGGCCATCGAGAAGGCCGACCTTGAAGCCGCACGGGGTATCATCGATAGCGACTTCGTCGACGATGAGACCGAGGACCACGGACGACTGCCCTTGCGAGTCGAGGAGAAGATTGCCCTGATCCGTACATATGAGAGTGAGAAGTGGCAAGACAGGTCCCAGCCGGTCCTCCTCTATTTCAAGGATCCGCATCGCGGCGCCACCAAGCGCTCCGGTTGCCATCGTTATGCCGATCTCGAGATCATGGGGACTTCCGGGCCAATCGCCGAAGCCACCCTCATCCAGGCTGGCCGAGCCATGCTCGCCGAAGAGGGCTACCTGGAGACGGCCGTCGAGATCAATAGCGTCGGCGACCGCGATTCGATCACCAGGTTCACCCGGGAGCTGACCGGCTATTATCGCAAACATATCAATGACATGAGCCCGGAGTGCCGCCAGATCCTCAAGCGCGACCCATTCGAGCTCCTGTCGTCGCGCGACGCCGGATGCAAGGCCCTCAATGAGCACGCTCCGAGATCCATGGATTTCCTTTCGGAAGGCAGCCGCCGGCACCTCGAGGAGGTCCTAGAATATCTCGAGAAGTTGAACATCCCATACAGCATCAACAATGGCCTGATCGGCAATCGCTCATACTGCACGGAGACGATCTTTGCTATCGTCGCCGGGGCCGGGGCGAAATCGACTAGCCACATCCTGGGGATCGGTGTCCGATACAACGGCTTGGCCAAGAGGCTGGAACTGCGCCGCGATACCCAGGGCGTCGGCTTGGCACTCCTCATCAAGAGCAACAACCAGAATTTGCGCGACACTGTCAAGAAGATCAAGCGCCCGATCGCTTCGTTCGTGCAACTCGGCAGCGAATCAAAGCTTGCTTCCCTGCAGGTTGTGGAGCAGCTGCGCCTCGCCAAGATCCCCCTCTACCTATCGCTCGCCAAAGACCGTCTCGGAGCTCAAGTCTCTTCCGTTGAGCGATATCACACCCCGTATGTCATCGTCATGGGCAAGAAGGAGGCCATGGACAAGACCGCCATCGTCCGCAAGGTGGACACCTATTCGCAGGATGTCGTGCCGCTCGAGAAGTTGGCTGATTATATGAAGAAGGTCGAGAAGACGTTTTGGGGGAAATAGATAACAAAAAGAGAAGGCTCGAACAACCTTCTCTGTGACTCAAGATCTTCTTTTGAATGCATACTCTTTCCAATCTACGAATCTGAATGTACCCCGCTCGACAGGGCTAGATTCGTCGCCGGCATAGAATATCTCGCCGAGAAGCAATTTACCTGGCTGTCTCCTCAAGGCTAGCGGCAACCAAGCGATCTGATCGCTCATCAGCCGATCATAGGGCAGATCATCGTAAGGACACCACTCAAGACGGTTGAAACCATCGAGGGGTCTAGGCTCGCCCGTCCATCTGGTTGCGGTCAAAAAATGGACCGTCCATTCCAGACGATGTTCCATGAGGAACTTGTGGTAAAAATCCACAGTGGCAAAATGCTCGACTGAAGAGAGGTCGATCGTACTACCGACTTCCTCCTTGACCTCTCTTTTGAGACAATGCCGAACACCTTCGGATCCTCTGAGCTTCCCGCCTGGACCATTCCACTTATTGTTCGCGAATAATCCCGATCTTTCTCCCAACAACACTTCTGTATTGCCGTTATCTCCGCGAAGGAGATGGCATACTGTTGCTTCATGCATGACATGCTCCTTTTTATTTTAGGTTTCTGTTCTGATGCGATGCTAGCAGAATCTTTATTATCTGTAAACAAAACAGGGATTTGCCCGCCTCATCGGAATGTCTCTTTTCCTCGAAGAAACTGAAGGCCTGTTTTATGTCGCATAATATTTATGAATTTCAAACGAGCCTTATGTAGCCCATGTTACTAGACAACGTTTTTCGCAAAATGTCTTAGAAATTTTTGAGAGAAAAACGACTGGTTCGGGCCGTGACCCGATTCGCCGCCACTTATTTGCACGCCTCCCCCATCCATGTTATCCTGAAAACCTATGATAAATGTCGAGATCACCCGCAACCCAGGCGAGAATGCCCTAGGCGTAGTCCGCCGCTTTTCGAGGAAAGTCCAATCATCCGGAGTCATCCCCCGCATGAGGAGCCTCCGCTTCAGCGGCCGCAAGCAATCGCCATACAAAGTCAAACAGAAGACCTTGAAGACCCTCAAGAGACGCGCCGAGATGGCCCTACTGATCAAACTCGGCAAGGCCCCGGCCACTCCGGAAAGAGGCGCCAGGAGATAATGTCCAGTTTTTCCATGACTAACCAGACTCGCGCGAGCATCCCTCACGCGAGTTTTCGCGCCATGAAAGAGGCCGTGCTCGGCAAAGATTATGAGCTCGGCTTGACCATCGTCACAGCCACGCACATCAAGAAGCTCAACAAGATTTATCGCAACCAGGACCGTCCGACGGACATCTTGAGCTTTCCGCTATCCAGGAAGTCCGGCGAGATCTACATCTGCCCCTCCGCAACGAGAGCGGAAGCAAAAAAATTCAACCGGAGCTATGACAATTTCGTGCCCTTCCTCTTTATCCACGGCTTGGTCCATTTGAAAGGATACGACCATGGCGCTACAATGGAGCGTATAGAAGCCAAAGTCCGCGCGCGATTCAAAATCTAAATGGCCAGAAATATCATCACAGGCATCGACATCGGGACCAGCTTCGTCAAGGTGGTCATCGTCGACATGCGCGAGCGCACCGACGGCGGCATGCCCAAGGCCATCTCCACCGCTTCGACCGAGTCGCGCGGTGTACGCCACGGCTATATCACCAATGTCCGCGATGTGTCCGAGAGCATCCGTCGGGCCGTCAAGATCGCCGAGGACAAGGCTGGAGTCAAGGTCAAGAAGGCCTTCGTCGGCGTCGGCGGCATCGGGCTCGGCAGCGTGGTCGTCACGACAAGCGTCATGACTTCGCGCGCCGATGCCGAGATCACCGAGCTCGACCTCGACAAGCTCCGCGAGCAGAGCGAGAAGGACATCCCCCGCACTGCCATCGGCAACCGCCGGATCATCTATGAGATCCCGCTGCAATACAAGATCGACGGCGAACCGGCGCTCGGCTCACCGCTCGGTCTCTCCGGCAACAAGATCGAACAGAAGACGCTCTTCATCACCTGTCTCGACCACCATGTGACCGACACGATCGCCGCCGTCAACGAGGCCGGTATTGAAGTCGAGGATGTCATGGTCGCGCCCGTAGCCGCCGGCTTCGTGACCCTGTCGAAGAGCCAGAAAGTCGCCGGATGCATCCTGGCCAACATCGGCGCCGAGACGGTCTCGATCGCCGTCTTCGAGAACAATATCCCGACCTCCCTCGAGGTCTTCCCCATCGGCTCGACCGACATCACCAACGACATCGCCCTCGGCCTCAAGGTCCCGCTCGAAGAAGCCGAACAGATCAAGATCGGCGCCATCACCGGCAGTTCATTCCCGAGAAAGAAGCTGGAGGAGATTGTGGCCGCGCGGCTCTCGGACATCTTCGAGCTCATCGAGGCCCATCTCAAGAAGATCGGCCGGAATGGCCTCCTGCCGGCCGGCATCGTCATCACCGGCGGCGGCTCCAGCTTGAACGCTATCGGCACCATGGCCAAGGTCGCCCTCAAACTGCCTTCCCGCATCGGCTCGATCGGGGCGGCGGACGGCAAATCCTCGTTCAAAGACGCCACCTGGGCAGTGGCTTACGGCCTGTGCATCTGGGGCATGTCTACCGAGGACGGGCCGGAGCTCAACCGCGGGCCGGAAGTCATCAAACAATTCTGGAAGATGCTCGTGAGGTGGTTCAAACAATTTTTGCCTTGAGGATCCGGCCGTTCATCTCATCCGGAATCTCGCGTGGACGAAAGCTACGACGAACCCTCCCAGGGTGTCGTCGATCAGATCTTTGATCGTGTCGACCCAGTATGCCTTGGTGCCGAGCGGCGCCCCAGCGATCCCATAGTAGACCTCGAAAAGCTCCCAAGCGATCCCAGCAGCAAGTACGGCGCCGATGACCATACTCCTCGTGCGCAGAACCCCCGGGGCATGGAGCTCCAGAGCGGCAGCTACGAATAGGCCGATGCCGAGCCCGCCAGCGATATGCATGAAGATATCGTATGAGTCGATGCTGACATACAGATGATTGGTGATCCCGACGATGTTGCCAACCATGACCAGGAAGAGGACGAACATGGCCCAGAGGTATATACGCATCGGGCCAGTATAACCGATAGCGCAGACAGGCGCTATTGCGCCCGGTGCTTCATGTGCTAATATGAAAACCATCATTAACCGATCAACCGCCGTCTAACCACTACCTATGCCCCACATCACCCCTCCCATCGAAGCCTTCGCCCGCATCAAAGTCCTCGGCATCGGGGGTTCCGGCCAGAATGCCCTCAATCACATGGTCAGCTCCAAGGTGAGGGGCGTGGATTTCATCGCTTTCAATACTGACGCTCAGGATCTGCACCGCTCCCTCACCAAGAAGCGCATCCATATGGGCAAGAATATCACCCGTGGACTCGGCACAGGCATGAATCCAGAGATCGGACGACGCGCCGCCGAAGAGACACGAGATGAGATCCAGGAGGCTGTCAAAGGAGCCGACATGGTCTTCGTGACCTGTGGACTGGGCGGCGGTACCGGCACTTCAGCCTCACCGATCATCGCTCGCGTAGCCAAAGAGCTCGGCTGTCTCACGGTAGCTGTGGTGACCAAACCTTTCTTCTTCGAGGGACGCCAGAGGATGCGCATCGCTGATGCCGGTCTAGAGGAGCTCCGCAAAGAGGTAGATGCCATCATCATCATCCCCAACGACCGCTTGCTCTCCAACATCGAAAAAAGCACTACCGTCAAGAGCGCCTTCGCTATGTGCGACGACATCCTACGCCACGCCGTCGAAGGCATCGCTGACCTCATCACCACTCCGGGCCTGGTCAACATCGACTTTGCCGATATCCGCACCGTCATGGAGAACGCCGGCTCGGCCCTCATGGGCATCGGCACCGCGACCGGTGAGAACCGCGCCATCGAAGCGGCCAAGGCCGCCATCAATTCGCCTCTCCTCGATGTCTCCATCACCGGCGCCAAGGGCGTGCTCTTCTCGATCGCCGGCGGCGAAGATCTCACCATGTTCGAGATCCAGGATGCCGCCAAGGTCATCACCGAGTCGATCGATCAGGAAGCCAAGATCATCTTCGGCACCGTCCGCGATGACAAGCTCAAGAAGAACGAGATCAAGATCACAGTCATCGCCACCGGCTTCCCGGAGGGCCACCCGGCTTCCCTGGAACCTCGCAGTACCGCGGTTCCTATGACCGAATCAGCCGCCGCCGGTATCCTCAAGGGCGCTGCCGATAAGAACAAGATCTTCAACTCCTTGAGCGACAAGCGCAGCGATGTTACTACCAAGGCTGAACACCGTCCGGAAGTAAAGAAAGAGGCACCCAAGGCCGACGATGACGATGATTGGGGTGCTGTGCCGGCATTCTTGCGCCGTTCGAGGTTAAAATAAATATGATTAGCTTACTAGGGATTATACTCGGTATTATGGAATGTCTTATTCCAATATCATTTATCATTATCGTCATATACGGGATAGCCGGATTGTCATATAAAAAAACAGAACCAGACAAATCACAAAAATACCTTCATAAAGTTAAGAGATTCTCGGTAATTTTTATAGTTTGTTTAATCATAGTAGCCACGGTTAGATTGATAGAATATCAATCTAACCCCACACACTACAACACCTGGATTAAATCACTTGAGCTCAGTGATTTTTATCGTATAAATTAACACTACATGCTCTACGACCTAGCCATCATCGGAGGCGGACCGGCCGGCGCAGCGGCCGCCGTATATGCTGCCAGGAAGCGCCTCAGGACAGTCATGATCACCAAGGACTGGCTCGGGCAGAGCTATGTCTCTGAGGGCATCGAAAACTGGATCGGTACGGTCAAGATCGCCGGCCTAGAGCTCACCCAGAACCTCGAAAAGCATGCCAAGGCATATGCCGCGGGCATCATTGACTTCCAGGAGGGTGAACTGGCCACAGCCGCCACGAAGACCGACGGCGGGTTCAATATAGTCACGACTAAGGGCTCATACGAAGCCCGCACCATCCTCATCACCACCGGCTCGAGCCGTCGCAAGCTCGATATACCCGGCGCCGCGGAGTACGACAACAAGGGTGTAGTCTACTGCGCTTCCTGCGACGGCCCGCTCTACGCTGACCAGGACGTAGCCGTCGTAGGCGGCGGCAATGCCGCGTTCGAGACAGCCGCCCAGCTCATGGCCTATTGCAAGAGCGTCACTCTTTTGAACCGTTCCGACAATTTCAAAGCCGATCCCGGAACCGTTGAGACCGTCTCAAAGAACCCCAAGGTTAAGATCATCACTTCAGCCGTCCCCAAGGAAGTGAAGGGAGGTAAATTCGTAACGAGTTTTGTTTACACAGATACGAAGACAAATATTGACGTTGAACTGCCCGTCACCGGCATCTTCGTCGAGATCGGCTCGATCCCGAATACCGGTTACGCCAAAGACCTAGTCAAACTAGACCCCTACAACCGCGTCCTGGTCGACGCCAAGAACCAGCGCTCATCATGCGACGGCATCTGGGCGGCCGGCGACTGCACTGATGGCCTCTTCCACCAGAACAACATCGCCGCCGGCGATGGCGTCAAGGCGCTTGAGGACATCTACCTCTATTTGAAGGCTAAATAACCGGGCACACTGCCCAGAGCCCTTTTTTCTCAGCCCTCGCCTCCCCCTCTACCTTTTTGAACTCATCCTGGAACGAGTATGCCTTGCCGTAGGTATATTCACGCGCGAAACCATCTTGTACCAGATATTTATTCACGAATAAGTCCCCTTGGTAAACATACAAGAGATATCGGCCATATCTATCCTTCTTTTCCCTGTTCGGATTGGCCTTCAAACGCACAGTATGGCCCACGAGCAACGATCTGGTCTCTTCTGATGCTTCATGGCCGTAGCACTCGGCCGGCTTCCTAGGATCGACAGTTTCAGGCGTATTGATCCCAAGCATGCGCACGGTGATCGTCTTGCGTCCGATCTTGGCCTTGAATGTATCGCCATCTACGACATAAGCGACTAGATACTCGATCCCTTCCTCTATGCGTACGTCATTATTTGACCAAAAATCCGTCAAATAAGCGTAGTAGCCAAGAATACACAAACAAACGACGCTCAAAATGAGCGCATATCTCTTTCGATTTTTCATACTCTATAGTGCGGTGGCAGGTCGGGCAGATATCTTCTCGGGAAGGAGTATAACAGAATCTTCGGTATGTTAATATTATATGCACATGAAAGCGTTCTTCCTGACCTTGCCGCAGAACATCATCGAGGCCTTCCGCGGACGCAACATCCTCTACCATCTGGCCGCCATCGCCATCACAGCCGTCTTGGTGCTATCTGGTCTAGACTGGTGGTACTTCGTCGCCACCTACCACGCCTGGCTAGACACCATCCTCTTCCCCGCCATCGTCTTGGGAGCATTATTGCCGGCCATCGTCCCTCTCCTGATCATCACCTTTGGCTGGATATTCCGGAATACCCGGGCCGTCATGTCCGGGTGGGCCATCGGCCAAGCTGGCGTGATCGGCGGACTCATCTCGGCCACCTACAAACTGCTGACCAACCGCGTGCCGCCGCCCTTCGGTGAGCTCGTAGATGTGAGCCAGGGCTTCCAATTCGGATTCATGAAGAATGATGTCTTCTGGGGCTGGCCATCGTCCCATACCACCATCGCCTTCGCCATGTCCGTAGCGCTCGTCATGCTGTATCCCAAGAATAAGGCCTTGCGGTACACAGCACTCCTATACGCCTTCTATATCGGTCTGGGCGTCTCCACCAGCATCCACTGGCTCTCCGAGTTCGTGGCCGGCGCCATCATCGGCACGGTTATTGGGGTGGTGGTTGGAAAGAGCTTTCGGTCACAAATTGCGAATAAATAAACTATTCTGTCATTCTCACGGTTCTTTGCGGAGAGGGGGAGATTCGAACTCCCGGGAAGCTTGCGCCTCCGCCACTTTTCGAAAGTGGTGCATTAGACCACTCTGCCACCTCTCCATATCCGACTACAGCAGTAGCCGGATAAGCAATACCTTACCATTTTTTGCCGATTTTACAAAAAAGTGATATCGTTGTTTGACCGCCTATTCGCGGCCCTATCGTCTAACGGTTAGGACAGCGGGTTTTCAATCCGCTAATCGGGGTTCGATTCCCCGTAGGGCTACTAGTTCCAATTTGCTTATTACAAAAAATGAAAGAGGATGATCCAATAGAAATAGTATCTTACGACCAACATTGGACTCAAATGTTTGAAGAGGAGGCGGAAAAGTTAAGAGAACTTTTTAACGATCACCAAATAGCCATCGAACATATCGGGAGTACTGCTATTCCTGGCATTGATGCTAAACCAGTGATTGATATTATGATTGGATTCATGGATGAGATCGACCAAAAAGAAATGGTCAAAAGACTGGAAGGCGTCGATTATGAATGGTGGGAGAAAGATCCATTCAAAGACATCCGTTTGTTTTTCGTAAAATGGAATAACGATAAGACCAAGAGGACCCACCAGATCCATGCCATGCACCGAGTAGGAAGTCCCTTTTGGAAAGACCAGATAGCGTTTAGAGATAAGCTACGATCTGAACCCTCCTTGGCAAGAGAATATTCAGATTTGAAGAACATGCTTATGAAGAAATTTAAAAACAATCGCCACGATTACATTCAAGGCAAGACAGCTTTTGTTAAAAGAGTTCTTGAGCATTGAAGGCCTCCCTTCCTCAAAACGATTCATCCATATAGATTTTTCCCCTATTTCTGCTATAGTTTACTTTCGCCAGCCATTCGCGCGGTTAGCTCAGTTGGTAGAGCATCCCCTTGACGTGGGGAGGGTCGCAGGTTCGAATCCTGCACCGCGCACCGAAATAGTGTTATAATACAGCGGCAGTCAGTATTATTTTAATAAATCAAATCTAAATGAAAAAGTTCAAAGAGGTCATCGTCCACAACTATCACCAGCACCAGTCTTCCGGCGGCGCCCTCATCCTGCGCGTCATGATCGGCCTGACCTTCCTCATCCACGGCTACGACAAGCTCGCCGATATCGCCCCGGTGATCAAATTCTTCGGCTCACTCGGCTTGTCCCCCTTCCAGGCGTATCTAGTCGGATGGGTAGAACTCGTCGGCGGCGCCCTCCTCATCCTAGGCCTCTTTATGAAGCCCTCCACCATCGCACTTATGACCGTCATGGCTGTCGCGGTCTTCGGGGTTCCCGGCAAGAGCACAGGGCTCTTCTGGGGGCATGAATACGAATTCGTCCTGCTCATCGCACTCCTCGGCCTCTATGTCCTCGGCTCGGGCAGATATTCCTTGCTCCATGTCTATCACAAATACCGCCACGGCACCCCCATCGCCACAGACGCAAAATAATAACGGTCACTTCCCTGCCAAAGAAAAAACACCCGAGCCTTGCGGCTTGGGTGCTTTTTCTTGTGTCAACCGGCGTAAGTTATACGCGGGTCACATTCTTGGCGCTCGGGCCCTTCTGGCCGTCGACAACCTCGAAATTCACAGTGTCCCCTACCTGCAATTCATTGAATGAAACGCCGGAGAGATCGTTGGAGTGGAAGAAGAGGTCCTTTGTCTCGCCTTCGCGAGCAATGAAACCAAATCCTTTGTCCGTAAGAGTCTTGATTTTTCCTGTCATGGTTTTAGATTTAATTTTGAAGAAATTCGACTACGCTTTCTATGCAATCAAGGATAGCACAGGAATAGGTAATATGCAAGGGGCATGACCAGAATGGCCTGGAATATGGCTCTGGGTATAAAAAAGCGCCCCACCCGAAGGTTGAGCGCCTTGCGAGAAGACGCGCGAAGACGCCTACGACCTGATGAGCCTAAAATATGATGGGGTTAACGGACGCAACGAACATGGTAAGTCGAGGCTATGCTATAGGCAACTGTGCCACCGCTTGCCATATCAATACCGTAAGCATAACTAGGGTTCCATGGTAAAAGATTAGCAGAATGATAACCGTTGCCCACAAAACCGGGAGTAGGATTAGAGCCGTATATCGTATACAGAGTTTTCAACTGTTCAAATGTGGGTAAACGGCCTCCGGAGTTCGCACAAGCGATCTTGGCAGCAGTCCAAGTGACCTGCACTCCTGACGCATCTGTAGCATCCCAAGTTACAATCCCGAATGAATCTACGGAATAATTTTTTGTTGTATTGGAATTAAGCTTAGCAGAGACTCCCCATCTAGCATTCTCATCAAGACCAGCCAAATATTGGCTATAACAAGCAGCCGTACCGCCGATATTGGTAATGGCGGTCATCATCTTGGCTACTCCGGCACAGACAGTGGAATAGTTGTTGGGGATAACACTACTGTAGGATAGTTCCGCCTGATCCATCATGCTTCGGAGGTTAGCCTTAACTGCGCCTTCTTTGCCCCTGTCTCGGGCAGCACCAAGGGAAGCAAAAACTACGCTAGCCAAGGTGCTAATGATGGAGACGACGACAAGAAGTTCTATGAGGGTGAACCCTCTTTTATCATGTAACACATCACAAATCATAACATGCCCAAGACAAGAAAACTGTGACCCTCGTTAGTGGAGATTGGAATCAATTAATCAAGGAAATGCAGGAATGGCATGGATTTTACAGCACAGTGCAGCCAAACAAGCCTTAGTTCCCAGAGAAGAATCCAGCGACCTTCTGCCTTAGTTCTGCCACATCATTAACGATTGCATACGGATTACCCTTTTGAAGAGCATCCACAGGGCTATAGCCCCATGTAACAGCGATTGATTTGATGCCACAATGATCGCCTTCTTTGATGTCGCCCAATGTATCCGTGATAAAGACCGCATCAGTCGGTTCGATCTTGTAGTCCTTCAAAACCCTTCGGATCTTGTTTACCTTGCTCTTGTCTACATCGCAACCCAAGACCTCGCTAAAACATTCTTTTAGACCACCAGCTTTTAGAAAGTTATCGATTGAAGATGTAGTGCTAGATGAGATGATGACAAGAGTATATTTCTCTGCAAACTTCTGTATAGCTTCTCTCATTCCCTTGATCGGCTCACATTTCATAAGCTCCGGTGCGTACTGACGATCGAAATCTTCTAGAGTAGTATTCGGCTTCTTGTATTTTCGCTCAGCATTAAAGACATTCCCATCAAACCTTCGTCTGTAGTCTGCTTCCGTTATGTACTCACGGGAATCAACGATCTTGAAGCAGAAGGAGAATGTATCCACGATTACGCCGTCGAAATCGAATATGATAACTTTTTTATTCATTTTTATAAAGCAAAGTCTTTAATCGACCTCCATCTCATTCTTTTCCAGTTTGATATATCGATTATGCTTTGCTAGAAAATGGCCAGCTGTAATAAAAAAGACTAAAACCGCTATCGACAGCAGCGCCTTATAAATGATGTGCGCCTCGTAGAATTGGATGATCGCATACACAATGAATCCAGCTGCCAGAGTTCCTATATAGTACATCCCGAAACTGATTTTCCCGAAGTTACTAAATTTATGAGTTTCTAAGCTTTCGTTTGAATAAATGAATCCGCGAATCACAGACACAGAGAGCCTGCCGTAAACCTTTCCGTTGATTTCCGTAAGGCGATATGCCCGTTGGAAGCGTGGGAGTCCTCCCGATATCCGGGTCATATCTTTGATAGATATACTGCGACCCTGATATTCGCCTGATATGAGGTTCTTTGTCAGAGGGGCGAAAAAATTCAAATTCCAGATCGGATTTTTCGACGGACCGACCCTACTATAATTGAGCCCGGCCTTCTTGGACAGTGCATAGAGCCGAGCGCTTCTTACGAAAGATGGAATAGAGAAAACCATCCAGAAAAACAAGAGGAGGAAGAATACGAGCGCATAAAACCCCATAGTTTCAGATATTGCTTGCATGTGGTTATATTATATCAAACTAGCTTAAAGAAAACTGTGACCCTAACAATACAGGATTCAAAACCCATAGTCGAATTCTTTGTGAGGCTTAATTCCATAATTTCAAACCTTACAAATAGGCCATTTTATGAGCATTCTACTCATCGGTGTCTGTCAGAAGTCATCCCCTAATAGGGTTAAAACTAAGAGTAAATCATCCATTGTTTCTTAAGAGACTAATCTTATACAACTTGATTCCTTAATTCTCCCGCAAACTTCCGATAGTCTTTAGCAAGACTGCTGTAATCAGGAAGAGGATAATTAAGGGGCGGCGTAGGTCTCGGAGCCTCTTCAATCCCTTGAGCAAATGAATCGAGTCTATCTGCGGCGTTTCTTTTGACTTCAGTTATGTCTACTGGACTAAATGCTTGCTCGTCAAAAATTCTAATTGCGCTTTCTCCGCCTCCGTACATGAGATAGAATTCCGCAGCCTTTTTGTAGTTACCAGCTCTTTCATAAGCCGCTCCTACCAGCTCTGAATCTGAACTAGTTAATTTATCTATCTTTAAATCAGTTTCCCGTTGTGATGCTTCAACAATCCAGTTCTCAGGCTGTGGTATTGGTTCCTGTATACTTTCGCTAGGCATATATTTAATGATTATTGGAAGTATATATTAAATTGAAAGATCTGAACAGTCCCAAAACATTCTGCAAAATATAGCTATGAAATCTGTGACCCTACGGGGAGTCGAACCCCGATTCCAGCCTTGAGAAGGCCGTGTCCTAACCATTAGACGATAGGGCCGAATGAATGCGCGCGCAAAACTATACTTTCGCTAACCACTCCTTTTCCTGCCGTACGAGGAGTGTAGCCGCTTTTTGGGGCTCCTGCAAGAGCGCGGCCACTACCCTCTCCATGCGCATGGATTGCGAGCCCTTGACCAGGATGATGTCTCCGGCCTTGGCGACGGACGCGACATATGCTGCCGCCTCGGACGCGGAATCATAGACATGCACGCTCTCCGCCAGCAAACCGCTCGCCACCGCCTCTGATGCCGTCATCCTCGATCTCGGGCCCACAGTGACCAGCTGGCTCACAGTATCCGCCGCTTCCCGGCCGATATTGCGGTGCTCTTCGGCCGAGTATTTGCCCAATTCCATCATATCCCCCATCACGGCGATCTTGGCGCCGGCTGTTTCGATGCTTTTGAGCGCAGCCAAAGACGCCACAGCCGCGTCCGGTGAAGAATTATAGGTATCATCGATGATGGTCGAGTCGTTGATACCCGGGAGCAGGTTGAGGCGGCCTCTTGGCGCTTGATAAGCAGACAACGACCGGCTGATGGATCCGGCCGATATGCCTCTCACCTTCCCTACGGCCGCGGCCGCTAGCAATGAATAGATATATGAATTCCCCACTATCCCCCTGACTGTTACGGGAACATTTGAGCCATCGATCTGCAGGTCGAAAGACATTCCCGTCGGCGATCCAGCAGGATCATGCAAAGCTGGACCTTCATAGACAGTTTTGGTATTCGATCCTCTCACGGCGGCCTTTTCACCGAGGCCAAATGAAATCACTGAAATATCGCGGCCTTTCACGCGGTCGGCGATGCCGAGCGCCTTCTCGTCATCAGCGAACAACACCAGTGTGCCTCCGTCCTTGACCGCTTCCGCCAGAGCCGCCTTCTCCTCGAACACTTGTTCCGGATCCTTGAAGAACTCCACATGCACAGGTGTGCGGCTGATCCGCGTGATGACCGCGATGTCCGGCTTGAGCCACTTCGTGACCTTCCTGATATCGCCCGGGTGGTCCGCGCCGATCTCGAGGATCAGACAATCCGGATATTCATTCTTGGCGATGATGAGGCGCAAGCCGGCGGCGATGTTCCGGAACCAACCGGACAGGTTGCGCCAGGCGTTGGGAACCCCGATGATCGTGAGCGGCAGACCGATTTCGCTATTCATGCTCTTCTCGCTCCTGCGGACAAAATGTTCCGATAACACATCATATATAGCATCTTTAGTCGAAGTCTTGCCGACGCTGCCGGTGACCGCCACGATGAATGGCTTGTATTTCCTGATGATCAAACGTGATTCCAGCGTGAGGATCCCGATGAGGAGTTTCTTGATCGCTAGCATGTGGGTTGTTATGAGAACTCTAACACAATCAACGGTCCGGCGGAATATTGTAGTAATTCAGAAGGAAGGTCGTGATATCGTCGAACGGCTTGACCAGCGTCTCCGAGGCGTATTGAGCACCTTTGGGGTTGATCTGATAGAGGAACACGATGAAGCGCGGATTGTAGGCCGGGAAGAAGCCGAAGAATGAGTGCAGATACCGGTCGCTATAGTAGCCGCCATTGACCGGATCTGGCACTTCGGCGGTACCCGTCTTAGCCGCCACGGTATAGTGCTCCCGTTTGATGGACCCATTGGCTAGAGCCTTGTCGACCACAGTCACGAGCATATCTTTGACGTCATCGAGCGTCTCTGCCTTGAAGACCGGGGACCCACGGTCGGTCTTGATCTCCTTGGTCGAGCCATCAGTGTAGTTGATCTCCTTGACCAAGTGCGGAGTGATGACATACCCCCCGTTGGCTAGGACTGCCAGAGCGCGGATCATGCCGACCGGAGATACGGAGATGCCTTGGCCGTAGGAAGCCGTGGCGATGGCAATATCGCGGCCGCTCTTCAGATTCTTGGTGAGTGGCGTGGCTTCGTTCGGCAAGTCGATGCCGGTCTTGGCGGTCACGCCGAAGCTCTCGAAATATCTCGTGAAGTCGGCCGCGCCGACCTTGAGGCCGAGGGTCACCGCCCCGATATTCAGCGATTGTGACAAGATCTGTTGCATAGGGACGATGCCGCGGGCCTTGCCGTCGAAGTTACATATCTTCTTGGTATCCAGAGTCATACAGCCTGTATCGTCATAGGTCGAGGTTGGCTTGAATCGGCCGCTATCGAGCGCTACCGCCATGGTCAGAGGCTTCATGATCGAACCCATCTCATAAGCATGTTCGACGAGCGAGTTGGAGAAGACCGAGACATCCTTGACGGCAGCGGTATCATTCGGGTCAAAGGTCGGCAAAGAGGACATAGCTACGATCTCTCCGGTATGTGGATCCATGATGATGCCGCCGATCTCGTCGGAATGCCAGGTGGTGCGAATCTTGACGAGAGCGCTATCGAGATATGCTTCTACCTTAGGTTCGATGGTGGTGACGATATCGCCGGCATGCGGATCACCGCCGCCCAAGACAGATGACTCGATGTCGGCAAATAGTTGAGCGAAGGCATTGACCGCTCCAGGAGGTGCACTGCGGCGTAGAACCGCGTCGTAGGCCCGCTCCAGGCCATAACGACCGGACACCGCCGTGGATGTAGCGCTCTCACCGGTCAGACCTAGTTCATGCGCGGCCAGACTACCGCCGGGATATGAACGCTTATTCTCTGGGGAGGCCGCAAGCCCATTGATACGTAGCCCCCTCACGGCATCGGCCGCGGCCTGATCGACATCATGCACGAGCTCCTCGTATGGATCATTCGCCTTCTTGGCCTTGGCCAGGAATGTGGCCTGATCAATCTTCACATAATTCGACAAGGCCTGGTACACCGGCAGAGGGTCAGTGATGAGCTTGGGGTTGATATAGATCAGGAAGCCGCTCTTCTTGGTAGCGGCGGGAGTCTGCCGGCCGTCCTTGTCGGAGAAATATATAGTGCCCCGGTCAAAAAGATTGCCGGAAGGTTTGGCGTATTGAGCGTCGGCCTTGGCGGCATAAGCATCGCCGTGAATGATGGCCGTCGAATAGCTCGAAGCGGCCAAAACTCCCGCTCCCATGAGGATGCAGGCGAGTACGATCCTAGTTCGGAACCGTTGCTTAGAGTTCATGTCCCGCTTGCGCCAAACTGACCAAGGAAGCGGTGGCAACTGCGCGTTGGATATAGAGGCTGACCTTGCCTTCGGCCAAGCCGCGGCCGGCCAGCGAATCAGGGGTGATGTTACCGGAAAGCTTCAAATAATCGGCCTCCAGGGTATTGATCGAGCTTGTCACGGCCGTGATCTGGCCTTTGACCTGCTCCAGAGCGACGGCCTGGGAAATGATGTTGTAGATGTTCAATGCATAGAAAAGCACAGCGACCACGCAAGCCGAAATGAGCGTCAGCGTGATGCGGGCCCGATATTCCTGGGCGAGATCGTATGTTTGTGTCAGGACTTGTTTCATTTTAAATGTTGTTTGATGCTTGGGCTATTTCTTCTCAAAAACCCTCAACTTCGCGCTTCTAGACCTTGGATTTTCCGCGATTTCCTGCGCGCTAGGTTTGATCGGCTTCTTGGTGAGGATCTTCCCTTTTTTCTTATCCAGTTCCTTGAAGAAATTCTTGACTATGCGGTCTTCGAGACTATGGAACGAGATGACTGCGAGGCGGCCTCCCGGATTGAGATGCTCGATGCTTCTGCTCAATCCTTCCTCTAGCGCCTTGAGCTCATCATTGACCGCGATGCGCAGGGCCTGGAATGTCTTGGTCGCCGGATGTGTCTTACCTCTCCTATAGAATGCCGGCACTGACATCTTGACGATCTCCGCGAGCTCGGCCGACGTCTCGATGGACTTCTTTTCGCGCGCGGCTACGATGGCCTTGGCGATCCTTCGCGAGAAGCCTTCCTCTCCGTAGGCATATATGACATTGGCGATGTCCTCTTCCTGCCACTCGTTGACGATGGTCTTGGCCGTGAATGGGTGCTTGGCAGGATCGCCCATAGTCATGTGGAGGGGCTCATCCTTCTGGAATGAGAATCCCCTGCCCGACGTTTCCAATTCATCGGAAGAGATGCCTAGATCTAGGAGGATCATGTCCACCGCCTGGATGCCGTGCTTGGCGAGGCACTTGTCGAGGTTACGGAAGTCGTCATTCTCGATGATCAACCTCTTGGCTTCGCCGCGCAGGTTCTCTTCAGCGCGTTTGACGGCCAAGGGGTCGCGGTCGAGAGCGATGATGCTGACATTCCTCGAGAGGGCCGACGCGATCGCACGGGTGTGCCCGCCGCCGCCTAGGGTGCCATCAAGGTACCAAGGAGCGACAGCGCCTGCCTGCCGGCAGGCAGGCGAACCCAGGAACGGCTTCGTGAGATATTCGACTACTTCGTGTAAAAGAACTGGTATATGTACGCTTTGCATATTTAGAGCATGCCCTCCTGGCTCAATTTGTCAGCGAGCGTGCCGGCTTTCCCCTCGACGTCCTTTGCGTAAGCCTGCCAAGCCGTCTCATCCCACAGCTCCACGCGATCGCGGACGCCGATGAATGAAACTTTCGTACCCAGCTTGGCGCGCTCACGCAAGAGCTCCGGGAGGAGCATCCGGCCGACCGCGTCAACCTCGACTTCGACCGCTCCCCCGAATAGGTAGCGGTTGAAGGCTCGGTTGTCACTTTTGAGCATCGAACTTTCTTTCACGGACAAGTGCCCGGAGATCCTGGACCATTCGTTCATCGTGAAGATGAAGAGGCAGGAATCGAGTCCGGGGGTAATCACCACTTTCTTCCCCATTTCCTTGCGGAATTTGGCGGGAAGCGAGAGGCGATTCTTGTCGTCGATAGTGTGATTGAATTGCCCGATGAGCATGTTGATAATATGAGCAGGAAGTTGTTATACCACTTCTTCCCACTTGATGGGTATTTTACTCCACTTTTTTGGTTTAGGCACGGATTAGAGCGGTGGATAACTTGGGGATAAGAAAAAGGCCCTGAATAGGGCTTAAGCAGCAGAACAACAAGCTTGTCTATTTCTTCGGCCTCATCAACGGGAATAGTTGCGTCTCGCGGAGCGGCTTGCCGGAGAGGGTGGCGAAGAGGCGCTCGCCCATGCCGAAACCGAAGGCCGGAGGCATAGCGTGCTCGAGCATCTCTACAAATTCTTCGTCCGGCATCATGGCTTCCTTGTCGCCGGCTTTGATCAGCTTGCTTTGCTCGTCGAAACGCTCGCGCTGGTCGATCGGGTCATTGAGCTCGGAGAAGCCATTGGTCATCTCCCCACCGCCGAGGATGAGCTGCACGCGCAGAGTCGTCTCGGGATTGTTCGGATTGATCTTGGACAGGGGTGAGACGATCTTGGGATGATTGATGAGCCATGACGGACCGACGATCTGCTTGCGGCAATGTTTCCAAAGCGTGTCTGTCAGACGTTCCCTGTTGTTGCCGTCAAAATCGACTTTCAGATCCTTGAGCTTATTGGTCATTTCCTTTTCCGAGGCCTTGAGGACATTCACGCCAGTCATCTTCTCCACGGTTTCCACATAGTCGATGCGCGGCCACTCCTTCGAGAGGTCCACTTGAGTGCCCCGCAGGTCGAAGACAAGCGTGCCAAATGCTTGTTGCGCCATCTCCTTGATCAGCTTCTCGGTAAATTCGATACCGCCGTCAAAAGTCATGTAGGAACCGTAGAATTCTAGGTTCGTGAATTCCTGTGCGTGCTCCGGGCTCGATCCCTCGTTGCGGTACAAACGGCCGATCTCGAAGACTCTCGGGAAGCCGCCGGCGAGGAGCCGCTTCTGCCAGAGCTCCCCGACGGAGATGCGCAGATACAGGTCGATATCAAAATCATTGTGATGTGTGACGAAAGGACGAGCCTCGGCGCCGCCGGTGGTCAGCTCTAGAGTGGGCGTCTCTACTTCTAGGAATCCATCTTCTTTGAGCATCTTCCTCGCGGCATCCCAGAACTTGGCCTTCTTCTTGAAGAGGTCGCGGAGCTCTGGCGTCATGATGAAGTCGAGGTAGCGCTTGCGCAGTTTCTCGTCCGGATCGACGAGGCCGTGCCACTTCTCGGGCAAGGGCAGGAGCGACTTGGCGGCCATGGTCCATGAAGTGACGAGGATGCTCTCCTCCCCTTTCTGCGTCTTGAACATGGTGCCGGAGACCGAGATGATATCGCCGATGTCTACGGCTTCTGAAAATAACTTGAACAAATCTGGATCTAAAACATCCTTCTTCACTACCGCTTGGAATGTGGCCTTGCCGTCATCGAGCACGACGAAGAGGATGGCACCCTGGCCGCGGATGGCCATGATACGACCGGCGAGGTTGGCTACTTTTTGCGACTTCTCGTATTCGACGAAACCTTTGCGCGCATCGAGTAGGCAGTGGTCGCGCGGGATCTTAGCCGGATAAGCCGACATGCCGGCCTTCTTCAATAACGCCAGTTTATTCAGTCTGGCTTCTTTGATTTCGTCGAGAGAGGCCATGGGGATTATTTGATTGCCGCGATGACGTATTTGATGACTCCTTTGGGGGTCGAGACGGAGACTGAATCCCCCTCCTTGTGTCCGAGCACAGACGAACCGATCGGCGAGAGGTTGGAGATCTTGCCATGCGTCATGTCGGCCTCTTCTGACCCGACGATCGTGAAGATCATGGACTTGTTGTCGCCACCCTTCTCGATCCTGACAGTGGATCCGATAGTCACGATATCCTTGCTGCCTGCACCGGAGATGACGGCTTTCTTGAGGAGCTCCTCGAGGCGGCTGATGCGGTCCTCGACTTCGGCCTGCTCTTCGCGGGCCTGGTGGTATTCGGCGTTCTCGGAGAGGTCACCGAGCTTCTTGGCATATTCCAGATGTTCAGCGACTTCCTTTCGACGGTCGGTCTTCAGGAGATTAAGCTCTTTTTCTAATTCGGCGAACTTTTCGGTAGTGAGATACTGGATGGCGTTAGGCATATATAAACGAGAAAAAACTTAGTTTGCTAAGGTTTGGACGCTATAAGTGTAACATGAGCGCCCGCCTAGCTCAAGAAGACTTTCTGTAGTATCCCCCGGTCGATGATATCCTGCGGCTTGCCTTCGGCGTAGACCTTGCCTTTGTCTAGGACATAGGCGCGCGTGGTGATCTCGAGGAGCGACTTCAAGTTGTGTTCGACGACCATGATGGCCGTCTTGCGGCGGGCGTTGATCTCCTTGACCTTGGCGAAGACTTCCTTGACGATCTTGGGCGCCAGGCCGAGCGATGGCTCATCGAGCAGGAGGACCTTGGGGTCGGTCATCAGGCCACGGGCGATGGCTAGCATCTGCTGTTGGCCGCCGGAGAGCGTGCCGGACTTGGCCTTGAGCTTGGTCTTCAAGGCCGGGAATAGTTCGAGGACATTGGCCATGCGCTCCTTCCTCTCGCTGGATGGTACGCCCCAACCACCGATCTCGATGTTCTCCTCGACGGTCAGGTGGCGGAAGACGCGGCGGCCCTGCGGCACAAATGAGATGCCTCGCCGCACCGTCTCGTGCGAGACCGGCGTGAATGTTTGACCTTCCCAAGCGACCGTCCCCGACTCGATCGGTGCTAGACCGAATATGGCTTTCAGGATCGTGGACTTCCCTGCGCCGTTCGGCCCCATGAGAGCCACCACTTCCCCTTCGTCGATGCCGACTGATACGCCGTCCAGGGCCTTGACCCCACCGTAGTGGACGTGGATGTTAGAGAGAGATAGGAGGGTTTCGGTGGGGGTGGACATGAGGTTTTTATTTTACCTGCACAGCCTTGCCGTCCTTGATGGTCCAGATACCTACAGGCACACTGAAATTGCCGGAATCAGCTTCCTTGGTTACATTGCCGGATTTGCCGGCATAGCTAGTCATAGCGCGCATGTACTCCGAAACATTCTGGCCGCTCTCGAAGGCGTCAACAAGGATATTGAATACGTCATAGGCTTCCGGAGCCGTGCGGGCGTTAAATCTGATCTTGGGGAAAGCTTGCTCGAAGCGCGTCTGGAACGCTGAGTCGGCGAGTCTGACATCCGTGAACCAATTACCCTCAAAGATGGACAGGTCTGCAGCCAGTGCAAACGTGCCGAATCCAGCTACACCCTCGAGATCGAGCGTCCTGATCTCTCTACCCAACGCTTCTAGAGATGGAGGGAATCCTCCGATGAAATAACCGTCCGGGTTAGATGCACGGGCCTTTGCAAGCACAGTCTTGAAGTCCTTCGTGGAAGGATCGTAACGCTCTTCGAATACCACAGAAATACTCTTTTCCGCGAATATCGGTTTGATGACATTGACGATCAAGTTGAACCCCGGATGATTCTGAGCTATGAGCGCAACCTTCTTCATACCGACTGTAGCCGCTTCGTCTACCCAGGCACGCGATTCTATCTCCGGAAGCGCAAGATAAATGAAGTTAGTTCTGTTGTCTTTCGTCAGAGTACTGTCGACACAGATACAAGTGTGCGGCACACCAGCGGCCGTGGCGATCGGCTTGACCGCGTTGCCTGTGCCTGAAGTAGTGGTGATGATAGCCCGGACCTTGTCGATATTAACCAGCTTCTGGGCGGCGCTGGCTGAAGTAGCCGGATTGGTGCCGTCGTCTTCGATAACCAGCTTGTAATCGTATTTCGTATCGCCCAAGTCCTGCATGGCCAGTTCCAAACCCTTCACCAGCGGCTCGCCATAGCCGGAGGCTCCGCCGGTCAGTGGCACAACCACGCCAATCTTGATGACTTCCTTCGGACCGGTCGACTTATTCTGAACATTCCACACGACGAGGACGATGACTATGATCGCGACTGCACCCCAGATGATTTTGCTGTTTTTGGACATGGATAAAATGGATTAAAGAGTATGGCAAAATACTACCATTTGGCGAGAATGGTGCAATCGGAGTTATCCCGACTGATTATTTCACCACCGTCGCCTCCCCCTTCACGATCTGTTTGAGGATCATGCCGCGCTTGTAGACGCCGGCCTCGTCGAACTTGCCCGAGGCTAGAAGCTTCTCTCTGACGCAAGTCGAATCGCCGCGACAGGCGGTGACATACAGGACGAGAGTCTCGGCTGCTTGCTTCGATAGATTGTAGACTGCACCGCCCGTCTCGGTGATGTCTGCCGGGAATGAATAGTAGACACCCTCGACTAGCGGGATGACGGATGGCAGCTCGGCTACATAGGTCGTGAAGACGGGCATGGTCATGCTGAGCTGACGAAGTTTGTCGGTACCGCCGGCAAAGAAGAAGGCGATGTCCGGCGCGTATATGGCGTCGATCTTAGCGGCCTTGATCTTGGCCAGCTCGGTCAGGAGGTTAGCGTTATTGTCGAGGAGGACAGTATCGATGACGATATCGCCCTTGAAGTTGGCGCGGAAGCTATCGGCATGAGTCTTAGAGAAGGCATTGGCATAAGTGACGAGCGCCACCTTGTGCAGACCACGCTCGTACATGATCTTGGCCACATAGGTTGACTCATCTTCGAGCGAATATTGGATGTTGAAGAAATATCCCCCGCTCGCGACGAAGAGGCCACGCGAAGCAGCCGACGGCACCATGGCCACGGTCTTAGCGGCGGCAAGGAGCGGCACGATGGCTTCCTGCGGCGAGCCGCAAGCCGGTCCCAGGATGAAATGCGCCTTGTCCACGTCGATGAGCTTATGGAAGGCGGTGATCGCATCCTTGGGTTCGCATTTCTCGTCTTCGAAGATGAGCTCCACGGCGGAATCACTCACACCCGCTTGGATGCCCTTCTTCACATCTTCGCCATAGCTCGCGAACGGGCCGGACAGCGGTGCGATCACGCCGATCTTGATGGCACCGGACGAGCGGCCACCGCGAGTGGCGTAGGTAAGCAAAATGACGATGATAATCAAAATAATACCTCCGACAATTTTTGTGTGTTTATTCATAATCGCCTAGAAATCAACCTTAGCTAAATACTTCCCTGCATCTTGAACTTCCCCGTTTGGATCGAAGTTATAACTGGAAACCTTGCCCGAAACGCCGGCCAGGAGCTTCTCCTTGAGCAGGACGATATCCGTCCCGACTTGAGGGATCAGAGAATCGATGATGCCGATGCTATCGTAAGTAATGGCATCATAGAACGGATACTGTGAATCAACACCGAATGTCGATTTGAAAGCCGATTTGAACTGTTCAAAACCGTCGCTCGAAAGTTCCGCATTCCAGCAGACCCCATGAATGCCGAAATCCTTGGGGCTAAATGGATACCCGCAGAGATTGACATCACCAATGATCGGAGTCGTCACACCCAGAGTTTTCATCTCCTTCAATATCTTCTGAGCAGCCACATCGCTTGTGGGGATCCAGACTATGAAGTCAGCTTTGGCGGCTTTGATCTTCGTCAGGATCGTCAGATACGAATTGTCCGAGCTTGAGTATGATTCGGTGTCTATGATGCTTGAGCCGGAAGAAGTAGCGATAGCATCGGCGGCTGATTTGGCATAATCCTGATTCTCATAGAGTAGAACGAACTTCTTTCCAGTCTGGCTCTTTATATATTTATTCATGACCTCCGTGACTGACAGAGCGTCTGGTATAAATCTGATCACTTCGGAGCCAGTTTCCCTGATAGCTGCCGAACCGGCATATGCAGTGATGATCAGATCTCCGTTCTGCTTGGCGAGTGGAGACAACGCCATCACACTACCGCTACAAGCGACGTAAAATAGCTTGACGTTTTGTTGCTTGAGAAGATTGTAGGCAGATATGGCATCCTTTGTATCACACTGATCATCTTGATATACAGCCGTGAGATGTGTCGAGGAAGCCAGATAGATGGCATGCTGAATACCCTCGTTCATAATGGCATATGGTCCGGATGATGGCGCGATGACACCGATCTTGAGGGGGCCAGAAGGAGTCTCCGAGTTCCTACGAACAGTCGTTACAATGACAATGAGTGCAATTATGATAATCAATCCCCAAATTATCTTTGTATTTTTATTCATCCAGAAATGCTATCACAACAGCCCATGTCACTCAAACTTCACAAACCGACCATCTTTGAAGATATGCCTTTCGACAGCCGCCAAGCGTGTCCCGTTCTCGTCAAATGAGACGTGCCCCGAAGCGCCGGCGAACGATACCGATCCGATCTTTTCTATCCACTGATCTTTAGGAACCCCGATCAAGCTCTTCACGATAGCGATGGCATCATAGCCCCAATCAGCACCGATCACCGGATTGGCTTGGAACCGCTCGGAATATTCTTGCTTGAATGTCTGGGTCGTCAGGTCAGGCAGATTGGTCGAGAGACAGCCCTCGAAGGTACTCGTGCCCAGCGCTTTTATATAGTCGCCGATGACGAATTCTGTATTGGCATCGCAGATCAAGGCAATCTTTCTATTCCCTTTTTGAGTATTAAATTCTTTAATAAATTTAATACCGTCATTTAGAACAAAGATGTTTGTGACAGCATCGGGATTCGAGGCGAGGATCTTCGTCACTTGCGTCCGCATATCATTGGTATCCACAACCTTAGCTTCAGTCACGATAGTGTCTTCTGATGTCAGACCCCGCTTGAAGTAGTCTGCATCTGTGACAAGCACGTCTGTGGCAGAGCCATAGACCAGGGCTATCCTCTTGTAGTGTGCCTCTGCCATCTCCCCCAGAGCCGAGAACAATGGGTAACTGAACGGCATCATCTGGAATATGCTATCTCTGTTATGTTCTTTTGATTCAAATATCTGAATAACTGGGATATGAGTTTGGCTCACCACGGGTGTGATCGTCTCGAGTGTTGGGCTGGATTCGTTCAGGATGATGTCCACATGATCTATGCTCGTGAGTTTCTGAAAGGCGCTTAGACCTGACTTGCCGTCGAACTTATCATCCTCAAATATCAGTTGGATCCTAGGGTCATCGCCGGCCGCTAGCTTCACGGCGTTTTGGAATGATTCGCCGAGAAATCCGTATTGGCCGGTGAGCGGGGCGATAATACCCACCTTGATCGTAGTAGGCCCACTTGGTGATTTCCGACTATTCGCAACAATACCAACTATTAAGAGGATCACTATCAGAGCGCCTATAACCCAGACTGTTTTGGATTGCTTCATGTTTCGAAGTATACAGCCGCAAATATCAAGCGCAAACATCGGAAATATTAACGGCCCCAAAATGATGCGTTTGTGAGGCAGTATATGGGTTTTGCCTACATGGCGGATTTGACTAATTTTTCGTAAAATCCTAGTATGTGAGCAAACCCACATACCATCCCCCCTCGCGCACACCGTTACCTTCATGATCATCAACTCCGACGAAATTTTCAATATTCTAGGCCTCTCTGAGCCAGAAAAGAGAGTTATTCAGGCCACTTCGAAGATAGCCAGGAGCGCTTCGAGCATATCACGTGACGCAAAAGTCCCCCGCTCCACCCTGCCCTATATGCTGGCCAAGCTCGAAAGAAGGCACCTTTTGACATCGATGGGGACCGGGCGCAAAAAAGTCACCTGGAAGTCAGATATGAGACGCGTCCAAAGATGTTTCTACAGTGAATATTTGAAGGGTAATTCCAAGCGTTCCGACGTAGCAAATGAAAATCCGCCGATCACTGTCCACAGTGGCCAAGAAAGCATGATGGAGATATTTGAGTTGATGGTAAGCCTACCCAAAAATAGCCGGGTCATTGCCCTACAACCCGACAACTCCATTCGACATGCATTGCAACATGTTCCGGTAGAAGAATGGGTAGAGATAGACGAAGCGATCAAGCGCAGGAAATACATCGTCGAAGGCCTCGTACACGAAAAGTCGGTTCAGACTGTGATCGATGTAGTTGGCAAAGCAAACGCACAAAAGATCTTTGATAGCTACATCGGCAGACTTGAAGATTATGTAAAGATCCCGGAGGAATTCGCGAATGTCGATGCCGAGATATACGTCTTTGGCGGTTCGGCCTACCTCATCGACTGGGTCGAGGAGATCGCCATCGGCATACACGACAAGAACATGCTCGCCTTGCTCATGGCCATGCTGTCATGCGTCAAAGAGCTCGTAGGCACCCGTTACAGCCAGAATGAAAAGATGAAGAAGAGATTCGCCCCTCCCTACTCCCCCAAATAAGCCTCGATCACGTCCTTGCGAGCCAACACAGCGTCCGGCCTCCCTTCGGCTAGGAGCTCGCCCGCGTCCAGGATATAGAGATGGTCGGAGAGTGCGCGGATGAGATCCATGTTGTGCTCCACCAGGATGACGGCTTTGCCTTGGGCGCGCAACTCCTTCATGGCTGCCTCAACGATCTTGATCATCTCCGGAAAGAGGCCGGCGAAAGGCTCGTCGAAAAAGATGGCCTCGATGTCGCCGGCACCGCTCCGGCACATAGCCAGGACGCGCGCGATCTCGATCAGTTTGCGCTGGCCGTAGGAGAGATTCTTGGCGAGCTCATCACGCTTGTCCCAAAGGCCAACCTTGCGCAGGACTTCCTCGGCCTTCTCGAGATGCGTGGCCGAATGCCGCTCGAAAAGAGCCGGCCAGATGGAACGCTTGGTCAGGACCACCAGGATATTGTCGATGACCGGCATCTGCTCGAAGAGGCGCACATCCTGGAAGGTGCGTGTCAGGCCATAGAATGGGATCTCATAGGCATGCATGCGCGAGAGGCGCTCACCGGAGATCACGACCTGCCCGCCATCCATGGGAATCATGCCTGTCAGAGTATTGATGAGGGTGGACTTGCCCGAGCCATTCGGCCCGATGATGCCGGTGATCTTGCCCGGCTCAAATGAGATCGACAGCTTATTGACCGCATAGACGCCGTCGAAGTGCTTCTCTAGTTTGTGGGTGGAGAGAGTAGGCATACGATTACTCTAACAGATTATTTATGTTGCCGTCTAGTTGTATTTATCTCGACATACTCTAAAATAGTATCAATAATTGTTGGGCAAACTTCTGGTCGAGGGAGTTTTTTAATCCACAGAGATAAACGCATGAATGAACCCTTTGATGACTGGAACGAATTGGCTAAGGCATTGGATGAAAGATTGCCTATATATAGCAACACCCGCGAGATATGGTGGTGTTCAGTGGGCATGAATATCGGAACTGAGATATATGGAAAAAATAACCTGTTCGAGAGGCCGACACTGATAGTGCATCTTTATAATAGCGAGACCGCCCTAATCCTACCAATAACCGGCAAGGCAAGGAATAAGCGATTCTTTATGCCCATAAGACTTAACGGCAAAGATTGTTATGTGATGCTTTCTCAACCTCGTACAATAAGCACAAAACGCCTACTTAAAAAGGAGAAGAGACTTCCACAAGAGGAGTTCGACGTGATTCTGAAAGCATTCATAAACCTCATAATGCAAAACTCCGCCGAAATGGCGGAGTCTGCGGAGCCCGAAGGCCTTATACCAAAAGTATAGCGCTTCTTTATTTGCTGTCAACTCCCTACCTATTTCACCCAAGGCACTTGTTTGCCGTCTTTGATCACCTGGATCTCAACAGGAGTCGAGTTGACGGTGTGATCTGCAGTGAATGCGATAGTCGCATTCGGGGTCGTAAATGTGTGAGAGGCTATATAGGAAGCAACACCTTCTGTGCTCGTGCTGTTTGCAATGGCATTTGCCATCACATATATAGCATCGAACCATTTGTCAGATGACTTGCTGGGCTCTGAATTGTATTCATTACGATATAGGACCTCGAAGTCCTTACCGTAAATCTCCCAATTGAGTATCACCACACCCTCAATGAGGCTCTTGTCGTTAACACCCGCAAAGGCATCGAGGGCGCCGTTATAGGTTATGACCTTGGGAACGAACCCGAGCTCCTTGGAGCGCTTCAGGAAGTTCAGGGGGTCATCACCGAGCATGTCCAGGAATACAGCGTCGACGCCCTGACTCTTCAACTTGGCGACCGTGGTCCTGAAATCATTGCCGCCGATCTGAGTGTAGGAATCATCGATGACGCCTCCCTTGCCCAGCTCCTTCATGACCGTATCGAGTGTGCGCGAGATCTCATTGCCCCAGGCCGAAGTGAAATGGACGACGGCGAGCTTCTTCACGCCACTCGCTGCTAGGTATTCCTTGGCTACTCGAATCACCGTGCTGAAGTCAGTCATCATGACGAAACTCTGCTCGTTGCCCATAAATCCGCCGGGCATCCGAAAATTCTGCGGCGAAACAAAAGCCACCCGGTTGTTCAAGGCCAGAGGCTCGATTGGGATAGCCGAGAAATCAAAGACTCCGCCAACGACGCCTTGTACGTCATCTATAGAGACAAGCTTGTTATAAGCCGAGAGGGCCTGCTTGCCATCTGTGTGATCATCTTCTGTGACGGCCTCTACAAGTCGGCCATTGATACCGCCCTTGCTGTTGATCTCCTTCACGGCCAGATCGACTCCGTTCTTGGCGGCTTCGCCCCACGGCGCAGCACTACCAGTCAAGGAGTTGAGGATGCCGATTCTTATTGGATTTGCGTCATTCTGTGTCTTCGACCCCGAAGATCTGACGCCCCAAACGACAAGACTGATGATGACGATGGCGACGATTGCCCAAGTGATTTGTTTGTTCATAGTATTAGTGTAGCTTAATTGGCATATAATTCAACAACTTGCCAATATCTTACCTCGGTGCTATCTTTTGTCCATGATTCGGCGAAAAGCGAATGCTAGAGAAAACAACGGGGAACAGGGGCATTTTCTGGATATCTTCGGCCTGGCGGCCCCATCCAAGAAGATCCTTCTCGATATCATCAACCATGGCACTTCATCCGTGGCCGAGCTTTCTTCGCGGCTCAATATGCCCAAATCCACCATATACGACGGGGTCACTCCCCTCTTGGCCGAGAGCCTGATCAACGAATACAATGACGGACGCGGTAAGACATTTGGAGTCTCTGATCTTGACCAGCTTACCCGCGCACACGAGAAGAAGCTCACGGAACTCAAGAACGCTCAAGCGTCCTTGATCTCATTCGTGAAGGGACACAACAAGGTGGACTCAGTCGCCCGCCCCAAGGTCAAGTTCTATGCCGGCACGCTCGGGATCAAGCAGGCATTCAGGGACATGATGTGGGAGCGCGGCATCACCGAGACCCACATGCTCTGGGCCACACGCGACATGATCTCGATCGACGAGGATTTCTTCAAGTGGCACGGCACGCAACGCTTCAAGTACGACGTCTTCATCTACGCTATCGAGAAGCACGAGGACCGCAAGATCCAGGGTGACAAGAAGCATGAGTGGCTCAAGAATGACGCCAAGGACAACCTTGTGTCGGTCCGCTATCTACCCAAGAACGCCAAATGGAAGATGAACTTCTGGCTCTACGGCAACAAGTGCCTGTTTGCCTCCGGCGGCGCGGAAAAGATCGCCTTCACCGTGCACAGCAAAGAGTTCGCAGAGACTATGAAACTCCTGTTTGATAATCTGTGGGAGAATTCGAAGAAGTAACTACCGTTCCGACTTGCAAACCACTCATTCCCTTCCAGAGAGGTTTTTGATCATGGGTATAATCTTGTTATTTCACTTCCTCTGCTATGCCATCAGTATTGACCAGTCGTACAACCGCCTTACGCAACGGAAGATGTCCCTGTTCATCAAAATGAATCTGGCCGGAATACCCCTCAAACGCAGACATCTTCTGCATATAAGAGATCACTTCTGGAGAAGTTCGTGCCCCCGATCGCACAGCGTTGAGTATGACCGTCAACATGTCATATGTCGCAGCAGCACTTGGGGCCCCCACCTTCTTCCCAAACCTCTTCTCATATTTATCAGCAAATTCTGTGGAACGTTCTGCCGGAGCAGAATCAGCGAACAGCTGTCCGGGAAGAGCTTGAGGATAACGATCTTTTATCACCTCCGAGGTAGCACGGGAAGAGAATGTGCTTATAGGGACGATAATACCGCCCTGACGAGCCTGAGACAGAAATGCGCCATAAGCATCATCTTCCGCTATCGCTACATACACTTCATCTGGTTTGTCTGACTTAATCTTAGCGATAACCGTACGGAAATCACGCGTAGTTTGATCCAATCCCTGCTCGGATATGAAAGTCAACGTAGAGTACTTCGCCGCCTCTTCCTTAAACATCTCTAAATCTGCAAATGACCAAGCATTCTTCGAGTACACTACGGAAATTCTATTTAACCCTTTCTTTGCGAGATATGCGGCTAAGGCGGCATGTTCAGAACGATAACTTGGGCTAGCTGACCAGAAGTATGGTGGTTTGACAAACGGTATTTCCGCAACGATCCATGGTGAGATAAACGGAATCTTATTCCTGACAGCGATCGGAGCGGCAACCTCGCCAAACTCTGTCCACTCAGGACCAATAACCGCGATGACCTTGTCTATCTCTGTCATCTTGGTCGCTCCAGAAACAACGGCCTTGAGGTCAGATTGACCATCTTCTATGACAGTCTCGATCATACCCTCCGGTAAGTCTGCGTCTTCAATCGCCATGATAAATCCGTCTCTAGAAGCCTCTCCGGCAAAACCACCATAACCAGTTAGATTGAACAACCCGCCTATTTTTACTGGTTCATTTAGATTCAATCTCTCCGTCCCAGACGACCTTACGCCCCAGACGATGAGGCCAAGAATGATGATGATTACTACCAGGATCACGATGCCCCAGATGTATTTTTTATTCATGCCCAAAGCATATAAAAATTGCTGAAATTTAGCAAACCATAAAAATTCATAAGGATTTGAACCTTTCTTCATTAAAATTTGAACCTTTTTTGAAGATTATTTGAACACCCATTTGTTAGAGTAGCACGATGGACAAGGAATACATCAAAGATTTCAAGAAATGGGCGGCTTATGCCGAACAGATCAATAAGACCAATTTCGAGGACTTCTTCCACGAAAGAGAGGTCTGGTGGTGCGCCTTGGGCGTCAATATAGGCTCCGAACAGGACGGGAAAAATGATCTCTTCGAAAGACCTGTTCTTATCATCAAGAAGATAAGTAACGACCGCCTCTGGATAGTGCCTCTCACGAGCAAGATCAGCGACAGGAACCGAGGCATAACGACCAAAAGCACGGGAACGGAATCACACATAGTGCCATCGCAGATCAGAACTATCAGTAGCAAACGCCTACTAAGAAAGATAGGCCAAGTAAAAGAGATGGAATTCTGGAAGACCCTAATGATGCTGGCCTTCATGCTCCTACAAAATGTAAACTTGTCCGATTAAATTTCAAACCCCGCATCTCTGCGGGGTTCACGGCTTCCCTCTATCCAAAAGATTTATCTTAAGAAGGGTACCTCGGAGCCCGAAGGCCAGGGTGCCCATCATATTATCAAACCAGAAAGCCTTGTCAACCTCCACTACAGCTTATACTCCCCCACCAAGCCCTGCGGCCGGTAGAGCATCAAGAGGATCAGGATCACGCCGTAAGTGACCTGGCGCATCTGGGCGGCCACGTCGTCCGGGAAGCCCACGAAGCGCAGGATCTCAGGCAGGAGGATGAGGCAGACCGCCCCGATGATCGAGCCGCGGTTGTTGGCCAGGCCGCCCAAGATGATGATAGCCAGGATGAAGATGGACTCCATGAGCGCGAACGACGATGGGTCGATGAAGGTGATGTACGATGCAAAAAGCGAGCCGGCTACCGAAGCGATCATGGCGCCGATCACGAATATGGCCAGCTTGTACCAGAGCGTGCGATAGCCAAAAACGGCGATGGCTTCCTCATCTTCGCGGATGGCCTTGAGGACGCGGCCGAATGAAGAGTTGGTGATGTATTGGCAGACAAGGAAGATGACAGCCAAGATCACGACCGAGAGGATCAGGAACCAGAGATTCTCCGAGAATGTGAAGCCGAACAGGGACGGCCGAGAGATGCCAGGGATGCCGAGAGGGCCGCGGGTGAGCGACTGCCAGTTGAGGAAGATGCTGTAGACGATGATGTTGAAGCCAAATGAGCCCAGCGCGTAGTAGTCTTCCCGGAACTTGGAGAGCACGAAGCCGATCGCCAGGCTACAGACGCCGGTCACGAGCATGCCGAGGAGGAGCGACCAGAAGAAATTCATGCCCATCGAAGTGATGAGGATGGCGCTCGTGTACGCGCCCATGCCGTAGAAAGCCGCCTGCGTCACCGATAGGAGGCCGGTATAGCCGACCACGAGATTGAGCGACAACCCGAGGATGCCGTAGATGGCGATCAATATGGCGATGTGGATGAGGTATTCCAAGTTACTGATTATACAACACAAACTTCCCATCCTTCACCACCTTGAATACCGTCGGTTTGACGGCCACACCATCGGCATTGATCGTGATAGTGCCGCTCACTCCTTTGTAATCCTTGATCTTGTGAATCTCTGAGCGGATGCAATCGGTATCATTACCGCACTTCTTCATCGCCGCTACCTCGATGTGCAAGGCATCATAGGCATTCGAGGCGAAGACATCTGGCTGTACCTTGTAGACTTCTTCAAACGACTCTCTAAAGGCCGAATAGTTCGCGCTTAGGATCGCCGGATCAGCCGAGGAGATGATGAAGCCCTCCGCAGCAGGGCCAGCCGCACTCAAAACCGTCGGGTCTTCGTTCTGGTAATTGCCCACTATAGGGATATCCAGGCCCTGATCCCTCGCCTGCTTGATGATAGTTGCTAAGGCGCCAGTCAGTTGCGTCACGAAGATGACGTCTGGGTTGCCGACTTTGATCTTGGCTAGATTTGTCTTGAAGTCCATCACATCGAGATTGGTCATCTCATCGGCGACGACAGTCCCGCCCAGTTCTTTGAACCTGGCGCTAGTGTACTTCGTATAGTCTTTGCCGAATTGGGTATTGTAATAGATGAAAGCGGCCTTCTTGGCTTTGAGGTCGTTGACCGCGAACTCCGCAATAGTTTTGGCATTGTCACGGACGGCAAAGTTCGGAGAGAAGAAGTATTGCTTGCCCAGAAGATCATCGACGTTCGCTGCTATTTCGACGGAGATCACTTTTGCCGGCTCTGTGATGACCAGGGCAGGAACTATACCGACGGCGCAGAACTGGTTGATGATCGTGATCTTATCGATGTTGATGAGCTTCTGGACGGCCGAGGTGATCTCTTTCGGCAAGCAAGCATCTTCGTAGACTATCTCGACTTTTGTTCCGTCCTTAGCTTCGATGTCGGCCCGAGCCGCCTCGAGACCGTTCTTGATCTTCTCGCCTATGGAGGCGTAGTTGCCTGTCAGAGGAATGGCGGCAGCGACCCTGATTGTGCCCTCAACAGGTTTGCTGCGCCCGAATAGGGCGATGATCACTACTATGATGATTACTACTAATATGGTCCAGATGATTTTTTTGTTCATGTTATTGATTATTCCAACGCAGTTACCCTATTCAATACTCCTCCCTTGATCTGGTATAGCGCCGTGGGGAAGAGCGTCCTGCCATCAGCCGTAAACTCTACTAGACCAGAGACTCCTTCGTATGAAGTCCTAGTCCTGAAATCTTCCAACACACTCTTGGGGTCGCTATCCTTGGCTATAGAGGAGAGCAGCAAACTGACCGCGTCATACGCATGGCCTGAAGGCATGCCGGGCTTGGTCCCATATCTCTTTTCGAACTTTTCGCTGAAACCAGACTGATAACGGTCCGGATTGATAGCCAACATCTCGGATACGAAGTTCTTTGTCTCCCCCGCTAGATATTCGTCGATTTCGATGCTGAAGAGCTTGCCCTTGTACTGCTGTTCGCCGATCGCCTTTGTAGCATTCACATACTGCATATACGTTGCGACGAAGACTGCTTCGGGTTTGCCCGCCAAGATCTTGGTGACTGGCAGTCTCACATCCGAAGCGTCGATCTGCACTGTCTCATGCGCAAGCACCTTCACACCAGCTTCCTTCATCTTCTTCTCAAACTCGGCGCCAACCGAGCTTTCCCAGCCATCGGCAGAATTGATGATCGACACAGTCTTGAATCCTTGTTTGATCACATAATCAGCGATGCGATCAGTCTCGATCATGGCATCCAACCACATAAGAAGAGGGTTCTTTAGATTGGTCCTGTTTTCTCGAGAGAAGTACCCAGGTGCGATGACAGGAAGACCCTTCTTCTGGATGAGCGGATCGATAGCTGCTAACTCATGTTGGAACAATGGGCCAACGATGAAGTCGACCTTGTCCAAAGAAGTCAGCTTGTTGAATACAGAGACGGCTTCTTTGGCGTCAGTCTTGGTATCACCGTAAATGACAGCGACTGGCTTGTCCGGGTGGGCGGCATTATATTCCTCGAAAGCGATGTCTGCCCCCTTCTTGGCATTCTCGCCCCAAGCCGCACCATCTCCCGTAAGCATGAACATCACGCCGATCTTGATCTGACCATCATCGGCAGACTGATTGCTGTTTCTAACGCCAGCAATAATAAGTATGATTATGATGACTGCGACGATTGACCAAACTGCTTTCTTATTCATGATAATTGGTTAATTCACTTAATAACTACAAATTCCTGACCGTCCCATTTCTTGACGACTTGAACCACATCGAATGAACCGTCTCCATTGTAGATATAATTCCCTGCTACCCCAGAAAAGCTATTTTTCAAATACTTCATGATGCTCTCTCTAGAGACATCCGGCTGATTCGCAACAGTGGCCAACTGAGTGATGGCATCATATATATAATCTCCGGCGATCGTCGGATATGAAGCATACTTGGCATAATAATTGTTTATAAATGAGACATTGTCATTGCTAGCAAACAATTGATCGTCCATGCCACCCGCGGCTGCTTTGATCTGGTCCACGATCTCGAAGGTCGGCCCGCCGACCAAGGGAGCATTGAGAGAAAGATCTTTGGCCTGTTTGGCAAACACTCCTGTTTGAGGAGAGATGTAGACAACAACCACATCGGGTTTGGCAGACCTGATCTTGGTTATTGAGGTCTTGAAATCATTCTCGCCCTTCGCTACTGATTCGTCTGCAACAATGGTGTATCCCCTTTCCGGCAACATCTTTGCAAGGGCATCGTGCACGGATTTGGGACCATCTGATTGATTCCATACCATGGCGACTTTATGATATTTACCCTTGAGGAGCAGATTCTCGATCGCAGCTGCCTGAGCTTCTGGACCCAGCATGTATCTGATGACCCACTGCTTGCCAGAATTGATATCCGTAGAATTGCCGAGTCCAATCATCGGTACGGAGTTCTTCTCTGCAATATAGGAAGCGGCCACTGATGAAGGCGAGCTATAGGTCACGAGTGCATCTACCTTATCTACATCGATAAGTTTCTGTGTGACTAATACCGTCTGCTTGGGATCAAGCTGGTCATCTCCATAGATGAGCACAATCTTAGCTTGTTCACTTGGGGAAAGTTTGGATAACGCCAAGTTTACAGAGTTTTTCGAAGCTTCCCCGAGTGCGGCAGCTGGACCAGATAGTGGTAAAACTATTCCGATCTTAAACGGCGTGCTTGCAGGCAATATGCCCTGTTTCGATCGGGTAGCGAAGATAACAATCAACACTATCACTACTATTCCCACTATTATCCAGATGGTCTTGTTCTTATTCATACTGATTACTTAACCATATCTACAACCCACTCCCCACCTACGATGTCGCCATTCGAGTCGAACTTGTATTCATGGGAGAGGCCTTTGTAGTTGGTCTTTGTCCTCAGATAATCAGCGAGCGGCAACGAACCCTTGTTCTCGATGGCATCGACGAGGAGCATGAGTGAATCATACGCGGTGTCAGCATAGGCAGACGGCTTCTGGCCATAAACGCTCTCGTATTTACTCGTGAATGCCTCCGACGTCTTTGGAGCAAGGACGTAGACTTTGTTGCTAAAATTGAATCCATCGGGGTTGGCTCGGAGTACTCTGCCAAGACTCGTCGAGATCGACATGATGTCCTGAGTCATACCCAACTCACGTATCTTCTTGAACATCACGGCCACTCCATCGTCGCTATCCACTTCCATGAAGAGGACGTCGGCCTTTGACGCCTTCATCTTTGTCAGGACCGTAGGCAGAGTCGATGCTTCTTGCCCAAAGACAAGGGTATCAGTGAATACTATACTCGCACCAACCGAAGCAGCAGCCTCTCTCACCGCTTTCTCAACCGTCGAATACCACGAGCCCTGATTGGAGACGATGGCGATGCTCTTCTTGTCATTATCCTTCAACCATTGAGCTAGCGCCGGCACGAGCTGATGGACCTTGATTGTGGTAAAGAAGGCATATGGGCTCTTGGCACCGACATACTCCGAAGTATTAGCAGGCATGACTGTTACGAGGCCGAGCTGATCAGCGACTGGGACGCCGGCATCAGCCAGGAAGCTCCATGTCGGACCGATGAGAGCTTGCGCCCCCTTCGCGGCGAGAGCACGGATGGCACTCACTGTGCCCTTGCCATCTGTCTGGTCGTCCTGATAGATGATATCGACATTCACCCCCTTCTTGGCGAGATCGGCTTTTGCCATCTCAAGGCCATTCTTGATACTCTCCCCATCCTGCACCGCGGCACCGGAGAGAGATAGCGGGGCTCCGATAACTATAGGCTTTCCAGTAATTACTTCAAAAGGCTTCTTATTTGAAACATTCGAGATTGTTAAAGCAATGAGTACTATGATAACTACGGCAACTATTCCCCAAACAGCTTTTTTATTCATGTTAATAGTTTAATTTATAGTAAATAAAATCCTACCACATCACCTCTTCAATATCCCCTGCGGCCTGAACAACAAGAACAGAATCAAAACGCCGAAAGCGATGGCGTCTTTCCATTCACCGGAGATCTTCCAGATGCCGAAATTCTCGATGAAGCCGAGTAAGAATGCGCCGAGGACGCCGCCGTAGATGTTGCCGATGCCGCCGATGATCGAGGCGATCACGCCCTTCAGAAGGAGCGACAGGCCCATGGTCGGTTCGATGCCGGTGTCGAAGCCGACGAGGATGCCGGCCAAACCGGCAATGCACGAACCGATGAAGAAGACCCAGCCGATGACCTTGGGCGTATTGATGCCGACAATCTTGGAGACTTCCTCATCGTCGCCGACTGCCTTGACTGCCCTGCCGAACATCGTGTACTTGAGGAGGAGCGCCATGCCGGCCATGATGATGAGGCCCGAAGCCAGCATCACGAGCTGGATGTGGGTGATCACGCCGCCACCTATGGAGTAGACCGACTCCGCGCCGGCCGAGCGCGAGAGGGTTTGGAATTGGCTGGTGAAGAGGATGGCCACGACGGCTTGGAGGGCCGTGAATGCGCCGAGCGAGCCGACCAGGAGCACCATGCCGGAGGATTTGCGGGCCCGAAGCGGCGCATAGACCAGGCGGTATATGAGGAAGCCGATCAGGCCGGACATGAGCACGCCGGCCGGGATCGCGATATATATAGGTACGCCGAGCATCTTATAGAGCCAGAATACGCCGTAGCCGCCGACGGCCGTGAGCGCGCCGTAGCCGAGGTCGAAGAATTTGACCGTGCCGTAGATGAAGTTGAAGCCGAGGGCCACCAGCGTGTAGATCGCCCCGGCGATGATCGAGTTGACGATGAGTTGGGGGACGATGTCCATGGATGAGTGGCTCTAGTATAGCCATTTCCCTGCCGCGCGGGCAAGGGCAGCGCCCTTCATGGAAACTTGAACAAATATTCATGAATATTTGAACTTTTCTTGAATGTTTCTTGAACCCTCCCCTGTTATGGTTTGAGAATGCAAGATAATTACGAGTTTCTCTTGAAGAAAAGAAGGGATTGGTATTTTAAACTCGGTTCGAGATTCTATGAATGCGTCAATGCTGATGTGGTCTTTGACGCATCCGGATTTCGTCATCTGACCTACAATGGTTACGGGAACCCCAGAAATAAATCCGATCAATTACGAAGACTGCATCTTATCACTCATGCCCCAACAGTTTTGGAAATTGGATCTATGATGCAACGAAACAGAAATGGCGATTTGTTTTACGCTGTCAGTGCAAAAGTTAAAGGAATAAACATCACTGTTATTTTGAAAGACTTACAAAAATATTTACTTTTCTGGAGCGTCCAGTAAACAAAAAAGCCCTCACAAAAAGAGAGCTCTTTTGGTATACCCGCTGTCAGTATTAAGAGCTTGCGCTCTGACTTAACCGAGCCGGGGTGTTACCCCACGGGTATAGGACAATTCTACTCCTTCCAAACTTTGGATGTCAAGAGGATTTTTGTTTTGGAAATAAAAAACCGCCCCCAAGGCTAGGCAGCGGTTCGATCTCAAGTGGCTTTGACGGCGAGATGGGTGAAATTCTTGCCGAGAGTCTCCTTGGTAAGCCAGATGGCTCCCAAAGTTGCGAGCGCTACACCCGGTAAGCGCCAGAGAGCCATCTCTTCATGGTTGATGAGCCAGGCCCCGAGGATTGATATCGGGGTCGAGCTATAGAGGAGCGTGCTGGCTCTGGCCGTATCCATCTTACCTAGCTTGTCGAAGGGTATGATGCTCGCATACATATAGAGCACCGACATCCCACAGAACAGTAACAGGGTCACGGCCGGGATGGCGGCGAACTTGATGGGGCTAAGTGGTAGCCCGAGGCTATAGACGGAAATGCCGGCGAGTATAGTCGCGGAGACTCCATACCAGAAGCATTTCTCCGAGACGGTAGTCGACTCCGGGCACTTGCCCCAGAGGTCGAAGCCCCAGGCGCTCGTCAAGATACAGGCGATGGACCATGCGAGTCCCGACAGGCTGAAGCTACCGTTCGACGGCGCGACGGATATCGCGCAGCCGAGGATGAGACAGGCGGCCGACAGGATCACGGTCTTGGAAGGCTTGTGGCCGTCGAGAAACGAGATAGCGATATTGACCGCCGGCACGAGCGTGAGCATGACCACCACCGGATTGACCCTCCAGGCCTGGAGTGCTCGGAAGAAGCAGATACTCGAGAGGCCCAGCAAGAGGCCGGCCCAAAATATCTTCCAGTTGACCGGATAGACTTTGCCGAGAGCGATAGCATATGCCGCGGCAGCTACACAGGCGCTCCTCACGAAAAGCATCTCCTCGGGAACGAGCTGGTCCCCCAAGACGCCGCCCTTGGCGGCCATAGCAGTCGTGACCGTGCCGGCAAGGCAGGCCATGACGATAGCGGCAAAGCCGATCCGATGGGACCGGGTATCACCGTAGAATGTATCTTTCATGGGCGATACCCTCCTTGTTGTTAGAAATTTCTATGAGCGCGCCGGTATGGCGTTCTCTGATTTGACACTACTACAGAAATGTAGAGTTGTACAGATGCTGAGCTTATGGGTTGATCGTCACCGGCTTGCCGTCCTTGATCATGCGCACAACGGCTTTGGAAGCCACGAATCCGTCGGAATCTATACTCAAGTTGCCCAGAGCCCCTTGCACGTCCTTGATCGTGTGCAACTCCCTGATGAGTCCTTGCGATGAGAGTGGTGAACCGGAGCTGGCCTTCTCCGCGGCTATCGCAATGAGATGGATGACGTCATAAGCATTACCCGCTCCAAGAGATGGTGACTTATCGTATAACCCAGTATAGGAATCATTGAAGGTACCAGTCGCATCTGCGGCATTGACATACCAGAGGCCTTCGTATACTTCCGGATGATCGCTCTGTTCAAATGATTCGATAGAGGTGATCGGTGTCGTGATGCCGGCATCCCTCATCTGCTTGACGAGGATCTCCATCTCAGGACTGAAAGCCTCTAACATATAGATATCGGGGTTGGCAGCCTTGGCCTTCGCGATGAGCGTGCGGAAATCCGTAGTCCCGAAGTCAAATATCTGCTCACTGACAACCTTGACGTTAGTACTACCGATATCCTTCTTAAAAGAATCGATAACAGCTGTGACACCCTGGATCTTCGCTCCGAAGATCGCCACCTTGCTATATCCTCTCTTCACAAGTTCCGGGACAAAGACCTTCGTCTCCTCATATGGTGGCGTCCAATGGATGAAATTGTAATCACCCTTCGCAACATTCGGATCTGATGCTATGCCGAAATGGACAACCTTGGCCTGTTCAGCTATCGGATTGACGACATTTCCAGCCGAGGAGGCTATCGTCACTATGGCCGAGACATGATCGATATTGATGAGCTTGTTTGCTGCGCTAGCAGTCTTCTTAACGTCGAATGAGTCATCTTCGACGATGACCTCGTATCTCAAACGACCGTCCGGCCTGGCAGCCAATTCCTGCGCAGCCATGAGAGCAGCATTCCTTATCCCTTCTCCCAAGAAGGCCACATTACCAGTGAGTGGTGCGATGACGCCGATCTTAACTATCTCCTGTTCCATAGAGTCCGGAGAATTGCTTGCTTTATACCCCCACACGATGACCAGAGCTATGATGATGAGTGCCGCGATGGTCCACTGAGTCTTATTTTGCATGACGGTTGATTACTTGATAGACATCTACTCGATTGGCACTGCCTTGCCATCGACGATCTTCTGGAAGACGAAGCCGACTCCCACGACATTACCATCATCATCGAAGGAATAGGTCCCTATCGTTCCGGGGTAATCCTCCAGAGCATACAGATAATCCTTGATCAGAGTCGTATCCTCACCATATTTGGCTATGCCATCCGCAAAGATGTGGAGGTTGTCGTAAGCCGCACCGACATAATAAGGATAATCGGCGTCTTTACCGAACATCGCCTTGTAAGCAGTGAGGAGCTCCCCTCCCCTGCCTTCAGCAGACAAGCCGGGGGCAACACTGACGATCATACCCTGCACAGCCGCGCCGGCGGCCATCACCTGGGCATCTATGAATTCAGAAGCGATAAACTGCGCAGTGATACCTGTAGTGCGAGCCTGTTGGGCAAGCCTGATGAGATTGGCTGGAGATTGGGGGTTGAGGAAGATCACATCTGGCTTGGCTGTCTTGAGCTTGAGGAGTATTGAACGGAAATCTGTTGATTCAGAATTGTAAGTCTCATCGGCGACTAACTGGATCCCTTTGACGTTCAGTTGGTCAACAAAGCTCTTCTTCAAAGACTGTGAGTAGTCAGTCTGTTCAGAGATAGCCGCTATCCTCGTAAAATGTTCGGCTGCATAATCAGCCAACGAAACGCCGCGATCGGCATCATTGGGAGCATTTCTGAAGACATAATCTCCGGCATTGGATACATTGGGGCTCGTCGCGCCGGGAGAGATGGATAGGACTTTTGCGGCCTCCAAGATTGGCGCCGCCGCCAGCACTTCTCCGCTGCAAATCCCGCCAATGATGAAATGCACCCCATCCATACTAATCATCTTTTGAGCGACAGAGACTGCTGTCGGCCCGTCGCACTTGCCGTCTCCATAGAACACCTGGATCTTCCTACCCTTGATACCACCAGCATCATTTATCTCCTTTTCCGCAAGTCTAACCCCATTGGCGACCGGCTCTCCAACTCCTGCGGCATCGCCAGACAGTGGCCCGATGAATCCAATCTTGATCGGACCGGTCTCTGATGGCCTCTTGTTCGAAACTGCTACGATTATTAGAATAACGACGACTATTCCCACGATCCACCAAATTGATTTCTTCATTATTTTATTGGTTCAAACTCACCATTTATAATCTTGCCCCAACTAAGGTCGACACCAACCACATCACCTTGTTTGTCAAAGCTGAACTTACCTATCACACCATCATAGTCTGAGACTTGTTCTAGCCTCTCCCTTATCTTATCGGTATCCATCCCAACTTCTTTGATCGATTGCGCCAACAGCATCATCTGGTCATAACCACCACCGGAGTAGAATGGATAACTAGGTTTTTGATTATATTTCGCTTCATATTTGGCAAGGAATGCGGCCGAGGTGGGATTGTTTGGATTTAGGGTTGGCACATCCAACAGAAGTGTCCCCTCTACGGCTGGACCGGTCTTCACGAAATCTGGTCCCGTAAAGAAGTACCCGTAGAATTGTGTTTTAATCCCTAGTTCTCTAGCCTGCTTCGCTATCGCTGCAGCATTGCCTCCTGCTTGAGCATTGATGAGGAGGGTGTCCAGGTTTGACTGCTTCACCTTGGCTATAATAGATCGAAAATCTTTTACATCTGACTTGAATGTTTCCGAGGCAGAGACAACGCCACCTATAGTAGAGTACTCCTTGGCAAAGACATCTCGAATAGAGGTCGCGTATTCAGTGTTCTCGGTTATTACAGCCGCCTTCCTGAACCCATCAGCAAAAACTCTTGATGCCATCGTCTTACCCGCAAAGACATCGCTTGGCCAGGTACGGAAGATATATTGTCCTGCATCAGTTATGGCTGGACTGGAACCCTGCGCAAATATTATCGTTTTTGTTGCCTCGGAGATTGGTGCCACAGCTAGGACTTCCCCGCTGCAAGGAAAACCAATGATGATGTTCACCTTATCTATGGATATAAGCTTCTGTGCGGCAGAAGCGGCAACCTTGCCATCTGAACAAGCGACATCCTCCTGTATCAGTTGGATCTGTCTACCATTAATTCCGTTGTCATTATTTATTTCTTCGACCGCAATCTGTACACCATTCCTGACAGATTCACCGTATATGGCAGTATTACCTGAAAGTGCTCCGATGAATCCAATCCTGATCGGCCCGGTCTCGGTAGGCTTCTTGTTAGAAGCAACAATAATCAGTATGACCACGATTACGATGCCCACAACCCAAATGATTGATTTTTTCATAGACTAATATAAACATCCCCCGCTGTATGTGGCAATCCCCAGCTTCTCCCCAGTGTTATCACCGTATTTACAGAAGAAGTGAGGCAGTAATAGGGTGAAGAGAACTTGCGAGCGCGACTGGCGCGAGCACGAGGAATTTCTCAGCAGGCGATCCAGCAGGATCGTGCAAAGCTAAATATCCGTGTCTCTGAACCCTATTACTGTCTCACTTACTTAAAATACTCCGGCGTATTCTCCCCCATCCACTGCAGCTGTTCCTTCATGACCGCGGCGGCGCCGATCAGGTTGTGGACCGAGCCATGCTCCATGATGACCACGAAGGCATAGCGTGGGCTCTTGTACGGCCAGAAGCCGGTGATCAGCGAGTTGACGTTGGCCTTGGAGACGCCGAGTTCGGCGGTGCCGGACTTGGCGGCCACTTCGACATATGGACTGTTGAGAGCTCCGCTCGTCCCCTCCTTGACGCCGAGCCGCATCCCTTCATGGACGACATCGAAATACTTCTTGGGCAGATCGAGCGTCCGTTCCACATGAGGACCGTCGCCCACGAGGACCGTCGGGATGAGCAGAGTCCCTTCGTTGGCCATGGTCGCCATGGCGCGGACGATCTGCACCGGCGTGACTTGAGTGCCATATTGACCGATGACCGAGTGATAGGTATTGCCGAGATACCATCCTTCCTTGAAGGTAGCGAGCTTCCATTCCGGAGTTGAGAGCACCCCGCGCGGTCCGGTCGTGAAGGAGCTCGGGATCGGCTGGCCCAGGCCGAACATGGTGAAATATTTGTTGATATTGGTGATACCGAGACCCTTCTGATCCTTATATCCTCCGCCCACGATATAGAAATACGCGTCCGATGATACGGAGATGGCGTGGCGCAAGTCGAGCGCGCCGTGATTCTTCCAGTCCCGGAAGATATTCATGACTGTAGGATCATACGGATTGGGTACGGAGATCGACCCGGTAGTGACAATGACAGTAGACGGGTCGATGATGCCTTCGTTCAGGACGCCCATGGCCACATACGGTTTGACGACCGAGCCCGGAGTATATAACCCATCGACTGCGCGGTCCAAAAAGAGCAGATCCTTGTTGGCGAGCTCCGCCCTGACGGCCGCCACATCAGTCTTGTCGGACATCACCTGCGGCTTGTACTCCGGATAACTGGTCAGAGCCAAGAGCTCTCCGGTCGTCACATCCATGATCACTCCGGCACCGCCGGTGAAGCCGTATTGGCTGGCGATATCCCCGATGCTCCGATAGAGAGCGGACTGCACACGACTATCGATAGACAGGGTGATGGTCGCGCCGGACAAAGGCGGCCTCACCACGCTCTCGGAGATGACCTTGCCGCGCGCGTCGACTTCGACCAGGCGCGAACCGTTCTGACCGGTCAGCCGTTCATTGAAATATTTCTCCGCGCCATCGACACCCTCGAAGTCGTCGCGATAGTAGAAGCCGTTCTTGTCCTTGGTCGGATACTGAACATAGCCGAGCGTATGGGCCAGGCCGGTGGTCGTGGCGTATTCCCTGCGCGGCACGGTATCTTCGAGGAAGCCGCCGATCGTGGTGGTCCCGATGTCAGCTGTAGGCGCATTCCAAACAAGCGACACGCCATTGCGGTCGAAGATCGCCCCACGGCTGGCGAAGATTGGCACAGGGCGCAAGAGGTTGTTCTGGCTCTTGATCCGATATTCGTCGCCGTGGACGACCGAGAGGTTCAGGGCCTGGATGATGAAGACGGCCGCCACGACCATGAAGAACCCCACGGTCGTGTAGAGCATGCCGCGCGAGATCGGCCGCTCGAGCCGACCCTCGAACTGGTCGGTATCAAATCGCTGGATATTGCTCGCGTCGAGGAGGATCTCATCCGGATCTATTTCACGGCCCCTTTTCATGAAGTGATGATAGCACACAAGCTGTCTCACGCCCTCGCTTGTTGCTATAATAGCCCCATGTTCAATCTGAACTTCGTCTATGCCCTCGCCGCCGGCATCATCCCCTCTCTCATCTGGCTATTCTTCTGGACACGCGAAGACCACGAGCAACCCGAGCCGCGTTCCCTCCTGGCGGCTTGTTTCATCGGCGGGATGATCGCCGTGATCGCCTCCATCCCGATCGAACAGATGATCGCCGGCATCACCAGCGACCCTTCTCACCGCTATATCTTCTGGGCGATCACCGAGGAGGTCCTCAAGTTCATCGTCGTCGCCATCGTGGCCCTGCGCACCCGCTCCTATGACCAGCCGATCGATGCCATGATCTACTTCATCACGGCCGCTCTCGGCTTCGCGGCGCTCGAAAATGCCCTCTTCATCCTGGGGCCGCTCTCCGGCGGCAATATCGTCGGAAGCCTCGTCACGGGCAATATGCGCTTCATCGGCGCCACCCTCGTCCACGTGGTCAGCTCGGCCTTGATCGGCTTCGGTATGGGGCTATCCTTCTACCGTGGGAAGCTAGCCAAGTTCGCAGGATGGTTCGTCGGGCTCGGAGCGGCTCTCTCCCTCCACATCTTCTTCAACCTAGCCATCTCGAACGCCGACTCGATGGATACCCTTCGGACCTTCGGTTGGATCTGGGGAGCGGTCGTCGTCCTCATCGTGCTCTTCGAGGAGGTCAAGGTCGTCCGGCAAAATCCCGCGCCGTGAGCCGTCAGCGACGGTTGCAGTCTCGATGGCTACTAGCTATAATTACAATCCATTAATCAGCCCGCGTATACAAAAATATGAGCAAAGAAAAAAGATCTTTCTTCGAGCGTTTGACCGGAGCGGTGCGCATGGATGAAGGGGTCGAGACTGAGCCAGTGCCCATGCATCGTCCGATGAATGGCGAAAAGGCCCCGGCCGCGCGTGGCGCGAAGAAGCCCACTGACGGCGCCGACTCGAACTGGATCGACGAAGAATCAGAGAGGGATGCCGAGCTCACCGTCGACGTATACCAGACGCCTGATATGGTGGTGGTCAAGAGTATGATCGCCGGCGTGCGTCCGGAGGATCTCGATGTCTCGATCACCCGCGAGAGCGTCACTATCCGCGGCAAGCGCGAGGAGGAGAGGGTCTCTGATAGCGATGATTATCTTGTCCGCGAGCTGTATTGGGGATCATTCTCCCGTACTGTCTCCCTGCCGGAGGAGATCGACGTCGATGAGGCCGAAGCGGTAGAGAAGCACGGCCTGCTCATCCTGAAGTTGCCTCGGCTGGACAAGAGACGCCAATCCAAGCTCAAGGTCAAGACGGTGTGATACAATTATCCGGCAAGGCAAATTTTATATATTTAACACAAGCATGGTCATGAAATACCACAAATCACGAGGATTCACCCTGATAGAGCTCTTGGTAGTGATGTCGATCGTCAGTGTGCTCTCATCTCTCATCATCGCTTCGATGAGCGCCGCGCGCAACCAGGCTAAGAATGCACGGATGATCGAATCAGTCGGTCAACTCCGCAATCTATTTGAACAAGGTTGGAATGGAAATTCGTACACTGATTTTGCTTACGCGTCAGATGCCGGCTCAATGGGTTTTACGTCGGTCGTCGCTACTAACAGCTTCACCAACCCGAAGATCACAAGCACCATCAATGACATTCTAGCCCAGAACGGCGGAGCTTATGGTGGAGGCACATACTCCTTTGGCACGGACGGCTGTACCCCGGGAAGCCCGGCATATTTAACAATGATCAATGACGGGGGGTATGATATAAACGGCCTGACAATCTATGTATCCCCTGCCTGCGGTCCGGTCAAGAGCTATGCCATATATTCATCCAAGATACCTCTCAAACTGACATATTTCTCACCGATAGAGGTCGCTTATGCGAACGCGCTGCCGACGCACCTTGCTCCAAATGAAATGTCTGGGTATTTCTGTCTTGACTCATCCGGCAATAGCATCAAGACCAACGACGGCTGGATTCCCGGCTATACTGGAACATTTCCCGACTCTTACACGACCAAAGATGTCACCGACGGCAAGTGTCATTAATTTGAGCGCTAACCAACATGAACAAAAAAGCGGCAAGAAGGCCGCTTTTTTGATGTCAAATTATCGCAGTGCATTAAATATCCAGATTCGCCAGTTTGGCGTTGGATTGGATGAATGATTTCCTGGCCGGCACATCGTCGCCCATGAGCATATCGAATACCTTGTCGGCCTCCTGGCCGTCCTCGACTGTGACCTGCTTGAGAATACGTTTCTCGGGATCCATGGTAGTTTCCCAAAGCTCTTCGGCATTCATTTCGCCGAGACCTTTGTAGCGTTGGATGGAGATTTTGTTGCGGCCTTTCGGCGACAGCAGGTCCTCTGCTCGCTCGTCGGCTTCGCCTCCTCCTTGCAGAGGACTGCTCTCACCTGCGGCCGCAAGCAACCTCTCCCTGTCCTCTTCTAGCCCATCGTCCTCGACGATCAGGGCCTGATCGGCGTCTTTGCCGAGCGCCTTGACCTTGGCGGCTTCATCATAGAAATACATGATCTCCTTGCCGCGCTTGACCTTGTAGAGCGGCGGCTGGGCGATATAGACATGGCCAGCATCGAGGAGTGGGCGGAAATAACGATACAGCAGTGTCAGGATGAGAGTACGGATATGGGCGCCGTCCACATCGGCATCGGTCGCCAGGATGATCTTGTGATAGCGCAGGTTGGTGATATCGAAAGTGTCGCCGATGGCAGTGCCAAGAGCCAAGACTAGATTCTTGATCTGCTCGCTCCCGAGCATGCGGTCGAGACGAGCGCGCTCGATGTTGAGGATCTTGCCGCGCAGAGGCAAGATAGCCTGGATACGGCGGTCGCGCCCCTGCTTGGCTGTGCCGCCGGCCGAATCTCCCTCCACGATGAAGAGTTCCGACTCGGCCGGGCTATCCGACTGGCAGTCGGCGAGTTTGCCGGGAAGTGTCATGCCTTCGAGGGCGCCCTTACGGAGGACCGAGTCCTTAGCGGCTTTGGCGGCTTTCCGGGCCTTCATGGCTAGGATGACCTTGCCGACGATCTGCCTGGCATCATCCGGATTCTCCTCCAGGAATGTCGCGAGCGCATCGCCGAAGACCGTATTGACGGCGCTCTGCGCCTCGGTAGATCCCAATTTGGCCTTGGTCTGCCCTTCGAACTGGATCTCACGGAGCTTGACCGAGATGATGGCCGTCAGGCCTTCGAGAGCATCATCTCCGGTGAAGGCTTCCTCGCCTTTGGCTAGGTTGTTATTCTTGGCGTAAGTGTTGAGTGTGCGGGTGAGAGCGGTCTTGAAGCCGGTCAGGTGCGTGCCGCCTTCGGGATTGTGGATGTTGTTGGCGAAAGCCATGATATGCGGTGCCACGTCATCGGAATACTGCAGAGCCACCTCGACGGACTCCACGCCCTCAGCCTTCTTCTCCACGTAGAAAATATTCTTGTGGATGGGACTAAGTAGGCTATTGGTGAACTTGACCAATGAGACTAGACCGCCCTCGAAGAAGAAGGTATATGACGGAGCATCCACCCCCGTCTCGCGGATATAAAATAGGCTATCATCCTGGCCGAATGTCGCCACCTGCTCGCGGGCATCGATCACGCTGATGCGGAGACTTTTGACCAGGTAGGCCTGCTGGCGCATATGAGTGACTACGCGCCTCCAGTCAAAAACGACCCCTTCCTTGAATATAGTGGGGTCCGGCTCGAAAGTGGTGATAGTACCGTGGAGCTTGGAGGAATCGATCTTCTTGACGGCTGCCTTGCGCTTGCCCTGCGAATATTCCTGCGTGTAGATGCCACCGTCGCGATGGACGATGACCTTGGTATAAGTCGAGAGCGCGTTGACCACCGAAGCGCCTACGCCGTGAAGACCGCCGGAGACTTTGTAGCCGCTGTCTTCCCCGCCAAATTTGCCGCCGGCATGGAGCTGGGTCATAACCATCTCGAGGGCCGAGAGCTTGGACTGCTTGTGAGTGTCGACCGGGATGCCGCGGCCGTTGTCTACGACGCGCACGCGGTTGCCGGGCAGGAGAGCGATCTCGATGTCATTGGCGAAGCCGCCCATGGCCTCATCGCGGGAGTTGTCGAAAATCTCGGTGATGAGATGGTGGAGTCCGTCCGGTCCGGTCGTGCCGATATACATGCCCGGACGCTTGCGGACCGGCTCGAGCCCTTCGAGGACAGTGATGGAAGAGGCATCGTACGCGCCCGAAGAGGCCTCCTTGACGGAGGTCTTTTTGGCCTTGGTTTCTTTGGATTTTTCAGCCATAAAATGAAAAAGCCCCTTCGCTTTTACCTATGCATTATAGCAGTAATCATACGTCAATGCACGCCCAAAAACAGCAAAAGTACGGCCTCACTAAGCGCTATATTTGTACACATTGCTTATCCACCGTTATCTCAAAACCGCCTTCAATTCCGACTGCGTATTTCCTCTGATCTTATTCTGGATAACATTTACCTCTTCATTGGTCAGCGTCCTCTCCGGCGAGCAATAAGTGATCCTGAATGTGTAGCTCACCTTGCCCGGGCCGAACTTCTCGTCATTCTCGTACCTGTCGAGGAGCTTCACCTCTTCGATGAGGTTGGCGGCGTAGTCGCGTACGATCTCGAAATAATTATTCAAACTGACGCTCTTATCCACGATGAATGATATATCGCGCGTGGTAGACGGATATCTGCTGACTTCTTTGTATTTGCTGTTGATATCCTTGAACTGACTAGTGATGCGCGGATCTTCCGACCAGAGGATGCGGATATCCGGGATCCCCATCTTGATCATCGCCAGACGATCGCCGAAACCGAAGGCCCAGCCGTTGTAGACTTCCGGATCAAGGCCAAAATTCTTCAGGACTTGCGGATGCACGAGCCCGGCGCCATTGACCTCCAGCCAATCGCCGTTGAACTTGATATCCATCTCCACGGACGGATCCGTGAATGGGAAAGCGTCGACGAGGAACTGATATTCGATATCTTTGCCGAATATGCCCTTCGCCATATCGATCTGCACTTCCTCGAGATCCTTCAGGGTGATGACTTTCTTGGACTTTTTGCAAACATAGAGACCGTCGATCTGGTGGAAGGCCGGGAAATGATGCCGATCAATCTCATCCTTCCGGTAGACGATGCCGGCCGAGAGGCACTTCACTTCCCCTTCGCGCTCTAGCTTGGCCAGGATGTTCTGATCCTTCAGATAGAAAGACCACATGACAGTCATCTGGGTGCGTAGGACATGATCCTTGTCGGTGTAGTAAGTATCGGTCTCGCGGCGACTCGGATGATCCTTGGGGGTATTGAGGAGGTCGAAATCCTGTTCGACCGTCACGATCCGTGGAAATTCGACGAGATCGAAATCCTGGAAACGCGGCAATGACATGAAGGTATCGAAGAGAATCTTCACCGGAGAATTGAGCTTCTTGGACAGATCGGGCAGAGCCAGAAGCCTCTTGAGGCGCGTGCTATGCGTATCTGACTGCTTTTCCAGCCGGGTTATGATCTCCGCCACTTCCGGATCGTTGATTGTGATTGTCTCTCTCATGATATAGATATTATACCCTACCCGACACTGAGCCACCTCCCGGGCTTGAACCGGGGACCTTCGCTTTACAAAAGCGTTGCTCTACCAACTGAGCTAAGGTGGCGAAACTTAAGATACGATTCGCAACAAAACTTTACCTTTATTTATCCTTGGCCGCAATACGGCGAAGATAGAAGGATGCGCCGTCGGTCTTGATCTCACCACGGCCGCGGACGGCATCGATGAGCTTCTTGCCGCGCGGATGGGAGATAAAACGGTGCTTGATCTCGACATAGATGCCGCGGACCCCCCGGAGGACATGGAAAGCGACCAGATTCCCGAGGGCAATGAAAGTATGCTTATTGATATACGAGATGCCACGGCCCACGGTCTGGAAGAAGGCCTGGAAGATGTGATCTGAACCGGCACCGGCCTTGGAAACCATGCTCTGGTTGCCGGACAGGACTTCGCGGCGCTTCAAAATGATCATGACAAATATGCCTATGAGCGAGACGTAGAAGATTGTGATGAGAGTGTACATAGGGCGCACGGCAAACCGTGCACATGCGCTAGCGCTCCAAGATCTTGAATCTCATATAGCGGCCAATGGCCGTCTTCTCTCCGAACTTGAGCATCGCGGCATCCAAAAGACCCTGGATGGTCACGCTCGGATCCTTGATGAATGGCTGGTCGAGGAGGACCATCTCGGCGAAGTAGGCGGCGAGCTTCCCTTCGAGGACCTTGGCGCGCATAGCGACAGGCTTGTCCTTGACCTCATCTTCGAATACTTCACGGGCGGCCTTGGTGTCGGCCTCGGTGACATCCTCTTTCCTGAGGAATTTCGGATTGGTGGCCGTCACATGCATAGCGATGTCGCGGGCCAGGGCCTTGAAGCCGTCGTTGCTGGCCACGAAGTCAGTTTCGCAGTTGAGTTCGAGCATGGTGCCGACTGTGCCGTTGGCGTGGATATAAGCCTGGATCGTCCCGGCATTGAAATTGCGGTCCTTCTTCTTGGCGCCGAGACCGCTCGACACCTTGCGGAGGATGACCAAAGCCTTGTCCTTGTCGCCATCGGCCTCTTCGAGAGCCTTCTTGCACTGCATGATGGAAACGCCGCTCTCTTCGCGGAGCTCCTTGACCATTTCGGTTGAGATGTTCTTCGACATATTTTATATTTAAACCTAGGTTAAACAGTCTTCTTGCCGGCTTGATAAGCCGCCACGATCTCGTCCACGAAGAATTGCACGCTGGCCTTGGATGCGTCGTTGCCGACGATCGGGTGGGTGACGGTGCGAATATCGCAATCGGAGCCGGAGAGGGCTACCGTCGGGATCTTGCCGTGAGCGGCTTCGGCCATGGCGTTCTTCTCGCGGCGCGGATCGATGATGAAGACGGCGTCAGGCATCTTCTTCAGGGAAATGATGCCGAGGAACATCTTCTCGAGCGAGGCGATCTCCTTGTCTATGAGCATGCGCTCGCGCTTGGTATACTTAGCTAGTTCACCCTTCTCTTTGTCGGAAGTGAGCTTCTCGTAGCGCTCGATGCGCTTCCTGATCTGCGTGAAGTTGGTGATGGTACCGCCGATCCAGCGACCCTCGACATACGGCATATTGAGAGACATGGCGCCGGCTTTGACCGCGGCCGAGGCCTCCTTCTTGCCGCCAACGAAGAGGATCGTCTTGCCTTCCTTGGCTAGTCCAGACACAAATGTCTTGGCGGCATCGAGCAGGGCGCCGGTCTTCTCGAGGTCGAAGATGTCGGTGCGATTCTTGGTCCAGAAAACATAGGGAGAGACTGACGGGTGGCGGCGAGAACGACCGAGGCCGAAGTGGGCTCCGGCCGAAAACATCGTATCGATGGTCTTTGGGGTGGTTGCCATATGAGAGGTACAGGTTATCAAAAACCCCTCTTGAAGTCAATTACCTGCCTGCCGGCAGGCAAGGTTTCCTATCGTTTTCAGGGCTTTCCTGATGTCACCGGGCTTGGTCCAGCGCCCGAATGAGAATCTGACTGATTCCTTGCTGTGCGCACCGATAGCCTTGAGTACATAGGATTCTTCGACATCGCGCAGGCAAGAGCTCTTGGTCGAGATGGCGATGCCAGCCGCGTCGAGCTGGAGGACGAAGAATTCGTTGTCGATGCCGGGAATGGAAACATTGAGGATGTGAGGAGAGGTGGCCGACAGTTTATCTTGGCTCGGATTGACCGACATGTCCGGCCGAATAGCCTTTAATCCTCTAAGAAAATCTGCTTTTAAACCATTGATTCGGACCGTTTCTTTGGTGCGTTCCTTTCCGGCTAGTTCTAATGCCTTGGCAAACCCCATGATAGCCGACACATTTTCTGTTCCCGATCTCAAGCCCCTTTCCTGGCCACCACCATAAATGATGGGCTCAATCGGTGTATTCCTCTTTATATATAATGCGCCGATACCCCTTGGTCCATATACCTTGCTGCCATCCAAGGTCAGCAAATCAACTCCCAACTGTTCAACATTCAAATCGTAATGCAGCGCCGCCTGACAGGCGTCAGTATGAAGCAACGGATAATTTGACTTTGTGGTATTCGTCCTGGCCCAGCGGACTATTTTCGCGATCTCCCTGATCGGCTGAACTGTCCCGATCTCATTGTTCACTGTCATAATGGAAATCAAAAAAGTGCTCGGCTTGATGGCTTTCTTCAATTCATCGAGTGAGACCACACCTGAACTATCGACAGCCAACCTCGTAACCTCGACGCCGTGTTTCTCCAGCATACCGACTTGCTCCATGATCGATGAGTGCTCGATGCCTGAAATGATCAAGTGCGGCTTTTGGATCTCGCTCCTGTGCGCCGCGAGACCGACGCCTTCAAGCGCCAAGCCATTCGCCTCTGTGCCGCCCGAGGTGAAAACTATCTCATCACTATGGGCACGAATGAATTCTGCCACCTTCTTCCTGCCCTCCTCCATAGTTTTCTTTGCCGCCACCCCCTCCTTGTATAGCGAAGACGGGTTAGCGTACTTAGGCGCAGAAAAAGCCTTCATCTCACGCAGGACGCGCGGATCTACAGGAGTGAGTGATGCGTAGTCGAGATATATGCGCTTCATGTCGTAAATGTAAGCTTTTCATCGCGAACTGTAAACTGCTACAATACCATCATGAATGATCTCATCAACAACCCCCTCCTTCTCGGCTTCATCATCCTCTGCATCGCCACGCTCGTCCTTCTGGGCCTGGTGATCTGGATGTGGCTCAAGCTCCGCCGCTTCCTGGTCGGCGTCGACGCGAACCATATCGGTGAATCCCTACAGTCTGTCTCCGGCGACCTCGGTGAATTGAAAACATTCCGTGATGAGCTTGAAAAATATCTAAAAACCGTCGAGAAGCGCCTGCGCAAGAGCGTGCAAGCAGTTCACACTGTCCGTTTCAACCCATGGTCCGGCACCGGCGAAGGCGGCAACCAGAGCTTCGCTACGGCCTTCATGAATGAGGAAGGCGACGGCGTGGTCATCTCCTCGCTCTATGCCCGCGACCATGTCAGCATCTTCGGCAAGTCCTTGAAGAAGCACGGCAGCGAACATGAATTGTCGGGCGAAGAAAAGAAGGCGGTGGAAGAGGCAAAGAGGAATTTGGAGTAAAATTTATTTTCTAGAAACTATAATTGGGTATAAATACTCGATGACTGTCTTGCCATCAGCTTTCTCTTTTATGCCCAAATAATCCTTCCCGTACTTTTTAGTACAAGAAGCGATTAGTCCATAAGCTTTTTTCAAATAATTCTCTCTGTTGGATTCAATTTTAGATAAAATCTCGGTGTTGCCATCTTTTTTGACCTGTTCGGTCTTTGTAGCATTAAATCTGTCCCACTGTTCTTCTGGCGTCCAGGAATTGAGATCCGCGTAACCAGCTCGGTCATTACTAGAGAATCCAGCTTCATCAATAAGGGCACTATATTCATCTTCCGATACCCAATGATAATTACCAGCACCTGCCCTACCAAGCTCTGGAATATTTACGATCGCTGACCGTAGTTCACAGTTTTCCTTATTACCTGAACTGTTCTGGTGAACAAGATACCCACCAGATTTTAATGAATTAAAAATATTCTTTAGAATTTTTTTTGATTATCTGTGGTATTGTAGTGCAAAACTGCCCTCATTGTAACTAGATTTAGGTCAGGCAAATCACAATCCTCTAAATTACACATTTTTGTCTGTAATCCTCTTTCTTTTGCTAGAGATAAGTATTTATCGTTTGCATCTGCAACAACTGCATTCACACTAAAACCCATACTCTCCAGGTATGTTTTGACGCCAATCGTTAGATGCCCTTGTCCACCTCCAAAATCAACATATTTAACTATTTTGGGGATGTTTCTTGCAATCGGTGCAATTCCTAATTTTACGAACATGGCGATGTTTTTGGGGTCAGCAAAATAACCACCATGAACTTTTGATATATCAACACTCGCGGCAACATCAGCATTTGTTCCTATAGAATCAGTTTTCATGACAGGATTATAACACTTCGTTATGTTTACAATTGGTTTATAATTTTAGTCAAACGTCTAGTCAATCAGCTATTTTTCTGATATAGTGCGAAATTATATGCCTACCAAAGACCAGCACAACCTGGTTCGCCTGCCTGCCGTCGGGCATGGCCGCTCCCCCGTCGTCGTGGTGATGGGCCATATTGACCATGGCAAATCGACCCTTCTCGACTACATCCGCAAGACCGAGGTGGTCAAGGGCGAGGCCGGCGGCATCACCCAGCACGTCGGCGCCTACGAAGCCGAGCACACTTCGAGCGACGGCAAAAAGCACCTGATCACATTCCTGGACACGCCCGGCCACGAAGCATTCTGCTCCATCCGCGAGCGCGGCGCGGCCGCGGCCGACATCGCCATCCTGGTCGTCTCCGCCGAAGACGGCGTCAAGCCGCAGACCATCGAGGCCCTAGGCGAGATCAGAGCCGCCAAGATCCCATACATCGTGGCCATCAATAAGATCGACAAGCCTAATGCCGACGAGACCAAGACCAAGCAGTCGCTCGGCGAGAATGAGATATATGTCGAAGGTTGGGGTGGCGATACACCCTGCGTGGCCATCTCTTCCCTGACCGGCAAGGGCATCCCTGAATTGCTCGACATGATCAACCTCGTGGCTGAATTGGCTGATTTGAAAACTGACGCCGACAAAACGGCAGAAGGGCTGGTCGTTGAGTCCGAGCTCGACACGCGCAAGGGCATCTCTGCTACCCTACTCATCAAGAATGGCACCCTCCGATCCGGCACATTCGTGGTCGCCTCCGGAGCATACGCTCCGGTTCGTTATATCGAGAATTTTGCCGGCATAAAAGTTGAGTCGGCCGGCGCTTCTATGCCTGTCATCATCGTCGGCTGGAGCGAGATCCCGGCTTGCGGCGCTCCGTTCTATGTCGTCGGCACGAAGAAAGAGGCGGAGAAGCTCATCGGAGAGTTCGCCGACAATGCCAGGAAGACAAAAGCTCCGACCGTCAATGCCGTCAAAAAGCCGGAGAAAGAGAGTGAGGTCAAGATCGTTACCGTGCCCTTGATCATCAAGGCAGACGTAGTCGGTTCACTAGATGGGGTGAAGCATGAGCTTGCCAAGATCAAACACGACAAGGTTGTGTTGAAAATTGTTTCCGAAGGCATCGGCGAGATCAACGAGAATGATGTCAAGACGGCAATCGGCGATCCTTCGATCATCATCATCGGCTTCAACGAAGCTCCGGATAAGAAATCCGTGTCGCTCATCGAGCGTTCGGCGGTTCCCATCCATGTCAAATCATTCAAGGTCATCTATGAACTCACGGAGTTCGTAAGATCCGTGGCACTCTCTAAGATTCCAAAAGAATACATCGAACAGATCACCGGCCGCGCTAAGATCGCCGCTATTTTCTCGAAAGAAAAAGATAGACAGGTTGTTGGTGGAAAGATGCAAGAAGGCACATTGGAGAGCGGTGCGACTGTGCGCATCATGAGACGTGATGCGGAGATCGGTACCGGTACTGTACGCGAACTCCAACAGGCCAAGAAGCGCGTCAGCGAAGTGCGCGAGGGATTCGAGTTCGGTACCCTGATCGAAGCCAAAGCGGAGATCGCCGAGGGAGACAAGATCGAGGCTGTGAAGATGGTAGAGAAAATATAATGGCCGAAAGAGACGAAAAACTGAAAGAATTGATCCGCACGCTGGCCGCCGAATATTTCCAGCGCGAGTCCAATGGACAGTCGCTCATCACCGTGACCGGCATCGAGACCTGGGCGCGCGGTGGCAAGGCCAAGATCTTGATCACTGTCCTCCCCGAATCCCAAGAAGAGACGGCCCTGAAGTTCATCCATCGCCAACTGACTGATTTCCGGGAACATGTCATGGAACGCGCTCGCCTGATGCGCGTACCCCACTTCGAGGTGGCCATAGACAAGGGCGAGAAGAATCGCCAGCACATAGACGAAATAGAGCGGACGATATAGAATCAAGCTAGAACAGCACAACAACAGCAAGAGGCCACGTAGAAAAGTGGTAATTCAGAGCTCTGCAAAAGCTCCATCGCGGGTTCGATTCCCGCCGTGGCCTCAATAAGGGTTATACACATATAGGGAATCCTCCTAATGTGATAAAATGTGGGCACAATTTAAATGCAATCCCCCAAACCATATCGCGAGGAGCGACCGTGGGGGGATTTCGTAGAGTTTACGAAGAACACATCCTCCACGGTCAAGATCATCACGGTGAAGCCTGGCGAATCCTTGAGCCTGCAGAAGCACAAGAACAGAGACGAATTCTGGAAAGTACTTTCGGGAGACGGTTTTGTGACTATCGGCAAGGAGCGTGTAGCCGCCAAGCCCGGTGACGAATATTTCGCACCACGAGGCGCAGAACATCGCTTCGAGGGAGGGATCTATCCCATTTCCATCCTTGAGATATCGTTCGGCGAATTCGACGAGAACGATATCGTCCGGCTCGAGGACAAGTACGGAAGGATCAAGTGAGTGTGACTGTTCGATTTCCATAATCAAAGATGCCTTTTTCAATAACAGCCCTTTTCATCTTACTTCTAGTCATCCTAGTTTTAGGTATAGCCGGTTTTGAATATTGCTTCAACAAACGGAGGAAGAGGGTATCCCCTGCATACGGCCTGGATCGGCACGCGCACAATCCGATCATCTCGCCCTCCCCGCACCGGGACTGGGAGTCCGAAGGTACATTCAACCCGGCTGCGGTCAAAGATAGCAAGGGGCTGATTCATCTTTTCTACCGTGCCATCGGTCGCGATGGCCTCTCGCGCGTCGGCCACGCGACCAGCCGAGACGGCATCCATATCGACAGCCGTTCCCCATTCCCTGTCTATGAGCCCCTGCCCGGTTACGGTATGCCGGAAGAGTCCGAGGCCAACCTGCCACACCATCATGATCCCGAAGCACATCCCTCTGGTGGCGGCTGGGGCGGAGCGGAGGATCCGCGAGCTACCCAGATAGATGACCGAGTCTACATCACTTATACCGCCTTCGAGGGCTGGGGTAGTATGCGCATCGCCGTGACTTCAATCTCCATGAATGATCTCGAGAATGAACAGTGGAAGTGGAAGACGCCGAGACTGCTCTCGCCGGCCGGGGCGCGCGCCAAGAACTGGGTGATCTTCCCGGAGAAGATCGGCGGTAGGTACGCCATCCTACACGGCATCGCTCCGAAGATCATGATCGCCTATGTGGACAGCCCTGACGCCGTACCCAAGATCGAAAGCCTCAAGGATCACGGCGGTGGCGGCTATCGTGATCCGAGCCGTGCCAAGCACTGGGACAGCCACGTGCGCGGTGCCGGGACCCCTCCCCTTCGGACCTCCGTCGGCTGGCTCCTCCTCTATCACGCCGTGGACAGCCGCGACCCCAAGAAGGTGGTGGGCTACAAGGTCGGCGCCATGCTCCTCGACCTCAAAGATCCAACCAAGATCCTGTACCGCTCACCGGAGCCGATCCTCTCGCCCGATATGCACTACGAGAACGACGGCAAACCCGGCGTCGTCTACGCGACTGGCGCCCTGATCAAAGACGACAAGCTCCTGGTCTACTACGGTGGCGGCGACAAGCACACCTGTGTAGCCGAGACGCCGCTCCAGCCGCTTCTCGACTGGCTGATCAAATACGGCAAGATATAATGACGTCTCTGAACCATTCTATGTTCCTCGGCCGCTCCACATTCATGCTAAAATAACCGCATCATGTTCACTGTCACCCGTTCAGAAAACAATCCCATCCTCTCACCTGTCGAGGATCATCCGTTCGAGGCGGCCGCTGCCTTCAACGGCTGTCCGGTCATCGATGGTAAGAAGATCCACATGATCTATCGCGCGCAGTCCGAGCCCGACCTCCTCAAGGAATCCCACGCCAGCACTTCAGTCATCGCCGCCGCCACTTCTACTGACGGCGTCCATTATGACAACCGACGCCCTTTGGTACGGCCTGATCGGGAATTCGATCTCTATGGATGCGAAGATCCTCGGGTGACCAAAATGGGCGGCACCTACTATATCTTCTACACCGCTCTGGGCGGGTATCCGTTCGGCGCTGACAACATCAAAGTGGCCGTAGCCTTGTCCAAAGACCTCAAGACCGTCGACGAGAAGCATCTCGTCACCCCTTTCAATGCCAAGGCCATGGGCATGTTCCCCGAGAAGATCGGCGGCAAGTACGCGGCCCTGCTCACCATCAACACCGATCGTAAACCTTCCGACATCTGCTATGCCGAATTCGACCGTCCGGAAGACATGTGGTCGCAGGAATATTGGGCAGAGTGGCAGAAGAATGTCGATGCTCACAAGCTCTCAGTACGACGCCTGCCTGACGACCATCTCGAACTTGGTGCGGCACCGATCAAGACCGAAAAGGGCTGGCTCGTCGTATATGCCCATATCCAACGCTATGGACGGAGGGAACAAGTCTTCGGCGTCGAGGTCCTGCTTTTGGACCTCAAAAACCCCCGGCAGATCATCGGCCGAACCAAGGGGCCATTCATGGTCCCGGAAGCCTTCTATGAGGAGGTCGGGCATGTCTCCCACACCATCTTCCCTTCCGGCGCGCTCATCCGCGGCGGACGTCTGGAGATATATTATGGGGCTACCGATACATATGTAGCTGTGGCGACTATCCCGCTCGATAATCTTCTGAATAGCATCACTTCAGTCGAACTCAAGTACGCTACCCGTTTCCCGGGCAATCCGATCATCTCACCCCGGCCCGGAGTACTCTGGGAAGCTGGTGGCACGATCAATCCGGCCGCTATCGAGCTCGGCGGCAAGACACACATCCTCTATCGCGCCGTGGCTGACGGCAACGTGTCCACGATCGGCTATGCTCAATCCAGCGACGGATTCTCGATCGACGAACGACCGGACAAACCCGTCTATTTCCCGCGAGCAAGCTTCGAGATACGGGGCGACGGAGCCAAGAACAATTACGGCTGTGAGGATCCTCGGATCGTAGAGATCGATGATATGTTATATATGACCTACACCGGCTACGATGGATCTACACCCCGCGTCGCCGTGAGTTCGATCACCGTCAAGGATTTCCTCAAGAAGAAATGGAGCGCCTGGTCTATGCCGGAAGCGATCACGCCTGCAGGCGTACCGGACAAGGACGCCGCTATCCTGCCGGAGAAGATCAAGGGGGCTTATATGGTCTTCCACCGTGTCGGCGAGAGCGTCTGCGCCGACTTCGTGAAAACGCTCGACTTCACCAAAGAGCGGGTCAACCAGTGTATCGAGATCATCGCTCCGCGCCGCGGCATGTGGGACGGCGGCAAGGTCGGCATCTCGACGCCGCCGATCAAGACCAAGGCTGGCTGGCTCCTCCTCTACCACGGCGTCTCGTGGAGCACGACCTACCGCGTCGGCGCCGTCTTGCTTGACCTCGAGGACCCGACGATCGTGCGGGCCCGCACGGCTATTCCTCTGTTCGAGCCCCAGGAGGAATACGAGCACAAGGGCGTGGTGCCCAATGTGGTCTTCCCTTGTGGTACGACCCTGCGCGGCGGGACCGTCTACATCTACTATGGCGCCGGCGACCGCGTCATCGGCGTAGCCACCATCAAACTCTCACGCCTACTCAAGATGCTCGAGGTCTAATATCGCATATGATCGATTTCCATAAAAAAGAGCTCTTCGTCTTCGATCTCGACGGGACACTGACGCCGAGTAAATCACGCATGGAACCGGATATGGGGGAATTGATTAGTCGTCTCTTGGAACAAAAGAGAGTCGCGGTGATTTCTGGCGGAACTTTTTATCAGTTTCAACTTGATTTCATAAATATTTTGCCGGGAACAGCAAAGAGCTTCAGCAACCTGGTCATTTTACCGACCTCAGGTGCGCGGATGATGCTTTGGAGAGGAGATTGGCATGAAGAATATGCCGAGGACCTTTCACAAAAAGACAAGAGGAAGATCCTTGCGGCTCTAGATCAGACCCTCAAGACTGTAGATTTCAAGGTTCCCGAGAAAACATACGGACCAACCATAGAGGATCGTGGATCGCAAATCACATTTTCCGCCAATGGCCAAAAGGCTCCGCTAGAAATAAAGAAAGTTTGGGACCCGACGCGTGAGAAACGTGAAAAAATCGTTGCTATCTTAGGAAAACTGCTGCCCGGATTTGATTCGCGCGTCGGCGGCGAAAACTCAGTCGATGTGACCAGGCGCGGCATCAACAAGGCCTATGGTATCCACAAGCTGGAACAGTACCTGCATATTCCGATTGATAAGATGCTGTTTGTGGGGGATAAATTGATGCTGGGGGGCAATGATTACGCGGCCAAAACTACCGGCGTCGACTGCATCCAGGTAAGCGGACCCGAAGAAACCAAGGCACTTATCAAGGGCTGGATCAGCGCTCAATGAGCATCTGTCAGCAGTGCGCTGACCTTGTCAATCAAAAGGCGGGTATCGCGCGCCCTTTCGTATGGCGAACGCAGGACGATGATGGCGATCGGTCGGCCGCCGAGCTTCATGATGGTCAGCATCGTATCAAGCGCCATGGGCGTATGTCCGGTCTTGCCGCCCAGGAATCTCTGGTCATTCACGAACGGGTGGATATTGGTCAGGTCGTGGCTTCCGTGATCCGTGGTAGTGGCGATGAATATGTGCGGCGTGCGAGTGATCGAGAGGATATCCTGCCGATCAGAATACAGATAGCGGGCCATAGCGAAAAACCCCCTGGCAGTCCCGCCATTGTAGTGGCTCAACCCGGTAGGATCTTCAAAGAATGACTTCGGCATGCCGATCTCCCAGCCATAGCTCGACATAAGCTCCAGGAAATGGCGGCGGTCGGGCGCTGAAGCCAGAGCTTCGGCGGCCACGTTCGATGATTCGAGTAATAAGGGATACAGAAGCTCATTCACGGTGAACTTCTCGCCGGCGATAAGTCCAGCGGTATCAGAGGAGACTTCTATGTCCTTTTGGGATACCTCTATAAGGTCATCCGGCTTGTGCATATTGGTAGCCGTGATGGCCGTAACTAGCTTGGTCATGGAGGCAAACGGGAATACTGTGTCGGCGGATTTTTCTAGGTAGATACGCCCCGAGCTGATATCCCCCACGATATAGGCCTCGGCGGCAACTTGATCAGCAAGGAGCTTCATGGGTTTTTCGGGCATAGTCTGCTCCACAACCGGCACGACTGGCTGGAAGAACGACTCATCGATAGCCACAGCCGGTGGGACTGCTTCGTCCTGCATCGCGACGCTCGCGGTTTGGACGGGGCCGGATGGCGGACGAACCGCTTTCATGACAGCCACCGCAGACCAGAAGATCAGGCAGTATATGACTATCAGGCCAACATACTTTGAGATAGACATGACCCATCAACTCTACCACACTCAACGCGTCACAGATATCGAAGGCGTTAATTCCCCGCTCGAACTGGCTGTGATGCGGCCGTTCGCATCTTGGAAGATCTCGTAACCGGTATCATAATCGGCCAAGCCCGCATAATGAGCTCCAATCTTCGAGGGATCGAACGGCATCGTCGATATATAATCGGGGATCAAACACGAAGCGATGTCTCCTTCATAGGATGGAAACCCTGCCCCATACTTCACGGTCATGGCTGTCTGGGGCATATTACGGATCGAACCGCCACACACGAACGAGCCGTGGTGCTCCGAGATGTTCTGATGGATAGCATTCAGCAGGGTGTTAACATTAGCGGTCCGTTGCGAATCCCGGGCTAGTTTGAACTGTCTGGCCGGATTGACGGCCACTAGGACGATCGAAGCCAACACCGCGATGATGCCGATGACGACCAGGACCTCGATGAGAGTGAACCCTTTTTTGCAGAGATGGAATTTTTGCATGATGATTTGATGAGTTTTTGATTTATAAGGCGATATCGCAATCGAATTCATCGAGATGGACAATACCAGAGGCGAACGCATCCTTGGCTCTTATGAGCTTCGCCGTGTCTTCACAGGCCAGATCATCGAGACTGGCTTGTAGGCGCATCTCTCTACGATAGACAGAATCAGAATATGAGACGGCTGCCCCAAGGACCGACAGTGACAGGGCCGCGATACCGCCGGAGATGAGCAGGATGGCGACGACGGCGATGAACCCCCGTTCAGGAAGCTCCCGCGGCATAGATCTCGTCGAGCAAGCGGAGGTCTTGTTCATGGATGGTATAGGCATATGGCACGAAGGCGCTCATGAGGCATGACAAAAGAGCGATATATATGAGCATTTCGATCAGGGTGAATCCTATCTCGGTATTATTGTTTTTTGAGATCGACTTCATATATGACAGGCGCTGTTTTGGCGAGAATATACAGGTGGTCTAAGTCACAGGTCATCGCTTGTGGAGCGACTGGTAACGGATAGTACGAGGCCGTAGTAGACGATAGTGATACGCTAAGGATAGTTAATTCGCGATCAATATTCCGTGTCGCTACATAGACATGCGAACGGCTGGCAATGATGCCGTATACTCCACCAGGAATATCGCGCGAATTTTCGGATTGCGCGATATCGGGCGGCCGATTTGGCTCATATGCGCTCGGTGTGGATGAGGAGCTCGGGAACCGGAACAATTCGTGATCGGCCTTGATGTTGAATCCACCCGATGTTCGTCCAAGATGCAGACCATCCTCGAAATAAACCAACACCTTCCCTTCTTGTCTATCTGAACCAGATGGGCTAAATGTTTCTAGGAGCAACGGGTAACCAGCATCTCTTATGTCTATGGAACGTAGTTGGCTCGAGTCAGATGCAGCCAAATATGCGATGCCAGCGCGTACGATGACATCATTGACCTTGCTGCCCGTCTCGAACCCGTCGACCATGATCGGCCCTTCCGGATTCGAAACATCTAGGATCGACAGCTCTTCCCCATCCCATTTTCCGGTGCCGAGATAGATCTTGCCCTTGTCGTAGAATATCGTACTGCCTGTGGGTGGCGTAGTACTGGCCTCGGGCAATGGTAATTTATACTTCTTGGCTAAAACCGTAGATGTGAGACTATCTAGGCGGATCACATGCAGTTGGGCCGCAGTGCTCGCAGCCGCCGCAAACACATATTTCCCGGCGAGGGCGAAGGCTGTCAATCCCGGCCCGGTGTTTACCGATGACAGCAGATTTGGCTGTTTTGGATCCTTGATATCGACGACGATGAAATCCGGATCTGATGCAACAGTCGAATCGATCGAGATATAAGCGATACCATTCCTGACTTCAATGTCGATGAGAGGCAATAGCGGGTCTATCGGCAATGCGACGGGAATGATAGCGATGGAGGGACTCACTGTCTGATCATCCGACATATCTACTGTGCAGAGCGGCGTACCAGCAGACTCGCTTATATCCTGGAACGGGTAATTCTTGACTGTGCGGAATGTAACAGACCGACCACGATAGGCGGCGCTCACATGTGTTTCGATCCGGTCATTGCCGTACCATGTCGTCCTAGCTTCGATGGTGATCGCTTCAGTGGTAGAGCCGATCAAGTAATGCTTCGACCGAGTCTCATACGGCAGGAGCCCGTCGAAATCAGCCCGATGCTCCGCATACGCTGCGATCAGCGCCGATCGATCTCGTGCCCGGTCGAACATCTGCCTGGCTTCGAGCGTCGCCGCCGTGATGCCAGACACGAATACGGCCGCAAGGACTAAGGCCAGGAGAGCGTCGACTGCGATCATGCCGGACCGGCTATCTCTGGATAGCTTTCGAGATATCATATATCGGCATCATGATGGATAGAGCGATCGAGCCGACGATCATCCCCATCCCGATCATCATGAGCGGCTCGATCAGAGCGGTCAGGCGCTTCAGGAGGTGGTCGAGCTCACGATCGATGAGCCCCGCCACCCGCAAGAAGACCCCGCCAAGATTGCCGGAAGCTTCGCCCGCGGCGATGAGCGCGGTCACATACGGCGGCATGACCCGGGCGCACAGCCGGCTCACAGCTTCGCCGCGTCCGATGGCCGGAGTCAGAGCTCCGAGCTTGCGGCGCAGCGGTAAGAGGCTGATCGTGGCAGCCGTCCGGTCGAAGGCGGCATCTAACGGTATCCCGGACTCGACAGAGGCTCCCAGAGACTGGAAGAAGAGCGCTAGATGGTAATCGGTCAGAACTCCGCCGACGACCGGAATTCTCGCGGCGCATAGGTGGACGAATCCTCGCAGAGACAAGATCTTCCTGTATGCGCCGGCGAACACGATGCCCGCAAGCAAAGATCCGACTGCCCCATAGAGGCCGTAGGCCGTGAGGGCGCTTGAAGCACCCAAGACTATCCTAGTCATGATCGGAAGATCGCTGTGGAGGCTCGAAAGGAGAGGGATGATCTGCGGCATGATGCCCCTGACCAGGCCGATAGTGAGCGCGGCCGTTGCCAGGCCAATGACGAGCGGGTAGACCATAGCTCCGGAGCACTTCTTGAAGAGCTCATCTTCGCGCGCGAGCAGCGCGTGCCCGGAACGAAGAGTTTCGGCCAGATTACCGGATGATTCTCCGGAAGCAATCAGGCCGACGATCGCTGGCGGAAGCTTGATCTCCCGCAACAAAGAGGCCGAGAGGAGCTGGCCTGACTCGATCGCCTTCCCCGCTCTCTCGAGCGGCTCTCTCTGCCTGCGCGGCATCCTCTCGCCGATCACGGACAGCGCCTTCACGATGGGTAGACCGGAAGAGACATACATCTCCAGCTGTTCCATGAAGATAAGCTTGCTCCTGCGGTTCCAATGAGATCTGAGCGACATGAGCTTATGGGCAGAGAGCCTTCCCGATCTCTTCGTTCGTGGTCACTCCCCAGTCGACCTTCTCGCTCGCGTCTTCCTCCATGGTCCGAAAACCCTTTGATCTGGCGAGGATGGTGACAGCTGATAGCGAATCGCCTCTCGAAATAGCATCTCTAAGCTCGTCATCGAGAGACAGGATCTCGGCGATGACTGAACGGCCGTGGAATCCCGAGCCCCGACAGGCCGCACAATCGTCCCCGGCGCCGCCACAATCGCGACAGACGGTCCTGACCAAACGCTGACTGACGATGAGACGCAGGGTCGCGGCGATCAGGTATCGCTCGATGCCCATATCCGACAGCCGTAAGATGGTCTCGAGAGCCGAACGCGTATGCAAGGTCGAGAGAACCAGATGTCCCGTCATCGCCGTATGCATGGCCGTCCGGGCCGTCTCGAGGTCGCGGATCTCGCCGACCATGATGACATCGGGGTCCTGACGCAGAGCCGCGCGCAGGCCGGAGGCGAACGACACGCCGTGACTGGCCCGGATATGGACGTGCCTCACGCCCGGGACTTCGTATTCTACTGGATCCTCAAGGGTCATGACCGACAGCGGTTGAGCCGACTTGAGGCCGAGGCAGATGCGTAGAGTGGTCGTCTTGCCCGAACCGGTCGGTCCCGTGACCAGGATGAGGCCGTTGGGCTTGGCTAGCGAGTTGCTCAAGCTGACCACATGGTCAGGCGTGAACCCGAGAGCCGCGAAAGAATCTTGCCCGGCCACTTCGGCGGGTAGGAAGCGGACCACGGCATTCTCGCCCTGGTATGTCGGCATGAATGAAATACGGATATTGTAAGTCTGATCTCCGAGAACTGCGCGCCATCGGCCGTCTTGCGGTACAGTGTGGATATCGGTACGAGCTCCGGAAAGGATCTTGAGACGTGCCACGACCTCCTCATGGATATGCCTGGGAAGCGTCCCGGCGAGCTCTAGTTCTCCGTCGACTCGATGGCGCACGAGGATATCCTGTCTCCGCGGATCGATATGGACATCTGAGGCCTGCAATCCCGCCGCATACCCGAGCACCCCATCGACCGCCTCCACCGCGGAAGCCGGGTTGCTCGGAAAGATCGCTTGTTTTCTCTTCCTTATTTCACTCATGCCGAGAGCATATCAGGCAGAGGTTCAAATCTCCTTCAAAAAAGATTCAAATTCCCATGAAGAAAAGTTCAAGGAATGATGAAGAAACATTAAAATCCTAGTGAAAAATGCCAATAGCACTACTTTCCGACAGCCGCCCTCGTCTTCGGCCCGAAATATCCTTGAGCCGGGAAGATGCCCCGTGTGGCCTGGAACTGCGCGAGGGCTCTCATAGTAGCGGGGCCGAAGAAGCTGGTCTCCTGCCCCTTGGAACCCGGACCGATCTGAGCTACGGTAAAGCCCTTCGTGTTGAGGAATACTTGCAGGGCTTTGACATCTGCGCCGGTAGAGCCGAGGGT